>Ga0209444_10001322_pt1 | contig 13630 bp, 20 predicted proteins | sample LauGreFaBDMM15DN_2_FD_188215 | JGI IMG/M metagenome (GOLD analysis project Ga0209444, IMG submission 188215) | Freshwater lake microbial communities from Lake Michigan, USA - Fa13.BD.MM15.DN (SPAdes) (version 2) | ecosystem: Environmental > Aquatic > Freshwater > Lake | place: Lake Michigan...
GCGTTTCTTTGTTGCATTGTGTGTGCTTGTTTGCGTGCTTTGTATTGTGCTCCGCGTTTGGCGTTGCAGGGTTTGCAGGCTGGTACAAGGTTGCTTGTGCTGTCTTCGCCGCCTCTGTCGTGCTCTATAAGGTGGTCGCATTCTGTTGCTGTTGCGCCGCACCAATGGCATAGGGCGCCAGGGGTAAGTATTTGCTGGCGTAATTTCTTAGGCAGGCTTCTACTGGTAGGCATTAGAACAAGACCACTGCCGCGCCCTGTCGGGCTTGCCCTCTAATGACTGTGCTTGTGTTGTGTGTCATTGTCCGTGTCTCCTGTGTTTGTATGTTATGCGTTCCAAAGGTTAAGTTCCAGTGCTTCTAGACCCCGCACAAGCCCCCCGTCGGGTTGCCTCAGCCCGACTCCCTATATCTTGTAATCATTGCCTCACTGCCACACTGAACGTTTCGCATTGCCCGTTTCAGTGCACAGTGAACTACCCACGTTTCCGTGTTTTATGCCGGCACAGTGCAAACCCATACGCGGCCTAATGCTTGTTATTTAATTGTCAAACGGTATTCATGCGCTACAACGTCAAACACTGTGCGACGCGATAGCACTTCTATTCTGTGGGTGCTTCCCAGCAAGCCAGTAATAACATTGTCTAGCACAGGCCCATACAAGGCAAGTGTTGTTTTTGTCGGGTATGACGCGCCACGATACAACGCCTCAACACACGCATAATTTCTGTCTTGCGTGACGTTAATTGTGTACTTAATCATTTTGTAGCCGGCGCACAATGGCGTCAAAGTCTCTGGGGCGCCACAGATAAGTTTCTGCATAGTTCTTTAACGTGTCAAGCCACAACAGTTGGGCTTCAGTCGCGCGCCCTTTGTCTGTCTTTAATTCGGCAAATATCAGGCCGCGCCTGGGGTGCACAAGCAGCAGGTCTGGGAAACCTGCACTGCCTGCTGTAATCCATCGGCCCGCAGCTGTCATAGTCGGCTGCTGGTGGTGCAGAGTCCAGCCGTACATGTTTGCCACAGCCTTAATTTTCATAAGAAACATTGCTTCGCTAATTGGTGGCATCAGCCGTCGCCTTTAATGTCGAGCGCGCGCGGTTCCCAAGTCCAGACGTAATAACCGTGAGTCAGGGTAATTCTGTCGCCCCAGGTAATCCAGTCGTTGCTGTACCGACGCACCAATGGGGCCACATAAGAGTTGTATGTCATCTCCCAGTTGTATTTGTCCCAGCAGTCTCCAACAAACCTCAGCACAATTCTGTTGCCTTTAGGGTAAACCTTTATTTCGTAGTAGTCCTCTTCGGTCATAATGCTCATGCTGGGCGCCACCTTGAAGAGTCCTTAACCATTGCTTTCCAGTCGTCACGGAAACGGTCACGGTCTGTTGTGACGTCAAAGAGCAGGCTGCTGTAACCCTGTAGCATTTCTTCTAACAGCACTATTTGGGCGCTCAGTTCCAAAATCTTTAAGTTTTGTTCTTCCAGTTCGCGCAAAGCATTCTTGAGCAACTTTGCCTGGAAGTTTTCCAAATCGTGTCGAGCCTTATCCTGTGCTGGCATTGCGCTAATGAACGCATTCCATATTTGGTCTTGGTCATTCATAAAATGGCTTGTCTTTCCGTATCGCTGCCGCTACTTCGCGCTCATAGATAATTGCTTCAATAACCAATGTAATGATGCCGACCAGTATGGCTGACGCAATGAGTTTGCCTAGCAGATGCATCAGAATGGCTCTTCTGGTATGTCTTGTGGCTCTGGCGTTGCATCGCCATTTACAAGGCTGTCTATAGCCTTAGATATTTCGTATTTGGTCATGCTGGCAAGATTAGACGGTGGTAATTTGCCTACCTTTTTAAGTTCGGCCTTGTATTTCCACACTTGCTTTTCGGTCGGCGCGTCGGCCCGCTCTGTTATCTTCATGTCGCCCTCATAGCGCACAACTTTGCCCATTTCTTCGCGGCTAGGACGTTTTGTGAAGTCGCTACCTGACAGCCCAGCGTTAGCGAGCGCGCGGCCGACGGCCCCAGTTTCGCAATTCTCAACGTGACTGGTTTTGTTTACGTTGCCCTGGCCGCGTATTTCTTCCGCCCAGCCTGTTGCAATAATTTCGTTATCTAGCCATAGCTCACACTTAAACACTGCAACGTCTTCAAGGTAGTGCACAAGGTCAGTGATGACGCGGGCGTCAGGGTGCGCTTTAAGGAACCTGTCTAGTCGGCTTGCTACTGGTTCGTAGTCGTCAAGATTAAATGCCATTAGATGCCTCGCCATACTCTGATAGGTGCGCAATGCCGGCGCAAACTAGGGGCGTACTTGTCTGTGGAAACAATTATTTTGTCACGCGCACAACGCCTCATGACTGGCCCTAAAGCCCTGTTGTCATGTACCTGTCCGGTCATGCCCATAGCGTCTAAACGCGCCCAAACGTCATCTGTTGTAAAGCCGTTTACTCTTGACTTTGCCAGCATTTTTATTGCTGCCTCAGCTGCACGTAGCCAGTTGCTGTCGGTGTTGCTCTCGACTTTGTTTACAGCTGCGTCGCGCTCAGCCATAGCGTCAAATAATGTCCGATGTTCCATGTTTCCTCCTGCCGTAGGTTTCCTGACCAATATAACATATTTAACCTGACAGGTGTTGCATGGTCACCTTGCCTGGCTTGTGGCCCGCCAGTTGCCGATGCCAGACGTCTTGTACAGGTGCGCCGCCACAGCCAAATTGCACGCTGGGCGTAACAAAACCGTCATGTCGCCAAACTTGCTTTTGCAGACTTGCGCGGTCACAGAAACCCATGTGCTGTTTATCTGTAACAAGCCACTGTCGTAGGTTCTAACAGCCCTACAGCGCTTGTAGAGCGTCGCAACTTGCCGTTTGCAGTCTTTGTATGACATGCCAGGCTGGTAGTTCCAGCCGATAGCGCCAGGCACACAGCGGGACTCTCGATACATAATTTTGCTAAAAGGCTCTATGGGCAGGCCAGCCTTACGCAACGCCGCATTGTATTGCGGGCAAGTGTTCGCTACTGGCGCGCCTTGCGCTTCAGCTGCTGTAGTTGTGAGCGTGACGACGAGTAGCGCCAGCGCAAAACGCCTAATAACGGTAACCATTCATTATGCCTCTTTCTGCCGGTAGAGAAACCCTAGCAAAAGGCAGGCTGGTTTAGACGCTATGCAGGTTTTGTAAGGGTTTTCCAGCGTTCAACAAGCAAAGATGGGTTGTCTGCCATTTCTGGCGTTAGTTCTACGTGTAGCCACAGGCCGCCTGGCGTGCCGCCGTTTGCGGTTTCTGTCCAGTCTTTCCAGCCTGGTTTGCCGTCACGATTACAACGCCAGCCGCGGCCCCATTTTTCGCAACCTTTTTTTGTTGTGCCAGCATAGTCGTGCACTTCTTCAATGCCTAATGTCTCGTAGTTTGCTACTAGCCAGTTTGCCCACAGGGCGGCTGTGGTTTTGTCTTTGTACCCAATGTCGGCTGCTCGACCTGTCGCGTGCACTGACAGACGGTCTGAGCCGCGCATGTTACGCACTGCCCAGGTGCCTAAATTAGTAAAGCCTTTTTTCTTAATTATGTCTACAAACTTTTCTGTGCCGCCGCGTTTGCCAGCAGCTGCACCATCGGTTGTGCCTGTGTAAATCATGGCTTGTTAATAATGTCGGCAATACGGTGCAACAAATTTGCAATTGCTTGGCGCACTATTTTAAGCAAGCCTTCTTTGTCTTCGTCATTCATCGGTTTTGCCTTTCGGTTTATCTTTTAAGCCATTGGCACTAAGCAGGCCAGCAAGCGAGCCAGTGAGAAAAAGCAACAATGGTTGCAGGGTTGCCCAGGCGCTTTTGTCGTTGTCGCTGACGTCAAGCGGCTGCGTCACAAACAGCAACCCATAAATTAGCGACATAGTGGCTACAACAAAGGTAAACGACAACGCGCACGCCACTACAAAAATGAGGCGGGCTTTTATTTGCTCGCTAGTCATTCTTTCGCGTTGCGGTGGCGGAATTAATGGCATTTGTCTGTCAACATTCGAGAGCTGCCGATTCTGGCGGGGTCAACAGTTATTGACGTTTCGGCGCGCAAAGCCTTGTTTTTTGTGCGCGGGCAGTTGACGCGCTCACGGTCGCCGCACGCTACAAGTATTGACGCCAGCAAAAGCGCTACAAAACTAGCTCGCCAAATCATTACGCTAACCCAATATCTTCAAACAAAATTGTTCCGGGCGACGTAGCTGAGTTAAAAACGTTTAGACCGACAGTGTTTACTTGCACGCACACAAACGGGGTAAACGATGAAGTACCCATTTCAGTTGAAGTTAAAAGAATACTTGTGCTAAACGGAACTTGTATGCCAAAAAGTGCAGAATATACAGACGTATTTAAGACTGCACCAGCTGTGCTGTCTTTTCTCATAGTTATGTCGATGTTTCCGTTGTTTGTTATCTTTGTTACAGCACCAATTGAGTATGTGCACCTGTATAAACGACCAGCAACAGGTGTAAAAGCAGTTGCGCTCATAAATGATTGCACAGCGGTAGAAGAATTGTTTAAAGTTGCCGCAGTGTCATATTTTCTTGATATGACGCCAAAAGGAAAATTGTTTGCTTGGGCGCTAGTCAATACTTGCCCAGTCGTAAAAGTTGTGTTTGGTGATGCCATTAGTACCCCAGTTTGTTAAAGTCAAGTTTGCCATAAATGGCGTCGTTAAGTATTAGATAGTTGTTTAAGTCTTGCGCGCTCAAATAAAAAGTTGCGCTGGCCTGCTCAGGGTTGCCGCTAAAAGTCGCGCCTTCAAGCACACAGTTAAACACGGTTCCTCGAAACGTCACGGTCACAGTAGAGCCAATTTCGCCCATGCTGTAGGACGGAATATCGCCATTCTGCGCGCTCAGATTGCAGGTCACGCTGAGAATGCGCTGTGTAGCTGTGCTGTATGTAGATAGCAAGTAATTGGCAAAGTCTGTGGCTTGGCTAGTTGAGTTGTTAAGTGTATTAACCAAATAGGTGCGAAAAGGTGCTACGCCTGTTGACACTGTGGCTTCGCCAAAAGATTCTGGGTCAACAGTTACCTGTGTATAAAAACTGTCTGCCAAGCTGCTAAACGATATTTGCTCAAAAATGTGGTTACTGGCGTCGTTTGTTGTGTCACTAAAATTCCCGTAAAAACCAGCAATTTTGTAATAAGCATTTACCATAAAAATGCCGTCGCTAATGTCAATGAGTTTGCCGTTCATTGTAAGCACAGCTCTGTTTACCCAGTCGCCCCAAGTGCTGCTAATCGTTGTGGCTGGAAATGCCTGTGTACCGCCAAAAGTACTGTTAGTGCTGACATTTAAGCCTGTTTGCGTTGCGCATTGGCCTGCCTGCCCGCTTAACGTGCTGGCGGTCATTGCGTAACTGTTGCCTTGCACTCGACCAAACGCTGCAAAGTTGCCCTCACAGGTCAGGGTTACAAAGTCTGCGTTGCCGACTCCGCCGGCATACGGTATGCCGTACTGCACTATTGCGTCAGTTATCTGGCCTACAAAAAGCTGACGAAATGTGCCAGACGTGCCAAGCCTTACAGAAATGCGTAGCCAGGTGCCCGTAACAAAAAGCGCGTTTGGGCTTGCATAGCCAGTCGGGTAGCGCAAAACAACGTTTGCTGTATTGGCGCTGTACGCGTCTAAAGGCTTTTGCCTGCCATAGGTTAAAGACACGTTTTGCACGTTGCTGACAACAGTTGTCAGCGTTGCGTAAGTCGCGCCTACCTCTACTTGGTATTGGACTATTGCCATTAGAAGATGTTGCTAACCTTGATTGGCACGCTGCCGTTTTGCCGCATGTATGAGCGCAAGGCTTCGACTACTTGGTTTGGGTCGCCGCCGTAAACGTTTATGTTTACGTTGTTGTCACGTTCTACAGCGTTTGCGCTGCCGTTTCTGCCCAGGTCGGCTGGCGCAACTGGCTCAGACATACGACCTATCTTTATTTCTTGCAACGCTTTAATGTCTTTGCCTGGCTTTAACAAGTTTATGCCGGCAATAACAATGTTAAATACTTTAATAAAAGCGTTTGCCATGCCCTCGACATACGCGGCAACAAAGTTAACGACAGTGCGCACTACTTCTCTGAACCCCTCAAATTTTTTGTAGGCAACAACAATGGCCGCGCCTAACGCAATAATGCCAGCAGTAATTGCGACAGCAGGGTTAAGCATCATTGCCGCGTTTACAGCAAGAATTGACGTAGCCAAAATGCCCATGCCAGCAATAACAGCTGCTAATAAGTCTGGGTTTTCTTGTGCCCAGTTAGCAAACTTTTCTAGCACTGGTTGCAGTTTCAACATGATTGGCAAAAACGCTGCACCTATTGACTCTTTAGTTTCGCTAAACGCAATGCCTAACTTTTTCATGCCGCCGGCTGCGGTGTTTGCTGCCGCTTCACCTGCACCACCAAAGTTTGCAGTCAACACGGCCTGCACTTCAGCAAGCGTTGCGCCGTCTTTAATCATGCCTTTAATTTCTGGGCTCAGGCTGTTAAGCCCTTTCATGTTGCCTGCGTAGGCTTTGGCTAGCGCGTCGGTCACGTCAACAAGCGGCTTGCCGGTTGCAGCTGCCACATCGGTTGCCAGGTTCATTAAGTCTGTGGCTTTTGTAACGTCTTTTGTGGCAACGATTAATTTTTGAAACGCTGGGCGCGCTTCGTCATCGCTGATTGCCGCGCTTTTAGCCAGGCTAGAAATAAAGGCTTCAACAGACTTAACTTGCGCGTCAGTTGCATTAGAGCTTGCTTTAATTTGTCGAGCAAGACTCGCTTGTGCAGCCTCGTCTTCTATTGCTGCTTTTACGCTGTCGCCAATAATGGCAGTCACAGCGCCCAGTGCAGCTGCCGCTGGTACAGCAGCCTTTTTAATAGCAAATTGGGCTTTTTGCCCGACGGTCTCCAGCTGCTTAAATTCTCGTATAGCGCTCTTAATGCCCTTGTCGTTAAAGTCGCTAATAATGGGTATTGAAATCATCGCATTTCCCTATTGACCTTGTTAACGACGCGCAACGCCGCGCGCTCTATCTCAACTGTAATGGCACGTATTTGGCTGTAAACGGCAGGCCCAAAAATACGTGTTCGCCCTTGCCCTGGCGTGTTGCCTAGATTGGTTGCCAGGTTGTTGCTGGTGCGTCGGCCTGCTGTCTCAAATATGCCGGTCGCCGCGTCAGTCTGCTGAATCGTGATTACGCCGTTGTTGTTGCGCCTTGTGTCTAATTTGACTTTGACGCCCTTAGACGCCTTTGCAGGGTCGTATGGAAACAGTTTGCGCCCATTGTTAGACCAGGGTTGAGACATGCCAGACAAGGGCACGCCTACAGATGAGTAGCGTGACTGTGCAGCTTGTATTGCTGGCTGGGCTATCTGATTCAACTCTGTTGCAAACTGCTTGCGTAGCCCAGGCTCAATTTTGTTCAGCGCAGCCACAGCCTCTCGAATGCCCACAAGTTGTGTGTCAATAGTTGCTGTCATGCCTTGCGCCTTGCCTTGTTAATAATACTAATGCAAGTGTTTAGGTCAGACGTCAGAAACTCTATGTTTGGCGGCCAAAAACCTGTCTCTATCAATAAATGACAAAGCGCTAGTCGGTGACCGCTTGTGTAGGGTTTACGTCTTCCTGCTCTACAACTTCAGGCATTGCAACAAGTTTTTTAATAAAATCATCAAAGACAACTGGCACAGTAATGCCGTGTAGTTTGCTGGCCTCAAATGCGAGATACGCCAGGTCTTCCGCGCCGATGCCTTGCGCTAGGTCTGACATTTTGCGTTTATATTTGCGTTCCCATTGCACAGCACACCAAAGGTTTGTTGTCACCTCATACGGACCGTTGCCGGTGTCTAATCTCATTGTTATTTGCATGTCTGCCGCCTTGCGTCGGGTTAGTTATGGGGAAGTAGTATCGCGCGTGTAGGTTCCGCCTACAAACGACGCGGTTACCATGCTCAGCTCGCCTACAGTGCCAGCAATGGGCGTGAAGTTGACAAGCTGCATGTTAATAATTGTGTACTCAGGGTTAGAAGTGCTCTCTGTAGTTCCAGACGGTGAAATGGTTAACTCTGTAGTGCCAGTACCCACGTTTGCAAACAAGGTTGCCTCAACTTCGCCAGCGCCGTAAGACAAGTACATTTCTAGCTCTACTTCTACGGTCTGCAAGCCAGGCACAAAACGGTGACCAGTATCGCCAAACGCGGTTGACTCTAAACTGTCAACGCCAAGTGTGATGGTTGCGCTACGGCACTGGTCAGTTAAATCAACTTTTGCGCCGCCAGTTGTGGGCGCAAGGTTTACTGTCGGGTTTGTTAGATACGTTGAAGTTGCCATTTTGTCTCCTAAAAGAACATTTCGCTATGGGTAAAGAGTAACACTTTTATGCTGTCTGTGCTTGTAAAGCCATTTGCAAGTTGTAGCAAGGGTAGGTTGCGCCGCCCATTTCGATTGCGCCTGGCTGGCCTGACATGACAATAATTGGGCTGGCGAGCACGCTGGCGGCAATGCTCAATAGTTTCTGTAGCACTGGCAGGCCTGCTGGGCCTGTGCCGATGACCTTGACTGGGAAAGTCATGCGCACAATGTTGCCTTTGCCGGCGATGGTCTCAAAACTTGGCGCGTCAAGAAACACACAGTTAGGCACAATTTTGGTGGCGTCATTTACAACGCGCAAGCCGGTTACAGCCGTGAGTGTGGCTGTGACGTCGGCTATTGCCTCATTAAACAGGTCTGTATAAGCCATTAGGCAACCTGCGGGCGGTCAATGCCTAGCAGCTGCTTAATCACTGGCGTCATCGCATTGACGTTTGCTTGTCCCATGCCGTCAAAGGTTGCAAAAGTGTCTTGTGTGCTGCCTCGACTACGCCACAAGGCCGCGGCATACATAAGCGTGCCTAGAGTGACGTCGTGCCCAGGTGAAGTTGTTAATGAGTCTGCATAGCCTGACTCTTGCCTGCGACGATAGCAAAAATCGTTGCCGGCGTTGCGGGCCTGTGTAAGCAGCGTGTAATCGTCCGATGGGTCGGCGATATCTATCCCTAAGTAGGTTTCTAGCTCTGCGGTTGTTACCCAGGTGCAGTTCTGGGTGTAAGTAACGGTGCCGGTGTAAACGACGGTGTATTCAACATTGGCGCCTGTGCAAGCAAACAACACTTGGTTTTCTCTAGCGACGTTTGCGTTAAATAACAGTGCACCTGACGCGGTGTCAACGCCGATGTATTCATATAGCGGTATGTCGAGCACAGTGAACGTGCCGTTAAACGGTGCACCTACACTGCCGATTGTTACTGGCTGGCCCAGAACTATTTCTGTGGGTTCCAGCGTTTGTATGACTGCGTAGTTGTCTAGCAGTTGTTTGCTCTGGGTTTTGTAAACAGCCACAGCTGTGCCGCCTTTCTAGTTAGGCGATTGCAATGGCTTTTACTTGGTCACCATCGGCAATGAACGTGGCAACGTAGCCGTAGTAGCTGAATACTTTGCCGAGAGTAGCTGGGTCTTCGCGGGTCATGATGCCCTGCACAGATTCGTAGAACTCGATAGCTGAGCCGCGAGCTACAACCATTGTGTTGTCGCTAAATGCGCGGTCAACAACCAGGTTCAGTCCCAGTGGGTTAAACGTGTTTAATTGGGTAATGTTTGCACTGCCCAAGCCGTTTACGCCCATGAGACCTGCAACGCCGGTGTATGGGAAAATTGGCTGCTTGTTTCCGTCAAGTTGGCTGCCCAATTTTTTCCAAACATCTGGTGACACAAAAATGTGGTCTGGCAAGAAGTTTGTTGCAGCAAGAATGTCTGTTGCTGCGTCATACAACGCTGAAATAAGTGTCGTCGGGTCGTTTGCGGTCACTGTCCATGTCGAGCCTGACGCGGTGTCGCCGCCAAGAATTGCAGCACAGGCCACAGCGTCCGATTGAATCATGTACTGACCGACAAGGTCGCGCAAGATGATGTCAAGCGCTGCTGGCGACGTAAAGTCAACATCTTGTACAGACAAGGTGACCTGTCCAGCCAAAGTAGTCTTGCTAACTACGTTGGAAGCAATAACTGGGGTGCGTGCAGTTACCGCAGTAAGTTCGGTTGTCTGTGAACCTACGTTTGTGTGTGTTGTCCAGGTTGGGCGGATGAACGTTTTTTGGTTGCCGCCGTCTGGCATTGCGCGAGCGCCGACAGCTGCAACAACTGGGCGAATGTAACTTAAGTCGTCAAACACTGGCCCAAGAACTGGCACTGGCAAGAGACCTGGTGTGTCAGTTGTAAGTACGTCACCTGCTGCGGCCTGCAATGCGCTCTGCTTTGACAATGCGAAATCGCGTGCGGCTGCTGCTACGTTGCGGAATGTTTCGCCGCCAATGTGCATTGCTGCGAGATACTCGCCAGCAGTGGGCATGTCAAAAGTACGTTTTGCTTGCGCAAACAATTTAGGTGCGCTTGCTTCAATAACTTCAGGTGCGTTTTGTTCTGACACTTCGGGTTCCTCCGGTAGTTCTGTTTCCGTTGTCGGGTCTTCTAATTCAGTATTACACATTTCTTCGGGGCTTGTATCGGAACTTGCAGCAACTTTGGTAATTATTGCTTCAGCAAATGCCGGCTGGCTGACCAGCGATAGTTCTAACCATTGGGCGGCCTCTACGACCATTACGCCGTCTTGGTTGTAGGTAAATTTGGTGGGGTTGACGCCTACTGAGACAGAATCAAGCACGCCGTCGCTGCTCAAAATAAGCGCTTCATCGCCCAATTCTGTGGCACTGACTTTTGCCACAAAATACATGTTTTCTTCGTCGTCGGTGCGCTCAGTGACCAGGCCGATTGCCTGCCCAGCGTCGTGTTGCATATACAGTTTTGGTGCTTTGCCGTCAACTGGCAGGCTGCCGCGTAGAAACATCACTTCAGTACCGCTGGCGTTTGCTGCAACGTTGTATGGCACTGCAATGCCTGTAATGGTGCGGGTTGCTGTGCCGTCGGGTGCAGCTGCGTCAACTGTAAAGGTGCTGGCGGTAACTCTAATCATGCTAAATCCTCCTGGGTATTTTCGTCGTCTGGCGTCAAGGCGTCAGCGACGTAGTTTTCTTCTAAATAGTTTTTTGCGTTAAATTTTACGTATGTGCCGCGCGGCAAAACGTTGTTTTGACTTAGGGTGCTGGCAATGCATTCGGCGTAGGGTTTTACGCCAAAAATGTATAGGTCGGCGCGTGATTGCTCGCTCGACGTGTAGGCGTATGAGCCAGTAGCGACGCCGACAAGATATGGCGGGATTCCGCACAGCCTGGCAAGGTCGAGCGCGCTGTACTGTGCGCTTTCTATCATGAGCATTTTGTCTGGCGTCGCATTGCTTGGCTCGTAGGTTAGAAACTCATTGAGCACAGCTGTTTGTGACGTCATGCGCGCCTGGTTAAACGCCGCGCCGATATCGGCTAATTCTGTTGCGCTTAAGGGTTCGCCGCCAGTTTGTTTAAGGATTCCCGACGGCAAAGACGTGCGCGCCATGTTGTAACGCGATTCTTCAACCTTAATAGCGGTCGCAATGGTTTGCGCGCTGCTATACAAAATGCCCTGTATTGGTGACAAAAATTGCACTACATCGGAAGACGGTATTTGCTGGCCAGCAAAGTAAATCTCATCGCTAATGCCAAAGAACACTGGGCCGTCGCTTTGGTCGGGTGTTGTCACGCTGCCGGCAGGTATGCGCGTGAACGATGCTGGAAAACCATCGGTTGTGCGAGAAGATATGTACCAGAATGCTCTGCCAAACATGAGTAGGTCGTCAAGTGTCCATGCCATGAGAAATGGGTAGGTAACTGTCGGGTCGGGTTGACGCAACCAGCTGCGGGGCGCAATGGGCACTTGTTCCATTTCGCCTGTCGCGTCGTTGTAAACCTCGTTGTACATTTGCAACGGCATACAAGCAATAACGCTGGCGAGCAAGTCGCGGCTGCGGCTGACAGTTGCCAAACTCATTGCACGATTACGCGCTGTGCCCTCTTGGTACTGGTACCACTGGCCAATAGAAGAGACGCCGCCAATACCTACAGCAGCCTGCACTTTTGGCGCGTCGGCTTGGCCCGTTACAGGCATTGGCGAAATAGCCGCTTTAGTTACCTGTTTGTTTCCAAAAATGCCCATGCTGTAAGTATGCCTCAAATGTTGCTGTCGTGTGGTGGTTGCCGACTTGTCCGGCAGGATTGCCAGCAACCACCAGTTACAGGTTAGCCGTTAACAACAACTAGCAAAGGCTTGTTTTTGTTTATTGGCTTAGATGCCAGGGCGCTAGCAAATATCATGCAACGCGCTAGCTCTATAGGCCCAGGTGACTTGGCGCTCGATAGGGCGCTGCCTGCCTGTGTTTTGACCATGACGGCCCGCACTACATGTTCTGCCAGCGCGTTTTCGCCAGTATGAAACAGCCTGTTTTCTATAATCATGTTGCGCACAAGCGGCGTGAATTTCAGTAGTTCGCCGTAGCCGACGGTCTGGGCGCGCCGGCGGTAAACGTCTGGCAGATGCAAATCCAGCATTGGGGTAATCGCTAGCTGCACTGTCGGGTCGGTTAGGACGCGCACAACTTCAGCCCACATTGCTTGCTCGGACTCAACAGCGAACTCGACTGTGCAGGTAACGGTGCCGTCTGGGTTAGCAACTGACCTGACGCCCACATATCTAGAATCGTCAAGACTGGAATCTATAGCGAGGGTTCCGCCTGTCGGGCTTATTGTGTCGGTCTGGCATTCTGCCCATTTGCCGTTTGGTAGCCAGCCTTGCGCGGCTGCAACCCACAGGTTTAAGTGAGCACGTAGCCAGCTAGTGCGGTCGGGTTTTTGGCTAGCTGCTATAAGCGCGTCAAGGCTGACAGTCACGCCCAAAGCAGGGTTTGCCCATGCCCACCATTGTTGGTCATTTACATCTACGCCTGGCGGCGGTGACCAAGACGCGAAATACAGCTGACGCGACAAGCCGGCGTCAATATCATTTATGCCCTGCTCACGCATACGCAACATGGCCGTACTCGACTCGTCGCCAGCTGTTGACCAGCAAGAAAACAAAGGATTAGGGCGCGCTATCTGTGATGGTTGCAAAGCGTCAAAGACAACTGTCGGCTGTATGTTCCACAGTTCGTCGCACACAATGAGGTCGTTGCTTCCGCCGTGAGCATTGCCTGGCGTTGCGGCCCGTACTTCCCAGCGGCTGCCGTCTGGCATGTCCACACTCTTACGGCCCAGAGCGCGCATAGGTTTGCCGTTAAAATATTCTGTAAGTATCGGTTGCAGATATAGGAAAATGGCTTCGGCTCTGTCGAGCTTGTGCGCGGTACTTAAAACGTTTTGTGGCGTGCCGCGCAACTGTGCAAACTCTGTCAACCACCAGCCAATAAGAGCACTAAGCGCAACAGTCTTACCCTGCTGGCGCGCCGTTTCCACAAGACTTTGCGAACGCAACAACGTGCCGGCAGTATCGCATTCAAGTTGCCCAGACAACGCATGAAGTTGCCAGTCCATAAGCGTCACGCCCATATATTTCTTTGCCCAAGCTGCAACAGCAGGCCCATGAGATAAATCCCCAAAGCGCGCCGACTCTAATCTAGGCAACGCTCGACCCATCAAAGCCAGTCCAGGCTGGTCAGAGCCAGTTACCGCCA
>Ga0209444_10001331_pt1 | contig 13592 bp, 13 predicted proteins | sample LauGreFaBDMM15DN_2_FD_188215 | JGI IMG/M metagenome (GOLD analysis project Ga0209444, IMG submission 188215) | Freshwater lake microbial communities from Lake Michigan, USA - Fa13.BD.MM15.DN (SPAdes) (version 2) | ecosystem: Environmental > Aquatic > Freshwater > Lake | place: Lake Michigan...
CCCCTTAGCGTAAGGACTGCCCCTTCTCGGTGTCATCCCTGATGCGCCCTCCACCGCCACGACCCCTTAGGTTCTAAGGACGAGGGCGGCGAGACCCCTCCGTCGGCGTGATCGCTCGCGGGGGCGATCCTCGTTTGGAGTGTGGGTCTGGGTTTGCCGGTTAATGCGGTAGGACCATGTTCGACGGACTAACAGAGCGGCTTTCAGGGGTATTTGACCGGCTTTCGGGCCGCGGCGTGCTGTCTGAAAAGGATGTCGAGGAGGCGCTGCGCGAGGTTCGCGTCGCCCTGCTCGAGGCCGATGTCGCCTTGCCCGTGGTCAAGGACTTCATTGCCAAGGCCAAGATCCGTGCCACCGGCGAGGATGTGATCCGCTCGGTCCGCCCTGCCGATCAAGTCGTTAAGATCGTCTATGATGGTCTGGTCGAGACCCTCGGCGGCGAAGATCCCACCCCGCTTGATCTGGCCGCCAATCCCCCGGCTGTGATCCTGATGGCCGGTCTTCAGGGATCGGGTAAGACCACCACCTCGGCCAAGTTGGCTCTGCGCATCCTCAAGACCGAGCGCAAGAAGGTCATGATGGCCTCGCTCGATACGCGCCGTCCGGCGGCGATGGAGCAGTTAGCTCTGCTCGGTCAGCAGGCCGGTGTCGACACCTTGCCGATTATGGTCGGTCAAAGCGCGCCTGATATTGCCCGCCGGGCTCTCAGCGCTGCCAAGCTTGGCGGCTATGATGTTCTGATCCTCGATACCGCCGGTCGCACGACCTTGGATGAGGCCATGATGGCCGAAGCCTCTGAGATTGCGCGCATTGCCAATCCGATCGAGACCTTGCTGGTCGCCGACAGCCTGACCGGCCAAGATGCGGTGCGCACAGCCAAGGCCTTCCACGAGCGCTTACCCCTGACAGGCCTAATCCTGACCCGCGCCGATGGCGATGGGCGCGGTGGTGCGGCCCTGTCGATGCGGGCGGTCACGGGACTACCGATCAAGTTCATGGGCGCGGGCGAAAAGATAGAAGCCCTCGATGTCTTTGATGCGCGCCGGGTTGCGGGCCGGATTCTGGGCCAGGGCGATATTGTTGCGCTGGTCGAGCGGGCGGCGGCTGATCTGGATCAGGCTAAGGCCGAAAAAATGGCCCGCCGTCTGGCCAAGGGTCAGTTCGATCTGGAAGACCTGTCCGACCAACTACGTCAGATGCAGCGCATGGGCGGGATGCAGGGCATTATGGGCATGCTTCCGGGCGTCCAGAAGGCCAAGCAGCAGATCGCCGAAGCCAATATGAACGACAAATCGATCTCTCGTCAGCTCGCCATCATCTCTTCTATGACGCCGCTGGAACGCAAGAAGCCCGACATTCTGGCGGCCTCGCGCAAGCGCCGCATCGCCGCCGGTTCAGGCGTTGACGTGGCCGAGATCAACCGCCTGCTCAAGCAACATCGTCAGATGGCCGACGCCTTCAAGATGATGAGCCGTGACGGCGGCAAGGGCATGGCCCGTATGGCTCAGATGATGGGCGCCAAGATCCCCGGCCTACCCGGTGGGGGCGGCGGCGCGGATCTGGACCGAATGAAATCTATGGGGGGCGGCAAGATCGCCGCGTCCGATCCTTCTTCTCCGTCCTTGCCCGGTCTTTCTGGGTCTCCCCTCGCGGGGCTGGGCGGCGCTGCGAAACCTCCGGCAGGCCTTCCTGGCTTAGGCGGTCTGTTCAAACCTAAATTCTGATCACAAAACGATCTTCGAAAGGACTAACCCATGCTGCGTATCCGTTTGACCCGTGGGGGCACCAAGAAGCGCCCTTACTATTCCATCATCATCGCCGACAGCCACGCCCCACGCGATGGCCGTTTCATTGAGAAGGTGGGTACCTACAACCCCCTGCTCAAAAAGGATGATCCTGCGCGCGTCACCTTGAAGCTGGAAAGCATTACCGCTTGGCTCGCCAAGGGCGCTCAGCCTTCTGACCGCGTTGCGCGCTTCCTGGCTGCTGAAGGTCTAGTCAAGTGGGAACATGGCAACAACCCCAACAAGGCAAAACCTGGCAAGAAGGCGCAAGAGCGCGTCGCTGAGCGCGCCAAGCGTGATACGGACCGTATCACCGCTGAAGAGTCCGCTAAAGCCGATGCGGCTGCCGCCGTCGTTGCCGCGGCTGCAGCCGCTGCCGCTGCTGCTGCGGCTCCTGCCGTAGAAGAGGCTCCTGCTGAAGAAGCCGCCGCTGAAGAGGTTGTTGCCGAAGAGGCTGCTGCTGAAGAGACCCCCCCTGAAGAGACCCCCTCTGAAAAAACCCCTTCTGAAGAAACTACCGTCGAAGGCTGATCAGCCTCTTGACGTCGTCAGGCGCGGTCTAGGAAGATCGCGCCTGATATTTTTCTGTTCCCTAGGATATTCATGACGCAAGACAACCGCCTCGTCCTGGTCGGCCGGGTCGCTGGCGCCTTTGGCGTGCGCGGCGAAATCCGTTTGACCACCTTTACCGAAGCGCCCCTGTCCGTGGTCAATTACCGCGACCTACGCCGCAAGGATGGCTCTCCGGGCCTGACCATGATCTCGGGTCGCTCGACCAAGGGCGGCCTCATTGGCCGCGCCAAAGAAGTCGAGACTAAAGAACAGGCCGACCGCCTGCGCGGCACTGAGCTCTATGTCCCGCGCGAGCTTCTCCCCCCAACCGATGATGACGAATTCTATCTGGCCGATCTGATTGGTCTGAGGGTGGATTCGCCTGAGGGTCTCGTGCTGGGCAAGGTCAAGGCCGTCCAGAATTTCGGCGCCGGCGACCTGATCGAGGTCCAGCCCGCCCGTGGCAATAGCTGGTACCTGCCCTTTACCCGAGAACTGGTCCCCGAGATCGATCTTGCAGGCGGCCGAATTATCGGTGTGCCAGTGTCGGTTGTGGAGGAGTAGGACCCCCTACCACGGCTTTACCGGTACTTCCCCCAGAGGGGGAAGATCTGGGGGCGTCAAATCTGCCCCCTCTGGAGGAAGCTGCCCGAAGGGCCGAAGGGGGTCTTCACCCCCGCTCCCTTCACATCTCCGGCGCGCGGTAACGGATCAGGCCCTCTTGGGCGACGGAGGCTATGAGCGTACCGTCTTCGGTGTAGATTTCCCCGCGAATGAAGCCGCGTGCGCCGTGGGCGTTGGGGCTGTCCTGATCATAGAGGTGCCAGCCGTCAAAGCGGCTGTGGCGATGGAACCAGATGGCGTGGTCGAGGCTGGCGCTCTGGAAGCCGGGTGTGGTCCAGACAATACCATGCGGGCGCATGGAGGTGCCCAGAAGGCTCATATCTGAAGCATAGGCCAATACCGCCTGATTGAAGGCTACATCATCATCGACTGGATCGGTGGACTTCATCCAAACCTGTTGGCGACCGGCCAAGATCTTGGGGTGGCTCAGCGACTGAGGATCAACTGAGCGCATCTGAATGGCCATGGGGCGCAGGAACCCCGCGGCAGCGCGAGGTGGCAGGTTGGCGGCCAGACGCTTGCGCTCTTCAAAGTCGTCGGTGACAGACAGGGGTGCTGGGGCATCAGGCATGGTTAACTGATGCTCAAACCCGTCTTCCGGAATTTGGAACGAGGCGGCCAGGTTGAAAATCTGCTCGCCATGCTGGATGGCCGCGACCCGGCGCGTGGCAAAGCTCTTGCCATCCCGCGCCCGCTCGACCTGATAGAGGATCGGCACATTGGGATCGCCGGGGCGGATAAAATAGCAGTGCAGGGAGTGACAGATACGGTCCTCGACCGTGCGATAGGCCGCCATCAGGGCCTGCGCGATCACCTGACCGCCGAAAATCCGCTTTTGCCGCTGATCATGCGTAAAGCCGCGAAACAGATTCACCTCAATGGCTTCAAGATTAAGCAGTTCTTTGAGATTTTCGTGCGTGCTCATTGGAAGGGGTCCTGAGGTCAGCGGCCAGAGGTTTGGCTTATCTGATTATGGCCGGGCAATAGCGGCCCGTCGAGGACATCGCAAGGCGCCGATCGTCTCAGGTGTCGACGCGGGATCACAGATTGGGCTAACCGCCCTGCGGGAATGTCATAGGTCTTACGAGTGTCGTTAAGATCATTGGTGCGGGTTTGGTGGTCTTGGCTCTCAGTGGCTGTGGGGTCGCGCGTAATGTGGCCCATCTGTCTGATCCCATCGGAGCTGCGCCTACCGCTGGACTGGCCTCTGGGCCGTCGAGACTTGCCGTACCACTTGGGCATTATAGCGCGGGGCTCTATAAGGCGCTGGTCTTTGCCTTTGGATCGCGTTTGCCCATGACCTTCGCTGTTTCTGTTCTGACCATGTTTCCAGAGGCCTTTCCGGGGCCTCTTGGGGTGTCGCTTATCGGCACCGCTTGGCGTGAACAGAACCTTTGGTCCATGGAAACAGTGGACATTCGGCAATTTTCAGCAGATAAGCGCGGCTTCCTTGACGATACCCCTGCGGGTGGCGGCCCGGGACAGGTCATGAAGGCGGACGTCATTGCTGCTGCGCTCGATAATCTCGAGCTGGCGGGACGGCCGCTCTTGTACATGAGCGCACGCGGTCGGCCCCTGACACAAGCGCGTGTAAAACAATGGGCAACAGCGCCGGGCATCATTGTCCTGTGCGGTCGGTTCGAGGGGGTGGACCAGCGGGTGCTTGATGCCCGTGGGTTCGAAGAGGTCGCCGTCGGTGACGCGGTTCTTGCCGGTGGTGAGGCTGCAGCCCTGGTCGCGATTGAGGCCTGCGTCAGGCTGGTTCCAGGGGTTCTGGGTCAGGCTGCATCGCTGGAGGAAGAAAGCTTCGAGGACGGGCTCCTTGAACATCCGCACTATACAAGACCGCGGACGTTCGAAGATCTGGATATCCCCGAGGTGCTGTTATCGGGCAACCACGCGGCGGTCCGAAAATGGCGCCAAAAGCTTAGAGAAGATACGACCCGCGAGCGTCGGCCCGATCTATGGGCTGCGCGTCTCGCCAAACAACAGGCAAAGGGCGATTAAGCCCAGGAGATAGAACGATGAACATGATCCAAACGCTGGAGCACGAAGAAGCTCAGCGTCTACTCGCCCTGCGCGGCGTCCCCCACTTCCAGCCCGGCGATACGCTGCGCGTCAATGTCCGCATTAAGGAAGGCGAGCGCGAGCGCGTCCAAGCCTATGAGGGCGTCTGCATTGCCCGCTCCGGCGGCGGCATCCAAGAGAACTTCACAGTTCGCAAGATTTCCTTCGGTGAAGGCGTGGAACGCGTGTTCCCCCTGCTGTCGCCGATGATTGAATCCATCGAAGTTAAGCGTCGCGGCGTTGTCCGGCGCGCCAAGCTCTATTACCTGCGCGATCGTCGCGGCAAGAGCGCCCGTATCGCCGAGCGTCAAACCGTTCGCGCCCCAAAGACAGCCCCGACCGAAGACTAAGATCTTCGACGGCTACGACCTTCAAAGGCTCCGGTGGAAACACTGGGGCCTTTTCTTTGGCGTTAGAAACCATCGGCCTCCCCCGCCGTGGCTCTGGCAATGAGAGTAAAAATCCCCTAAATCGCGGGGATGACCGGCAAAACCCTATATGACAAGATCTGGGATGCGCACCGGGTGGCGGAAGATGCCAACGGCGAGACCATCCTCTATATCGACCTTCACCTGATCCACGAGGTGACCACGCCCCAGGCCTTTGCAGGCCTTCGCGCGGCGGGGCGTCCTGTGCGTCGGCCAGACCGGACCTTGGCGGTCGCGGACCATAATGTGCCGACCATCAATCAAGCGGCAGGCACGGGCGCTGTCGCTGACGAAGAGGCGCGGCTGCAACTGCAGACCCTAGAGCGCAATGTCGCTGAGGCGGGGATTGAGTTCTTCCCGATGGGCGATGTGCGCAACGGCATTGTCCACGTGGTCGGTCCCGAACAGGGCCGCAGCCAGCCGGGCATGACCATAGTTTGCGGCGATAGCCATACCTCTACCCACGGTGCCTTCGGGGCCTTGGCCCACGGCATCGGCACCTCTGAGGTCGAGCATGTCCTTGCCACCCAGACCCTGCGTCAGCGCAAGGCCAAGAATATGCGCGTCTGGTTCGGCGGCGAGCCTGCGCCCGGCGTCGGGGCTAAGGACTTTGCCCTGGCTCTAATCGGCCTGATCGGCACGGGCGGCGGTACTGGCTCAGTGATCGAATATGCCGGCCCCGCCATTGAGGCCCTATCCATGGAGGGCCGGATGACCCTTTGCAACATGACCATTGAGGCCGGTGCCAAGGCCGGTCTGATTGCATCGGACGCCAAGGCCTTCGACTATATTCGCGGACGCCCTGCGGCCCCCAAGGGCGCGGCCTGGGAAGCGGCCATGACCTATTGGTCCAGCCTCCATAGCGATCCCGATGCGGCCTTCGACCGCGAGATCCATATCGATACGGCAGCGCTCAGCCCTCTGGTCACCTGGGGCACCAGTCCTGAGGATGTTGTGCCAGTGTCGGGCCATGTGCCTGACCCAGCGCACGCGCCCAATGCGGCCCGCGCCACCCAGATTCAGCGGGCCTTGGACTATATGGGCCTGACCGGTGGTCAGCCGATTGGCGAGGCCCGTATCGACCGGGTCTTTATTGGCTCCTGCACCAATAGCCGGATTGAGGACCTTCGCGCCGCCGCCGATGTGGCGCGGGGCCGTAAGGTCGCCGCTCACGTCAGTGCCATGGTCGTTCCTGGCTCTGGCCTTGTGCGTGATCAGGCCGAGGCCGAGGGTTTGGATCAGATCCTTATCGCCGCTGGTTTCGATTGGCGCGAGCCGGGCTGTTCCATGTGCCTTGGCATGAACCCCGACAAGCTGGTTGCAGGCGAGCGCTGCGCCTCGACCTCCAACCGTAATTTCGAAGGCCGCCAAGGCCCCGGAGGCCGCACCCATCTGATGAGCCCCGCTATGGCGGCGGCGGCTGCAATTGCGGGCCGTATGATCGATATGCGCGACCTTCCCCCTGTTGATGGAGCGGCCTAAGCCATGAAGCCCTTCACACGCCTTAATGCCCGCGCCGCGCCGCTGGACATTGCTAATGTTGATACGGACCAGATCATCCCGGCCCGCTATCTAAAGACCGTCGAGCGGACAGGTCTGGGCAAGGGTCTTTTTGCGGCTATGCGCTATGAGGCCGACGGTTCGCCAAAGCCTGATTTTGTCCTCAATCAGTCCGAATATGCCTCTGCGGGCGTCTTGATCGCGGGCGATAATTTTGGTTGCGGTTCGAGCCGTGAGCACGCGCCTTGGGCCCTGCTGGATTTCGGCATCCGGTGTGTGATCGCGACTAGCTTTGCCGACATCTTCTATAATAACTGCTTCAACAATGGCCTTTTGCCCATCGTCTTGGCCGAGGATGAGGTCCGCAGCCTGATGGACGAGGCCCGCGGCGGCAATCACGTCTTCAGCATCGATCTGGAAGCCAAGACCGTGACCTTGCCGTCGGGCCGGGTGGTGAGCTTCAATCTCGACGCTGGCCGTCAGGAAAAGCTGGTCAAGGGTCTAGATGCCATCGGCGAGACCCTGCAGCATGTTGGCAGCATCGACGATTTCGAAGCCCAACGGCGTCTGACCCAGCCTTGGGTCGCGGCATGATCTTACTGGCGGGTCCTTTTGAGCGACAGCTAAGTGCCTTCGAGGTCGTCAACCAAATCAGGCTTTAACCCGCAACCCCTTTCTTTCAGTCAAAGACACCCCCATGAAAACCCTGTTGCTTTTGCCCGGAGACGGGATCGGTCCTGAAGTTATTGCCGAGGTGCGCAAGGTCGTTGCCGCGCTGATGGCCAAGGGCGGCTTGGAACTGACCCTTGTTGAGCGTCCTTTCGGGGGCGCTAGCTATGACCTAAACGGCACTCCCCTGACGGCTGAGGCTGAGGCGGTGGCTCTTGCGTCTGATGCCGTACTGATGGGCGCGGTGGGCGGTCCAAAGTGGGCCGGTGTTGGGCGCGATGTGAGGCCCGAGGCGGGATTGTTGCGTCTTCGCAAGTCCATGGATGTGTTTGCCAATCTTCGCCCGGCCATCTGTTTTGATGCCTTGGCCGATGCCTCAACTTTGAAGCATGAGGTGGTCGCTGGTCTGGACATCATGATCGTGCGCGAGCTTTGCGGCGGCGTCTATTTTGGTCAGCCGCGCGGGATCGAGGCCCTACCCGACGGTCAGCGCCGGGGCTTTGACACCCAGGTCTATACGACCAGCGAGATCGAGCGCATCGCCCGCGTCGCGTTTGAGTTGGCCCGCAGCCGAGACAATCGCGTCACCAGTGCCGAAAAGTCCAATGTTATGGAGAGCGGCCTATTCTGGCGCGAGGTCGTGACCGATATTCACGCTCGTGAGTACTCAGATGTGAAGCTCGATCACATGCTGGCCGACAATTGTTCCATGCAATTGGTGCGCAATCCCAAGCAGTTCGACGTGATCTTGACCGACAACCTGTTCGGGGACCTTCTGTCGGATCAGGCCTCAATGGCGACCGGCTCGATTGGGCTTTTGCCTTCGGCGGCATTGGGTGTGGCGGGTAAGCCCGGTCTTTATGAGCCAATCCATGGTTCAGCGCCTGATATTGCAGGGCAAGGCGTGGCCAATCCTGTGGCCGCGATCTTGTCCTTTGAGATGGCTCTGCGTTGGTCTCTGGAGCGGCCCGATCTGGCCGACCGTCTTTATGCTGCGGTCAAGGCTGCTCTGGATAAGGGCGCGCGTACACGAGATCTGGGCGGCACCTTGGCTACGGTAGAGATGGGCGCAGCCATCCTCGCCCAGCTCTAATCGGCTTCGATCCGCTCCCGAGGCCAGCGTGCCGACACGGTCGCCCCGCCTTGGCGGTTATTGCCAAATGAGACTATAGCTCCGGTCCGTTCGAGCAGTGTCTTGGCGATAAAGAAGCCAAGGCCCATGCCCAGATGGCCGGTACGAGATCCTTCGCCGCTCGGCCGACTGGTGACATAGGGCTCGCCCAGCTTGAGCAGGACGTCGGCGGCAAAGCCAAGGCCATCGTCGCGGACCTCTACGGTCAAGGTACGGGCATCGAAGCGAGCGATGACCTGAACTTCGGTACGGGCGAAGTCGACGGCATTTTCGACCAGAGATGTCAGGGCGTGCATCACCTCTGGCAGGCGCTGAATCTCTGGAGGTTCGATACCTGCCGCACCGTTGATAACAGCTGCGACCCGAACAGAGTCATGCAGGTAGGGCTCAGTCACCTCATCGAGAAACTGTTGCAGCGCCATGCGGCCATGGACCATATCGTCAGTCTCTGGTTCTTGGGTAAGGCGCAGGAGGATGTCGCGGCATCGGGCGGCTTGAGACACCAGCAGTTCGGCATCTTCGCGCAGGTGACCCTCTGGAGCCTCACGGACCATCTCCTTGGCCACAACCGAAATGGTGGCGAGCGGCGTGCCCAGTTCATGGGCCGCGGCTGCTGCCAATCCACCGAGGGCGGCTAGCCTTTGTTCGCGGGCGAGCACCGTTTGGGTGACGCTCAAGGCCAGTTCCATCCGCGTCGCTTCTGCCGAGGCCTGCCACGCATAGCCGGCGGTAAAGGCGATGCCGGTCAGGGTCGCGATCGCCATGCCCGTGCGATAGAGCAGGGGCAGTTGAACCGCTTCTCCGGCGATCCAGGGCAGGGGCAGGGACCAGAGGCTGAGAATGACGGCAGCCGTGACCGCCAGCAGGCCCAGCCCGATCGCAAAACGACCCGGCAAGGTCGCGGCGGCGAGGGTGACAGGGGCGATCAGTAGCAGCGAAAAGGGGTTGGTTATGCCGCCGGTCAGATAGAGCAGCGCGGCCAGTTGAAGAATATCAAAGCCCAACTGCGCCGCTGCTTCCCAACCTCTCGCGAACTTCTGACCGGGCCGACCCAAGGACAGCACGATATTGAGCCAAGCGCTCGCGGCGATCAGGCTGAGACACCACAAAAAGGGCAGGGAAAAGCCAAATCCCAAGCCGATGGTCAGGACCGCGACCGTTTGGCCGACAATGCCCAGCCAGCGCAGAACCAGAAGAGTTCTCAGCCTCAAGCGCCCCCTGGCTAAGGGGCCTTGCCACAGGCCATCGCCGCTTGCGCCCCCGAGGAGGGTTCCAGTGGCGGCGGTATCCATATCCATCGGGTGCGGCGGTTTGGTATTGGGCATGGGCTTTCATAGCCTATATTGGCAAGCAAAGCAGGTCTTGGACGCTCGCGGCTCGTGCGAACAATAGCCGCGCCCCTCCGCGTGAAGGATAAGAAGATGAAGCAGTTCCGTTTAGCGGTGATCCTGTGCTGTATCGCGGCGGCCATTGGGCTGGGCGTTCTGGTCTATGTTAAGGGGCCTGCGCCCAAGGCGCCCGCGGCCGAAGGGGCTTTGCAGATTGGCGGTGACTTTAAGCTTGTGGATCAGGACGCAAAGCCTGTCGATCAACGGCTGCTGAAGGGTAAGTGGAGCGCAGTTTTCTTTGGCTTCACCTATTGTCCAGATATTTGCCCAACCACCCTTCAGACCCTCGGCGCGGCGGTCGATCAGTTGGGCCCCAAGGGCAAGGATCTGCAGATCATCTTGATCAGCGTTGATCCAGAGCGCGATACACCGCCCAAGTTAAAGGCCTATCTCGCCAGTCCCGGATTTTCCAAAGGCATTATCGGCCTGACCGGCACACCCGAACAGGTCCAGGGAGCGGCCAAGGCCTACCGCGCCTATTTCGAAAAGGACGGCACGGGGGATTCCTACTTAGTTAACCATACTTCATTGATCTATTTGATGAATCCAGATGGACAGTTCAGCCGCGTGCTCGCCTATGGTCTGAGCCCTGATGAGAATGCCCGCCAGATACTGGACGCTATGAAGACCGGATCTTAGGGTTCGCACACGTAAGGCGACGCATAATTAGCGTAAAAGTCCATATAGACTCCGCTTACCCTTTGCGTGTTATGCTGCGCCGCACAATAGTTGGTGCGTTGGTTTTTGGGGGGCGTTTGCATGCTTTATTCGGTTCACGAAGCAGCCTATTATGCGACCGGTCCTTGGCGGGCTGCGGCGCGGGTGACGCGGGACTTTTGGGGCTCAACTCTTAATCCGGCGTCAGAGTCCAAGCTTGGTCGGACCATGTTTGCAGCCGCGGACCTCTTTTCCAATGTGACCCGGCGCTATGGCAAGCCGCAGTGGGGCATCGACACGGTTCAGATCAATGGAACGGCAGTGCGGGTTCGCGTCACCACGGTCTGGTCCTCGCCCTGGTGCAAGATGCTACACTTTACCCGCGATGGGTCAGATATGCGCAAGGCCGGTCGCAAGACGGTTGAGCCGCCGGTCCTGATCGTTGCGCCTCTGTCGGGCCACTATGCCACCCTGCTGCGCGGTACGGTCGAAACCTTCCTGCAGGACCACGAGGTCTATATCACCGACTGGGTCAATGCCCGCGAAGTGCCGATGCTTGAAGGTCGTTTCGATTTTGACGACTACATCGACCATATCCAGACCATGTTGCGCACCTTGGGTCCCCGGCCTCATGTCGTTGCCGTCTGTCAGCCCGGACCTCCGGTCTTGGCGGCAGCAGCCCTGATGGCAGAGGATGGCGATCCGTGTCGTCCCGCCAGCATGACCTTTATGGGCTCGCCCATCGATGCGCGCCTATCACCGACCGTGACCAACAAACTCGCTGAGGACCGGCCCTTTGCTTGGTTCAAGTCCAACATGATCTATACCGTGCCCCTGCCCTATTCAGGGGCCATGCGCCGGGTCTATCCGGGCTTTGTTCAGCTGTTCAGCTTCATGTCGATGAATAAGGAGCGGCACCAAGAGGCCCATAAGAACTATTTCAACCATCTGGTTGCGGGTGATGGCGACAGCGCCGACAAGCACCTTGATTTCTATAATGAATATCTGTCGGTGCTCGACCTGTCGGAAGAGTTCTATCTGCAAACCATCGAGCATGTGTTCCAGAAATATTCCTTGCCCAAGGGCGAACTGACCCATCGCGGTCGGTTGGTGAAGCCTGAAAAAATCAACGATATTGGCCTCATGACCGTTGAGGGCGCAAAGGACGATATTTCCGGCGTGGGCCAGACCCAAGCCGCCCACGGCCTCTGCCCTGCCATTTCCGACGACATGCGCTCGCTCTATGTCCATCCAGACGTCGGGCACTATGGCGTGTTCAATGGTCGCCGATTCCAAGAGGACATCTATCCTGAGGTCCGGGCCTTTATCCTTAAGGTCGAGGCTGGGGCGATCGCCGCTGAGGCTGTCCTCGCCGCGGGCTAAGGCCTCTGTGCCAGCAGAGTGATTGCTGCGAGGTCGTCTTTGGCCTCGCTCAATCGCTGATTCATCGGCTAGACTGACGGCCATGGCTCTGTTTCGTTCGAAATCACCGGCCCTTGCCGATGGCGACCGCATTGAGGTTGCGGGCGCGCCGGTTTTGCTGCGTGTCAGCAGCCGGTCTCAGCGCATTAGTCTGAGGTTGGACGCGGCTAATCGCCAGATCGTCGCCATAGCGCCCAGTCTCAAACATCTTCCCGGTGCAGTGGCCTTTGCCCAGCAGCGGGCTGAATGGATCAGTCAGCAGCTGCAGGCCCTGCCGTCTGCCCTGCCGCTCGCGCCGGGCTATAGGATCAACATCTTGGGCCAAGCTTGCCGGCTTGAGGCGGCCGGAACCGCGCGTGCCCGTGCCCGTTGGGATCATGAGGGCCCCGAACTGGTCCTGACCTGCGGCGGTGAAGATGATGAGAGTTTTGGCCGTGCGGTGGTGCGGGCCCTGCGGGCTCGGGCGATTGAGGTACTAGCGGAACGAACGGCCTATCATGCGGCCACCCTTGGGGCCCCCATGCCCTCAGTGACCATCATGGATGCCCGAGGCCGCTGGGGCTCTTGCAAACCCGCCCGGCGCTTTGGATTTGGCGCAGCCGCCTCGGTGGGCCAGATCCGCTATAGCTGGCGGCTCATCATGGCCCCCTATGAGGTCATGGACTATGTGGCCGCCCACGAATGTGCCCACCTGCTCGAGGCCAATCATGGCCCCAGATTTTGGGGGTGGGTCCAGACCCTGGTTGGCGATCCCCGAAAGAGCCGCGCCTGGCTCAGACGCTATGGCGCCCAGCTTCACGCTGTAGGCTAAGGCCCAGTCCAGTGCACGGGGTCCTAGCGAACGGGAGCGGGCGCAGCCTTAGTGACGTCCGAGGCGACGGGCTTGGCCGCGGCTGCTGGCGGCGCTGGTGCCGGTGTAGAAAACGCTACAGGCGCGGTGGCCGAAGCGGTCTCGACCGGCGTTTCTGCCTCCGCAATGGTCCCGTCGAGAAGATCACCGATCGGGTCCACCGCGACCTGAGCATCACCCGGAATGGGTTTGACGTTCAAGCGGGGCAAGGCTGCGGTCATGAAATCGCGCCAGATTTCTGCCGGGGCGGCACCGCCGGTGACCTTTTTCATTGGGGTATTATCATCGCGGCCAACCCAAACGGCGGCGGTAAAGCCGCCCGTATAGCCAACGAACCAAGCATCACGATAGTCGCTGGTTGTGCCGGTCTTGCCCGCTAGATCATAGCCGCCAATCCTAGCTCTCGTTCCGGTTCCAGAGACCAGAACCTCCCGCATCATGGTGTTCATCGCAGGCAAGGCAGGACCGCCAATGACCTGAACCCGTTTCGAACGCGCGACATTGTGATCATAGAGGATC
>Ga0209444_10001333_pt1 | contig 13591 bp, 12 predicted proteins | sample LauGreFaBDMM15DN_2_FD_188215 | JGI IMG/M metagenome (GOLD analysis project Ga0209444, IMG submission 188215) | Freshwater lake microbial communities from Lake Michigan, USA - Fa13.BD.MM15.DN (SPAdes) (version 2) | ecosystem: Environmental > Aquatic > Freshwater > Lake | place: Lake Michigan...
GCCATCTCCAACATAAATAACCTTATCGGTTACGTTAAATGCTATTTGGCCGGGAAGCAATGAGGTAGGTTCCACACCCACGCCAACTGCACGAAGATTCTGAAGAGATACAGTCATGATGTTAAACGATGAGTCCGGGATCTATGGATGCTATTTGACCTTGGGGATTTAAGGTAACCCCATTACCTTGCTGTATATAACCATTGTCTGTCAAATAAGCCGTCAGTTCATCGTTGAACCATCCGACGGTAATAAAGGCAGCTGGATTGTTTGGTATGTCATACTGCGCGTAGATTGCACCTTCGAACGTACCACCCTGCTGGGTGATTGTGTCTTGAGGGAAGGGTACAACAGATACCCACTGTCCCCCATTTAGGTCAGTGTACCAAATATTAAGGAAAGCGCTACTACTGTCGTACCACAGCGAGCCTTGAATAGGGTAGGCAGGTGGCGAGACACTTACATACACAGGGGCAGAACTGGGAGTTGATACTGCGACTGCTGTCCATTGGACACCATTCCACTTCCAAGACCTACCATTTGCGGTATATATTTGTCCCACCGTTGGACTAGGTGGGAAAGAGTAGCTCATTTGAGTTAGGCTAGCTTATAACTTCTTTTACCCTTAGTTAGTCCACCCACCAGAATCGTAGGAGATCCCACCAGCATCTGTAGGTTCGGTTATTTGAGGAGTACCGCCTGTTAGTTCTTGGTAGTTCTCGGTAGTAATCCAATTGGGGAAAATATTATTCTGTCCGATTGCACCAAATCCTTGTCTGTAGTCGGGAGCTTGATCTCCAGCGGTATCGGTGACCCATCCTGAAAGTCCTTTACCGGATACATTGTTATAACGCTGAGGAATACGCCAACACCGCATGATACCTTGTGGAGTATCGATAGCACTGTCACCATTGCCAGCACGAATGGCAGTCATTGCCATTTCTGCTTGCATCTGTTTGAGAGACATTTCAAAGTCTGCTCTTACGTCTTCACGACGACGCACGGTGTCGAGGTAATACCGGGCAACAATAAGTGCGGTTCTCCTACGATTACTCGTTATGAGTACCATTCCTGCTTTGCCACTTTGCTCTATATAACTATCAATCAAAGAATTGGCGTCTTGAATCGCCATTCTCAATTTTGCCACATTGACACTGGTTGCAGCAGCATCATCAATGTTGGTAAGTTGAATAGCTTCTTTCAAGCCATAAGCTACGATGAAATCATCGGGAGAAGCAGAGCGAGGATCACTTTTCTGATCCGTCATCACCCCCGAACGATTCTGGTAAGGGAACCCGTAACCGCCAATAGTTTGACCTAGGTTTGCCTGTATTCTTGTTCCGTCAGTGAGTTCGTCAGGAGCTAGTTGATTTCTTCCTGGTACCCTGTAAAAGGCACGAACTGCATTTCTTTTCTTTACAACATCGTTGGCAGTTGCAGGAACTGGACCACGCAAACACCTGGAGAGTTCAAGTGGGGGTTCATACGTTACGAATACTTCATCCCACGGTGACAACCCTGTGTCCAACCCCAGTGTTATCATCGTGTCTGAAGCGTAGTTAAGGGTGGATACCCCAAACTGACCGTAGTTAACGGTAAATGACTCTACTGGTACGATAACAGTTGTGTCTAACGGAGCGTCAAACCACAGAATTAGTGTGGTAGGAGACGGTGCAGTTATTTCTTTTATAAGGGGCAGAGCCACAGTTCATCCCACATGTTATTAAGGTTTTACCCGGTCAGTTTCCACTTTCATCGGGATTAAATACAAGGAAAGATGGAGGTGAGTTTTGTACTATGGGATCAAGTTCAAAGTCATTGTAAACATTGTCATAGGGAGCGAATGCTTCTGACTGCCAAAATCCATTGTCAATGCTGGTCTTTTCAACTCTTACAACAAAACCACCTCTCGGTCCATACAAACAGTTGACAAGATAATTAACTGCTAATCTTAGTGGGAGTTCATCTCTCCAGTTTACTTGCCAGCTATCCACAGTTATTAATTTATCATTAATTGTGTAGTCAAGACGACATACGATATCCCCACCTCTTTGCTCATCATCGGGGTAGGGGGGATTACTATAGTCAAATGTTTGAGACACACGAGAATAAACTGCCCCATCCCTCTTCACAAGAATATACCGAAGTTGTTCGGGAGGACTATCAAGATACAAAAAATCTTGATAAATCCATGTTGGAGAATAAATGCTGGGTCTACGAATAGCCATTTTAAGAAGAAATGTAAGAGGCCAAGACGTAGTAGTTGTCCAATCCTGGAAGTTGCACAGCACGAAACTCAATTTCCTTGACCTCTAAGTTGTCAGTTTTCAGGTAACCTTTGACAACTGTATTAGCATCTATTTCCACTGGAACACTAATAATAGTGTTTGTTTGTGTGAAAACAGCTTTGCCCACGGTGCCAGTGTTGGCTGTGAGGTCGTTCAGAACTTTTAAGTTTGTTTTAACTGTGACATCGGTGCAAAAATAACCACCGTCCCAGAACAGGTAGGGTTTGGCGTTTCCACAGTTAGTGCCAGACTCAACTGAATAGTCTGGTGTGGGGTCGAAAGTTGCACCAAGTTGAGCTGCAACACTCACACCTTGGTAAGTTTCATCGGGGTAATTAATAGCACTCATGCTTCTTTCTGCCCCTCATAATTAGCGGGACCAATCCACCTTGCTTCTTCACCAAAGGGATTGGGACGAACTTCAGTCCCATAGGTGGAGTATTTTGTCATCTCTTGGAAAGTTGTAGGGAAAGTATAATCCCAAACCGTCATGTTATTTACGGGTTGTTCATTGTCGGAAATATTGTCAGGTTTCTGAGCACTATCATTTTGTCCAGCATGACCATGAGATGTGTCTATATGTCGAACCCAGACATACTTACCATTTCTCTTAAGACAGACACACAACCAATCCGATTGTAATGGGCCATCATTCTCAATAACGGTGCAACCGTGGTTTTCAGCACACGGCTCTGGCAAAGTCCCAGAGTCATATACCGGGAAACGAGACATTGAACTGTTGTTGGGTTGAGTATACTCCTTCCCCGCTTCCTGAGTCAGTGTTTGGGGGTCATAGATAACATCCCCAAGTATCGCATACTGGTACTGTCGATTTGATATTACAATGTTGCACCTTTTTCCAACAAGTCCTTTTGGTTGCTTTCCTTTAAATGATGGTGAAACGTCAATCCAATGAGATAGTTGAGGAGTGTCCTCAGCTATTCTTTGTTTTGAAGCATCTCCAGCATTTTCTACCTGGGGAATATTTCTGTTAAAGTCATCAAACAGTACTCGAACTCTGCCTCGACTTTCCGGATCATTCACATCGTATATGGTGGCACGAACGCAGGAGTTTGGCAACCCTGCATACTTCATGTTGGCTTCGTTCGCCTGCTGCATTGAGGCGAGTTGTTTTATTAGGGGTAGTGTTCTTCCTTTTGGTACTGTCATCTATTACCTCACAAAACGAGGAACATTACGACGTGGACGCACTAACTCAGGAGGACTAATAGGTTTAGGGTTTTCAATTTTCTTCGCTGGTTTTGTTTTTACTACTTCTTTTTTCTCAGGTTTAGGTTCAAGTTTAGGTGGCTCTGGTTCCACTTCCACCACTTCAACCACTTCTTTTTCTACTTCTACTTCTTCAACTGGTGGAGTTTCTTCAACTACGGCAGTTTCTTCAGGTTCAGAAGTTTCTAAAAAGGGTGTGAAAGTCCCCTCACTGGTTGTTGACCGTCTACGAGTTGACATATACGTTGGTTAAACTAAATGGTTTTACCCTGCCACAAGCAAAACATCTTTGTAGGTTTCAAATAAACTACGGTCGGCATTCGGTGCATTACCCCCATTAGGTCGAATGTACTGAGAAGATATTGGTTGAAGAACATCGAAGAAACCATCTTCAGCAGCTGAAGCATCTGCTACGAAGTATGCGTAACAAATTTTGTAGTGATTTGAGTCCACATCATAAGAGGCTGGAGGATTCTCACACGTTGGAGGAAGTTTGTATATACTTGCATCCCAAATTGGTGCATTTACTGGGCTGACTGCACCATCCATTAAGTCATTTACAAGGAAACCACTCAAAGACTGACAAGCATTTACATTCACATAAACTCCTTCCCAGTCACCATAACCTGCTCCAACAGGGGAGTCTAAATTTGCACGACGATTGTGGAGTGGCTCATAAGGTATAAGACTCCCCTCGGTGTACCCGTCGTATGGTAAATCATTGGCCGGAAAAAATCCGGAGTTTAAGAAATCTCCAGTTTCCGAAGAGTTCACATAGGCAATATTTGAGTAAAGATAGGGTTCTGAATACACATAGGTGTAGTCTTGAATGGGTTGATCATAAATAAACAACTCGTCATAAACAACAGGAAGGTCGTCTTCAGCAGGACACCTCATTTTTTCTGCAAGGATTGTCGTACCCCAGTAACCAAAATCTTGGCAAGTCAAAGCAACTTTCTGCCAAATAGACTCGTTTCGTCCATAGTCCAACGGTAGACGTACAAAGTACCTTTCCCAGTTTACTTGACTTGGCCCTGTGTTTACATCTGCTAGAAGAGGATTTTCGTAGTTATTTTCTACAAGGCGAGCAACACTTCCAGCATCTTGTAACTCTTCAGTTTTCCACAAACGTAGAGGTGTCTCAGCATCTGCCACATTTGGGGTCATTGCGAATTCTACACCACTAAACACAAGGTTGGATATATTTGCAGTGTAGGTACCTGTGAGTGAATCAGAAATTGTCAAAGTAGGTAAACTCGTCCTCCCCTTTAAGTCTAGAGGAGTGTAAGTAATTTCGTAACTTTCTGTTATGCTGTTGAAATTTACTACAAGTAAATAGTCACCATTTGTGTAGTCATTTCCAAGGGTTAATAAATTCCCATCGGTGTAAAAATTGACACTCTTTGGGTCAAAGAAATAACTTGGTGAGCCACTCAGGGGATGAGAGTTTACTGAGACCCAAGCACTTTGAATGTAAATACTTGCGGCTCGTGTTGAATAGACAGGATTTGCATAATCCCACCACATTTCTCCCTGATTTTCATAGTTGAACAAAGCAGAACGTGAAATGTATTGAAGTATTGAATCTGGAGAAATTAACCAACTCGTATTTGTGTAAGTTTTCGTAAGTACTGCTGGAACAGAGAAAAGAACTTGAAAGTCCAAATTTGTAACGTTGTAGTTCGTACCGGCTGGAACTAAACTATTTGCATCTGAGATAACAACAGGTATATTGTATGGTAAAATTAACGCAGTGTTGTTAAACTCAGCAACAGTGGAAAAAGTAAATCTTACCGGTGTCCAGAAGGGGGAGTCTTCACCCCTAAAAAGATAAAGCGACGGTGAAGTTGTAATTGTACCTGATAATCCTACAATACCCTCTGCTATTCCAAGACCTGTGCAATCAAGGATTAAAACAGTTGTATTGTCTGGTATTGTTGCTGCGGCTGCTGAAAAGGAAACCACATCAGGATAAACCAGAGTTGCTACAATAATCTCTTCAGGTTCATTTCGATAATCAATTTCAACCCAGGTGGAACAACCAGTATTGTAAGGATCGTACCAAACTGCCAAAGCTCCAGACTCAGGGTTCCACCACAGGTCACCATTATATGGATCTCCCGGTGCAGTTATGTCAAAAGGAGTTTGTTGTGAGTAGACTAACTCCACAAGTGAGTTGTAGTTCAAACTCCTCTCCACTGTTTGCAGAGTGATGGAGTTTTCTTTTGTAGCACCATGTATAGACAGACTGTCAAATACCAAGTTAAATGGTAAAGGTCCACCCTTATTCCCCCAAGCACCAGTGTAATAAGTAACTGTGTCTAAACTACCCCAGTCTGAAGAGTTCTCCCAGTTTCGTACAACAACTGTAGTTGAAACAACATCTAGACTCGTAGAGTCCGCATAGTCCCAGCATAAAAATACTGTTACGGGGGTTGAGGAAGTTACTACAGTGGGGGGTATTTTCAAATACCAAAGACCTCTGTTACTGTCGAAAGTTGGGGAAATATCGGGTGTGGGATTCGTAAGATCGTACTTTATATAAACTGGTTGATCAAAGTAGTAAACAGAGTTAGCAAAGAATGACAAACTCTTATATTCAAACTGTCCCTGTGTGTCGTAAGCCGGATAAAGTTTTAGTGAGGTTTCAGTTTCTGGGGGAGTTGGAGCAACCTGGGGATAACCCTTAACTACAAAAGAAGCGTCACCAGAGATCAACACATCTGGCCTATAAAATGGCGCTGGTCTCAAAGTTGGAATTGTAATCTTTAACTGCTCATTGGCAGCTATTTGGTCGTAGAAACTTTGTGGAAGTGTTCCGAGACTAATTGTGTATGTGTCCCCTGTTACTGAGAGTGACTGAATCTCATACTCATCGAATCCAAGTATTACTTTCTCAGAGGATATCTGCTGCGGGTCGTCAAGTAGAGGCAACTGATCAAGCACAATTGTGTTATCCCAGTTTCTAACTTCAAGAAGTCTAGGCAGTATGAAACCATTGTAAACACCAAAGGACCCGCCAAGTAACTGTCGTCTTTGGTTAGGTGTTGAAGGCAAATTCGTCCAGTAATTTGGCCCATTCCATCCTAGCTGTTGCGCAAGAAAAGAAAGTTGGCTATTTACACGAGACTCCACAAGCGTGATGTCTGTCGCCTGATCTGGAGTTACATACTGGTTGGTGAAGTTACGAAGTTCAAACTCCTTCGGATCAAAAGTGGCGGTTTCAAAAGTCATTTTACACAATCAATATGTTTTGAGTTTCAAGTTTTGCGTATTCTTGTCGTAGAGCGGTAGGAGGTGCCATCCAGGTAGTGCTGTAATCATATACTTGCTCGTATAGATTTATTAAATTTTCATCAAAGAATTTTGTCAACCAGTCAGATACTGGTACATAGTCTCGTCGTATTACATAACGTATATCTTGTATATTTACCGCTTTGAAAGAGCCGTTAACAGTTACTTTTGCAAGAGGACAAAAAGTTGAGGTAGTTGGAGTTATATTCTCAGGGTAGAGTACAAGACTCGCCTGAGTAGCAGGAGTTACTGGTTTTCTTTCCAGGGTAAGAGCACCTGATACAGTTATACTTTGAATTTTGACATTAACATTTGACCACTCAACTTTCCAACCTGTGTTGAAAGTTGGTGAGCTAATTTTAAACTCATAGTATTGACCAGTTGAGTCAAGAGACGGACTTACAGTGTATGAAGTATTAACCACACCCCCAGAGGAGATGTAGTATAGCGTAGCTGTTGCAGTTGAAGTGAAACCTGAGGGACACCTTAGAACTATATTTGAGTAGGCGGAACCAAGTTCACTTTCCCATTGCAAATAGCTTTCAGTTGGTTGAGCAAAACTTGGGAAGTAAGTATCTTCGGAAGTCCAAAAATTGCTAGTTGTGTTGAGAAAAGCATTTACAGCAGGGTATCTCCAACCTACAACGCTGTCGGTGCTTGAAGTTATAGTTAGAGGTTGACCAGTCAACGCAAAGTCATTCATTGTGTAGATTTTCTGTTCTACTGCATCATCATAGATAAGTTCATAAGCTAGAAAATAAGTACCAGGACCAACTTGCAAGGTGTCCAGGTTTATTAGTGCAGGATAAACAGTAGTACCACCATACTGCCAAACGATTCTCCCACCACGAATTATAAGGTCCTCACGATTTTCAGAGGCCGAGACAAATATGGAAGATGGTCCCTCACTGTTGTCAGTAAAGGGAACGTAAACATAACCTATGTTCTCAAGTTCGGCTCTGACTGCAGTGTTTGGTGGAGAAACAATATTGAAGAAATCTATTTGATACGTTTCACTCGTAGCCGGTAATCTTCTATAGATTGGTCTTCCGCCTGGGACCCACTCTGTAGGTCGTGGTTGCAAACTATTTGCAATCACATACTGGGGCGAAAAAACATTTTGAGAAGTGGTGGTAGCAGTGTTAGCAACAACCTGCCCCACACCATTATTTACAGGGAATAGTTGTTGGCTCATAAGTTTAATGTCCCTTCATTGTATGCTGGTGGGTTGTAGGGATAAGTGGTACCAGTAAACCAGGAGAGTTGTGGAGTGATTGTAGCTGAGTCTGTGTTCTCCCAAACAAATGTACTTTGATTGTAAGAGTTGCTGAATCTCCCTTGATCTTTAGGTATTAAAGTAATCTCTGCAATTCCCAGTTTAATCGCAGAGATGTCACGACCAAGTTGAGAAAGAACATCCTCTGCGCAAGTGTATTTTTCGACATAGCGCAACAGATTGCCAGCATATTCCTGAATCCGAGCCGTATTCACAACAGTTGTTTCTGTCCAGTTTACGACTGTGGTTGTGGGTGTAAATGCTTTCATAACCCTATAAAGGTTTTTTCCATCTTCAGCAATAATGGTGTTTTCGGCATACTCTGCGTAGGCTGGATTAAAGTAAGGTATATACGAAACAATTGGAATATCCTCAGTTTGCCCAGACTCGGTTAAAATGAAAGAGCCATTAGTTAAGTAAATGTAAAACTGAAATAAAGGACTTACATTCGTAGTAGCCGTGTAAGAAAGCACGGTTGAACCTTGCCGGAAGAAAGTTCGATCCCCTTTAAAGAAAGTAAACATGCGGACTGGGTCCCTAATTAAAGAGGTTGCAGAGTTCAACTGAGCAATCAACTGACTGTACTGACTGCTGTTTAAGTACAAAGGAATAATCAATCCTTCTGAAACCATAACCTCGGCATCAGTGCTTGTAGGTGTGAAGTAAGTGGCAGCAATGTAATACTGTGGCTCAGACACACTACTTTGACGATACTCAAGGTAAGTGCCAGAGGGGAAACGGGGGTTATATTTAGCTATTGGTAAAGTTTCGTCACCATTTTGTACAATAATCTCGTGGAGGATTTTTTGCTCAACCAGAGTATCGTAGTAAACACTAACGGTTCGTTCGTTAGGAGTATAAGTGAAACTCTCTAAAACGTAGGCATATTTATTAACCACACCGTTAACAATATCCACATAGTTATAGTAAGGGTCGGCTACAGGGGATGGTCCGGAACCTATCTGAGGAGTGTAAACCCAAGTACCAGCTAAGTAAGAACTGCCAGGAGTTAACACTTGAGGTGTTATTTGAGAACCCAGAACAGTTGCTGCTTGAGCTCCTGTAATATCGTTTGTAGGTAAGTCAAGTACGAAGTTTTGATTTACAACCCAAACGAAAGTACCCGGACGTTTGTTAAGCGGCACTGGTGAGGTTGGGTCAGGTATGAACTCATCCGGCTCATAGTCATACTCAACAAGTTGAGGAGTATAAAGTGACCCTGTATTGGCAATATATGAGTTACCAACTACCCAAGGACTGTAGACTATAGCTGCGCTAATCTTACTCGGTATTAGTGGTGCTATATAGATAGCTAAGTCGGACTCAATTGTTAAGTTCTCAAGAATAACATGCAACTGACCGTCACCACCATTTGCAGTGTCCCAGTAAACTACTTGTCCTTTAAGATAAACACCTGGGAGTAAAGTTTGAATCTGTTCTAAGTTTAAATTATTATAGATAGTTTGATCTTTTTTAGCAATCGAGTAGGGGTTAAAGTCTAGTATAACAGGGAAATAAGTTGGGATAGGTAGTGTGGTCTCCACAAGATCCCACTCATGAAGTATTGTGTTATTTGGCTCAAACGCATACACTTGAGTGTAAGTTGCCGCTGAAGGGGTGAGCAAAGGAGGAGTATTGTAGGCACTACTCACCTCAATGTGGGGGTTAATGTAGCGGTTTGTGTCGGGTATTGTGTTATTAAATGCAGAGTCTATATCAGATACTGTTGGGTCAGTTGTGGGAGGGAAGACAGCACCAGGAGTTAATATGGCGAATAGTCTGTTACGAAAGTCAAGGGAGGTTTCTTTTAAGTTAACCCCAAATGAACTGTTTGCGTCTATATCGAGTGTTATATTATATTGAACTTGACTGAGAGTGTAAGGATAAAGGTGACCACGATTTTCAACAGGTACTGAAAAGTTGACAGCAGTCTGCCCACGTTCGAGTTCAATCTGTGTAAGTTCGGTACCATTTGGACCGAGTACAAAGAATGAAACTTGGCCATTTGGCAAAAGATAATCAGTTACATAATTATAAGTACCTTCATTTGGTCGATTAGGTTGCACAGAGGTTAATGTCCCAACCCCGTAGAAATCTTCAAAGAAATCTTGCCAATCTTCTTGACTAACTGGGTTTTTCCTACGGATAAGGGTGAAGAACCTTGCTTGAACTTCGTCGTATGTTTCAACATCTGAACCACCAACTGCTGGTTGAGGGTTTGTAACCGTTAAACCGGGAATACCAATTGCAGGGGACCCTGTGATTGTGTTCGCAGCACAGTTGTACTGACTTCCAACGTATTGAGAGGCAACATTAACGCTTATTGACGATTCGCCTGCCGGTATTATATAGACAGAAGTAGTTACAAATGATATCGACTCACCGGAAGTAGCGTTGAAGTTACTTGTAAAAGTTGTACCAGTTGGGATAACTGTGTCCGTATTACTTGGAAATATAGTTACGACAAGTTGCGCAACCGAGGAAGTACCAAGGCGACGCATTGCACCGAGAAAGGGTCCTATCCACTTTACTAAAATTTCTTGCGGGAGTTGATCAGCCCAGAAAAGAAACTCCCCTTGAGCAAAAGCCTGTCCCTGAATTAAAGCGGAAAGTGGGTTTCCGAGGGAGAAATCATTTAGGGTTTGGTTGCTGGCTTCATAGACAACTTGCGATGCAGCTTGAACTATTTCAGCTTCATTGCGAGGATCTAAACTTACTGATGGGAGGGGACTATACCTCGGCATTGTATTACCTTCTTAGAGAGGACATGGGGTAACAGATCCCCCTTCGTAGTTATTGCAGCCAGGTGTAGTCGAGGAAGCATACACACCATTATTAACCTCAAGTGTGTCTAGATTATACTCAACCCATTCCCCGACTACTTTCTTTGTAATCAAGTCTTCATCATCAAGTGCTGCCCATCTTTGAGGCACTGTGGGCGCTGGAGCACCTCCAGCATTGTCATACTTATCGTTTGTTGTAAAACTTTTTGGTGCATTGGATATAATATTTGTAGGATTCCCAACCAAGAGGGGGTTATATCCATAACTCCAAGGACCAGTTACAACTTTACTACCGCTGATTGGAATACCCGACTGGTAAACTCCGGCTACAACCGTTGGTTGCTCAGTACCAAGAGTGACGTATCGAGCGTCTAAACCATTTGGTCCAGATATTACAAATGAGTTAAGACCTAGAGGGGGATAATGCCAGTCAAGGTCTTGCCCATCGAAGAAAATTTGTTGAGCCCCATTTAGCCAAGCTGACGTAACTATTACGCCGCTAGAAAATGTCGTTTTTGCCATACGACTAGAATGCCCTTATGTTAACTGGTTTTACCCTAGATACAAAAAGACCCCAGCCGAAGCTGAGGTCATTAATTAAACTGAGTTGTTTATCAATCGCGTGTCCAGTAGTTCACGGTGAAACCAACCTCAATCGTCTGAACATTTCCTGACTCACGATCAACATCTGCTGTAGTAATGTTCATGAACTGACATTCATAACAGATGTACTGACCACCACCAACTGCCGAACCTTCACCGATACAATCGGTTGGGGTAATGGTAACAGTTACAGGGTTACAGTTGTAATCAAGCCAAAACTGTTCTAGAGTTTTGAAGATTGTGGGATCATATGGACCTTCGAGAGTTACATCATCACACGTACGGGGACCACTTACGTGGTACAGGCGATTACCTGTTCCGTTGGCGTACTGACTTGTCTCTGCACTGTCATTGATACCGCTAAATTTTGTGAAGACCGCTGTAAAAGTAGGTCCTCCGAGCGCAGTAAACGATACAACGTATTGCGCTTTTGTTAATGGACGCAGAATAGCCATGAAAACACCTCCTTAGTATACCTACCTTCTCAGGATAGGATGTTGGTGACCATAGCTCCCGAACCAATAGCACCAGTTGCGCCGAGGCCAACCAGGTTAATGATACGCTCAACAGTGATTTCTGCACGAACGACGCGGCGCTCACGAATGTAGTACTCAGGGCGAACAGCAGGAGTACCAGTCAACTGGTAAGTGTAAGAGAAAGCAGGTGTTGCAGCATTAGCGCCACCAGCAGGCATTACGGAATCGCTAGGACCATTTGGGCTGTAGAACAAGAGAAGTCCGTTCTCTGGGAATACTGGTTGCAGAGTTCCGTCATCAGCCAAATAACGACCCTCAGCCACACGCAAACCACGCTCAAGTCCGAAGTAACGGGCAAGCATGTCGGTGTCAATGCTGTCAGCAGTTGTATACTTGATACGCTCAAGAATAGCCTGGTTGGTCAGCAGTTGGTCAAACACGGCGGTTCCAAGAACCATCGAGTTAGGACGAATACCAATCTGGTTAGCAACTGAACGCTTGAGGCTCAGTACGTCTTCGATTGGGTTAGAAGTAGCAGAAGACCAAGCAGCAGGGCCAGCGGCAGAACCGTAAGCAGTGCTGAAAGTAGTCCAAGTAAGGAAGCCCAAACCAGTCTGGGAACCAGCGGCAGGAGTTGGATCTTCGTAAGGGTTGTAGCCAGGAACAACTGTAATGGCCTGAGAAACTGAATACTCGTAAGCATTCATCAAGCGTGACATTGCGTTGCGAGTTTCAATCGCACGCAGGTCTACTTGTGCAGGACCTTCGCCAGCGTTCTCGATAACTTCTTCAGGAAGTTCCCAAGCCACGACTTCTTGCTCAAGAGCATAAGGCTCCGAGTCGTAACGGCTTTGAACATAAGGAATGTTCGTACCATATGCACGACGGAAGTCGTTGATAGCAAACTGCTCTTTACCGAAACGCAAAATGCGTCCAGCACGAGTAGGGGTGTCTACAACGGGGGCAATAAAGTTGGCGATATTTGTCGCCGGAAGCATGAAACCTTGGGCAAGTGTAGTCAGAATTGGATCTACACCTGCATAGGTTTGTTGCAGGTTCATCATGGGAGTAAGTCTCCGAAATTAAAACGTTGTCTTCAAATGTGTATACACAGGGCTGGGACTTAACCCACGTCTCTCTAGGCTATGAGCCTAACAACTACGAGCGCCCAGCCGAGTTAGTTAGCTATTAAGCGAAGGAAACAAGCACAAGGTCACGACCACCAATGGTCACGATCTCACGGATGCGAGGAGTTGTACCATCAAGGGTAACAGCTGTACCGCCAAGACGAGCTTGACCAGCAGCGTTGATAGCCAAAACAGCGTTCAGGTTGGCGCTAGTGAAAGGAGAAGCGGGGTCGTTCTCGAGCAAAAGCAAACCAGAAGTAGCCACAGTCAGTTGACGGGCAGTTTGAGGTTGAGCCAAAGCGGTAGGCATGTAAGCCTGGTTAACACCTGCGATAGTAGACTGAGCAGCAGCAGGGTTGAAAGCATCGCCAGCAGCGGCGTAGTTAGGACCAGCCCAGGTGGCGTATGAAACAGCGCGGAGTTCACCGATTTCTACAACACCGATAGCACCGGCTTGGTTGTTAACAGGGGCTTCCCAGGTCTCCGCATAACGGATGAACTGTTTGCCATAGAT
>Ga0209444_10001335_pt1 | contig 13559 bp, 5 predicted proteins | sample LauGreFaBDMM15DN_2_FD_188215 | JGI IMG/M metagenome (GOLD analysis project Ga0209444, IMG submission 188215) | Freshwater lake microbial communities from Lake Michigan, USA - Fa13.BD.MM15.DN (SPAdes) (version 2) | ecosystem: Environmental > Aquatic > Freshwater > Lake | place: Lake Michigan, USA...
GTTATAGTGATATTGACAATACTTATCTTTTATTAGCAACATTAAACTGTGGAGCTGATTGTGATTGTCCTACTGGTGAATGGACTATAATTTCAAGTCTTTCAAATCAAGGAAGTTATACAACAATAGAATTTAAATACACAATAGAATATTTTGGTAACTGTATAAATGGTGTATGTCCTCCAAGAAAAAATAATCAAAAATCTATTACTCCTGGTTATAATACTCCAGGATGTGAAGCATGGAAGTATGAAGAAATTTCTTGTAGAGCTGCAGAAGCAATGTATAAACAAGTTTTACAATTAAGATATGGAATATCAAACTGTTGTCCTGAAGAAGATGAAAGATATATTATACAAAAGGAACTAATAGATTTAGCTGCATTAAATGATCCAGCTTATCCATGTTCTACAAATTCATGTGGATGTAGTAATGATTGTGATTGTTCAACAACACAACCTGTATGTCCACCAATAACATCAATAACTTATGATTGTGTTTGTGTAAGAGGGGGATGTGAATGTATTGAGATAGGAGATGGTTCAGGAGAATATTCTTCATTAGCTCTTTGTCAAACTGCTTGTGTACCAACACCACGTATTACTTCTTATAACTGTACTAATGGTTCTTGTGTATTAGTATTTGGATCTAGCGGAACATATCCAACATTAACTGCTTGTCAAGCTAATTGTCAACCTATTACTTCATATAATTGTACTGATGGTAATTGTGTATTAGTATCTGGTTCTGGTGGACAATATCCTACTTTAATTGCTTGTGAAGAAGATTGTGGACTAGCACCTATTGTTTCTTATGATTGTTTTGATGGTTCTTGTTTTGATCCAGAAGATGGTACTGGAATTTATCCTACACTAATTGATTGTGAAAATAGTTTAATTACTATTAATCAATGTATAAGTGAAGGTGTTGTAGATTCTGGTGTTATTGGTGGTTTAGGAAATCAATTTGATTGGATGTCTATAAATCATCCAAGTAGTTTAATTTATGAATATTATTTTGAGACTAATACACCTTGCGCTAATCCAATTATTTGTGTTGGTCCAAATGGTGGATGTTTAGAAAGATTGACTGTTATACAAATTATAAATACTGTAAATACAGTAGTATTATATACTGCATATCAAATAGATGATTTAATAATGCATTTAAATACTGCTTATCCTACTTGTACTCCTGCATTTTTTGAAGGTCAAAGTTTAATTAGTATTATAACACAGTTACAAAGATGTAATCTAAATGTTAGTATAGTGCTTGCAGGTTTTCAATGTTTTTGTAATCTTGGATGTGCTGATAATACCTCTTGGAACTGTGTAGATTGTGAATGTGTAAGTGTATCTGGTTCTGGTGGAACTTATCCAACAGAAATGGATTGTTTAGAATCTACTTGTACAGATTTATTTATTACAACATGGCAAACTACTGTAGCAACAGAGAGTATTGCTTTACCTTATCTTAACAGTGGTACTTATTCAGGAACTATTGATTGGGGTGATGGTAATACATCTGATAATACTTATGAAAATAGAGTGCATATTTATGCAACAGCAGGAACATATACAGTAACAATATGTGGAGATGTTATAGATTGGAATTTTCTTTTAGTACCAAATAGTAAATTAAATATTAGAACAGTAGTACAATGGGGGCAGTTACAATTAGGAGGTAATGGAAGTTATTTTAATGGTTGTTCTAATTTAAATTTAAGTTCAGTTTCAGATATTTTAGATTTAACAGGCACTACTAATATGACTGGTATGTTTGCTCTTTGCACATCTCTTACTACTATAAATAATATTAATTCTTGGAATACAAGTACTATTACTAATATGACTGGTATGTTTGATGGTTGCACTTCATTTAATCAAGCATTGAGTTTTAACACATCAGCAGTAACTAATATGTTTAGTATGTTTTATAATTGTCAAGTATTTAACAGTACATTGTCCTTTAATACTATAGCAGTTACTGATATGACTCAAATGTTTATGTTTTGTATTAATTTTAATCAACCATTAACATTTAACACAAGTGCAGTTACAACTATGAATGGTATGTTTAAAAATTGTACAGTTTTTAATAATACGTTAACATTTACAACTACTGCTTTAGTTCAAAATATGTATAGTATGTTTCAATCATGTAATAATTTTAATCAACCATTAAATTTTAATACAGTAAGTGTTACAAATATGGGTAGTATGTTTAGAGATGCTATAGTATTTAATCAACCATTAACATTTAACACAGCGGCTGTTACTAACATGGCTAATATGTTTCAAGGTGCTAATGCATTCCAACAAAACATAGGAGCTTGGAATATATCAAATGTTGTTAATTTTGGATTGTTTATGTTTGGCAAAACACCTGCTACATGGCCTACTACATATTTTGATAATCTTTTATGTGGATGGAGTCCTCAAACAGTTAATCCAATTCTTATTATAGATTTTGGAACAGCTAACTATACAAATGCAACAGGAGGACCATGTAGAACTGTTTTACAAAGTCCACCAAACAATTGGCTCATAAATAGTGGACCAGGAGTTTAATATATATTTTAAATTAACCTATATGTTTTTAAAAATAAACAATAGTTGCAAGTCTTAATAAAATTTTGTATATTATATTAATAGTAAACTTATGAAACCACTAAATTACGATAACTCTCCTTGTAGCCCAACATCATCTAACTGTGTTATTTGGCAAGGACCTGATTTAGATTGTATTAAACTTTGTAAAGGAGATACAATATCAGATGTAATAGCAAACCTTGCTACTGAATTATGTAATGTAATGGATCAACTTTCTATTACAAATTATGATCTTTCTTGTTTTAATTTAGTTGGTTGTAAACCAGAAACTTATCAAGAACTGTTACAATTTTTAATAGAACAAATTTGTTCATTACAAGGCATATCTCCAACAACTGATGATGGTAAAACTAATGATGCATTAATAACTGTAGCACCTTGTTTTATAGTTAATGGAATTACTGTAATGTCATTAACTGATTATGTGATTGCAATAGGATTAAGAATATGTTCTATTATAGATCAAATTACTATAATTAATAATACACTTAATGAATTAGATATAAGAGTTACTACTTTAGAAAATGCTGTACCTTATGTTTATACTTTACCTGGTATAACTGTTGATTGTACATTACAAGATTCTCCACCTGTTAATGCAGGAACACTTGCAGAACCGTATCAAAAAATTGATCAAATTTTAAGAATTCTTATTAATGATGATACATATGGTTATTGTGCATTAAGAGGTGCAACTGGTTTACCTGTAGATCTTAATGCAGCTGTTTTATCTCAATGTATTTTAAATTCAGATATACAATTATCTTCATCAACTGGAGCTACTTGGTCAACAAATCCTAATTGGGATCAAACACCTACAACTGTTGCCAATGCTATTAATAATATTTGGTTAGCGATTTGTGATATATATGATTATTTAAAAAATATAATTACTGTACAAGATACAAACACTGTTAATTTAACATTGACTTCTTCAAATATTCTTAGTGCTGCTGTACAAGATACTGATTGGCATTATTTAAATGGATTTGATTTTTATACTGCTGATCCAAGACTTGTTACAAAAAGACCAATGGTTAGAAGAATAGGAAATGTATTACATTTTAGAGGAACAGTAACAATACCTTTAGATAGTTTTACAAGTCCAGGTACTGTTGTTGAATATGACTATCGTTCTGGAGTAAACACATATGAAGGACTTGTAAGTATAACTTCACCTGCACATAGTAACCTTCCTTATTCAGGTGCAGGTGGTATAAATTTTTTAAGTGGAGGCTCTATACAATTTAATAAGGGAGTTTCTGTAATTCCTGCTGCAGTAATACCAACAGGTTATGTTATAGATAGTACTTATTCTTTAGGTTGGAGAATGGGATGGAGAGGTATGGATACAGGCTCTTGTAATACTATATTAACTACATTTGTTAATAGTGCTTTGAGTCCAGGTGGTCAATTAACTTGGGGTGTTTTAGTTGATTTAGAAGAAAGTTTTACAACAGGATGTAGTCCAGGAGCATGGAGTACATCAGCAATGAATTATGTAATATCTAATGTTACACAAGAGAATTATGTTACTGATTTTAAATCTGCAGTTAATGTACATGATAGTACATCAACAGGAAATCAAAACGCTCGACCAGATTTTAAAGTTGCAGAAACTTATCCTATTACAATTAATGCAAATGATCCACAGCAAATAGGAGGTTTTCAAACTATTATTGATGGTCTTACAGCATTTATAAGTCCTTGTGGAGCTTTAATTCCAACACCAACACCATGTGCAATACCTTAATATAAAATATAATGAGCTGTAATAACACTAATAGTACTTGTACAAGTTGTAATCATAACTATAGTAGTTGTAATAACAAATGTGCAAAATGTGGATGTAGGGATAGTTTTTTAACTAGTCCTCCTCCATGCCCTACTCCTCAAGGTTGTCCAGATCCAATCCCTTGTCAAGAAGTATTAAGTTCAGATTGTATTATATACAATGGTCCAGATATTGAGTGTAATGATACTGTAATTATAACATCTGATTCTACATGGGCAGAACTATTAGAAGACTTGGTTACATATTTTTGTAATACATATAGTAATGTTCCAGAAATATTATGTAGTGAAGATGTAGTAGTAATAGCTGATTCTAGTGTTAATGAAGCTTTAGAACAAATAGTAGAATATTTTTGTGCAGCAATTGTAAATATACAACCTATAACAGCTAACAATGGTTTAACTATGAGTACTATAACTAATGTACAATTAGGTGGGCCTCTAGTTCAAAATACAACTATTGGTACAGGTATTAACTCAACATTTAATTTAGATATAACTAGTGGAGGAATTCAAGCATTAAGATTACAATCTAATGTTCCACAAACAACTCTTAATACTGGTTATACATTAGAAGTAAATAGGCAAGCATCTGCAAGTGCATCTAGAGCTATTTATGCAGGTTCACTACTATCTGGATTTCAAGCACCTGTTGTACATATTGATTGTCAAACAGCAGCTACAACTGGTGCTCAAGCACTTTACAGTATAGGTAAACATAATACAGAAAATGCAATATCTCCACTAAGTGCTATTCCTGCTGTGTATATTGAAAGTGCATCAAATGGTGCAAAAGGAGCAACAAATTCAGTTGCATTAAGATTATCAAATACATACAATGGTACAGTAGGTTCAGGAGTATCAATAGAATTTGGAAATACTACTGTAGCAGCAACTAATCAAGCAACTATTACAAATAGGATAATATCTAAAACAAGTAATAATACCTCAGAAATGCAGATGGCTTCTACATTTGTAATTCAAGGTAAGCCAAATTTAACTACAAATCCAATTGATCAACTAACTTTAAAAAGTACTAGTCAGTTACAATTAAATCAATATGGTATAGGAACTTTTACAGGTGTCCCTACATATAATTTATCTACAACTGCTTTAGGAAATATTATTGAAACTACTGCAGGTTTATTTGGTACAGCTTTTAGAGGTTATATTAGCCCTGATAGTTTTCCTTTTAAAACTTTTAATAAAGTTAATTCAAATATTTCTTTAGGTGATACTGTAGTATTTAATACTACTAATGGTATTATAGAATATCAAATAAAAGATGGAGTAAATTTTTCACAATATAATCAAACTACTGGAATATGGACATGTCCTCAAACAGGTAAATATGATTTTAATTATAATGTATATTTAAGTTCACCTGCAAATACATATGGATGGGGTGAAGCAGGAGGAACTTTTACTATTGGTATAACAGATATAACAGGTGCAGCAATTATTTATTGTGCTGATACTTTTACTGCTGTACGTAATTTTTTCTATGATAAAATTTATATGACAGGTGGTATACAAGGTAAAAATATACCTGCAGGAACTCAAATAGTATTAAAAATACAAAATTTAACAGGTGTGGCTTATACTCAAATACCTAGTCGTGGAGATAATATAGATTGGGCTATTAGAAGAGTAGGTTAATAAAAATTTTATAAGAAGTTACAGTTTGTTGGTTACTGTGGCAACAAGACAATACCCCCGCACTTGTGGGGGTTTTGTTTTTTATAGTATCTTTACATTTGTTCATGTCAGTAATTTTTAGTATATTAAATATATAGTATGAGAGAATTTAAAAAACCAGATGTTACAGCTCCAAGATTTAGACCAGCTGTATATAATGTTTTGAATAAAGAATTTTTTGAAAGTTTTAAAAAAAAGTATAGTAAATACAAAGACTTAGATAATCTTGATTTAAAAAACATTATAAAAAAATTTAATTATGCTGTGTATAATAAAGTAATTGATGTAAGAGATGGTGTTCAATTACCTGAATCAATAGGTTGGTTATTTATAGGGACCTGTCAGCAAAGTAAAAAACAAAATGTAAACTATGCTAAATCTTTAAAGTACGGAGTATCAGTATCAAATAATAATTGGGAAACTGATGGTAAATTAGCAAAAATATTTTTTACTAATTATGCTCCTAAACATAAAATAAAGAATAGAGAGTTTTGGGGATTTACTGCATGTAGAAATTTTAAAAGAAGTGTAGCTAAAACTTATCCAGAAAACTGGAACATGTATATTGTAGTAGATGCTACAAAAAAATTAAACTTAACATACAGTAATGCTGTATATAGAGATAGAAAAAATAAAGAAACTGAATTAGCATTAAAACAATATAATGACTCTGACTTATGACAACAATTGGTGAAACAATATCAAGAGTAAGAAATACATTAAAAGCTGTTAAAGAAGATGCTTTTTTAACTGATAGAATAATATATTCATCTTTATTAAAATATGCACAAACATTAATTAAAAGAGAAGACAATCAGTTTAGACTAATGAAAATTAGTTCTTTATTTAGAGTTCTTCCTTATATAGAATTAATAGATGTAGATAAAGTAGAAGCTGGTTGTCTTGGAGTATATTCAGGTTGTTATTTTAAAAGATCAAAAGAAAAGATTCCAGGAATATTAAATGGAATGTTTGGACCTATTATACGTACTACATCTTCAATAGATGGTAGTATAGAAATGTTTAGAACAGATCCAGGTACTTGGGTTTCTATGACTAAAACTACAACTTGGAAATATAATAGAAATTTTTATTTTTGGTATTTAGATGGTTACATATATTGTCCTAATGTAGATTGGGAAGCAATAAGAATGGAAGCAATCTTTGAAGGTGTTATTGAAACATGTGATACAAAAGAATGTACAGTAAGACAAGATGACCCTTTTGCATTACCAGAATATTTATTTTCTGAAGTAGAACAATTTGTAATAAAAGAATTAACTATGACTATGCAAGTACCTGCTGATGGTGCTGATGATAGTCAAAATACACTTAGATAATGGACTTTAATTATACTTTACGGTACAGAACTTTTGACTCAGTTTTAGAAGATGTATCAATAGACTTTAATACTTTAGCATTAGAAAACATGATAGAGCCTCAACAGCTTATCAAGTTAGCTAAAAAATTAAACTATGATTTAGGTTTGAGAATAAATCAAACTAAAGAAGTTGTATTAGAAGTATGCCATGGTAGAGTAAAATTACCAGATGACTTTTATGTATTTAATTATGCATTACTATGTGGTGAATTTACTGAAAGTGTAGGATACAATGGAATGGTTGGTGGAACTAACATACAAGAAGTTCCTTATGTTGAAACTCCAGCTAATGTAGATATATGTGCACCTATTACAATTAATTGTTCTACATGTAATTCTAATCCATGTAATCTTACTGCAGCTTGTCCTACTAATTCTTGTGCAGCAGAATGCCCTACACCAACTATTCCTAGCTCATATGATCCACTTAATCCTTATGGAGATACTTGTATAAGGCCAAGAGTTTTTATGAACTGTAGAGGAGATAAATCTGAACTTATTCAAATAATAAATACTGGACAAACAAGAACCTATAGTACACTACTTCCATTAAGAATGAAAACCAGTCAAGAAATTTCTTGTGACTGTCCAAACTTATATGTAAATACTTTAGATGAAGGTTGGATAAAAGGTGGTTTTTTATTTACTACACTAGACACATGTAAAGTTTATTTAAATTATCAAGGAGCTATGGAAGATGATAATGGAAACTTATTAGTTCCTGATCATGATCTTATAAATGAATATTATGAGTATGCATTTAAATCAAGAATTCTTGAAAATTTATTAATGAATGGTGAAGATGTTTCACAAAGAATGCAATTAATAGAAGGTAGATTAAAAGCTGCTAGAAATCAAGCACTTAGTTTAGTTAATACTCCAAACTTTAGTGAGCTTGAAGAAATTTGGTGGACAAATAGAAGAGCTATGCATAGTAAATATTATGATATGTTTACAAGTCATAGACCAAATAATGAACATCCAAGAAGTTTTAGAAACACTAGAGTTATATAAAAATGGCAGAGTCAGAAAATTCAGGACAAAATATAACGCATACATTTACAAAAGGACTTAATAAAGATTCAGATCCTACATTTGTTGATGCTGGTATGTGGACACATGCCCGTAATGCTGCTAATAATACTTCTGAAGGTGACTTAGGTACATTATCAAATGAAGCATCAAATTTTTTATGTGCAGAATCAGGTATAACTATGCAGTCTGCTGTTACTGATAAATACATAATCGGTTGTATTCAAATATTTTCTGATAAGTGGTTAATTTTTACTGCTGGTCATGATAATCAAGGTAGACCTATTATGTCTGAGATAGGTTTATTACAAGAAGATAGATGTATATATCAACCTGTTGTACAAGATGCTTGTTTAGGTTTTGATAAAAGATATTTAATTTCTGGAGTATCAAGAGAAAAAGAAGATTGTTCATGGCAAGTGTATTGGGCAGATGGTTTAAATCCTGATAGATATTTAAACATTGGAGATCCTCAAACTTGGATACCAACATCATATACATATCAAGGTTCTTCTTCAGCACCAGCAAATGTAAATTATTATACTAATGGTGTAGATTCTCAATTATGGCCTGGAGTACACTGGATTCAAGATTGTATAATTAATAGTTGTGAAATTTGTACTAATACAAATGTATTAGATTGTGATAATATTAGATTAGCTAGATTTATGACAACTCCTTGTATTAATATAACTCCAGGAAGTTCTGGAGGTACGTTAAGAAATGGAACATATTATGCATGTATAGCATATAGTATTAAAGGTCAAAAAGTTTCAGATTATTTTTCAGCTAGTAATACACAACCTATATGGGCACCAGATGATTTACAAGGATCACTTAGAATAAGTATTAGTGCAGATTCAGAAAATTTTGATGAATTTATATTAGTAGTAGTTCAAAATATTAATCAGGGAACTGTAGCTAAACAGATTGGTTTTTATTCTACAAATACTTCAGTAGTTGAGTTAGATCAAATTAAAGAAGATTTAATTAGTATTCCTGTTTCTTTTTTACCTATTCAAACACCAATATTTGAAAAGTCAGATCAGATAACTCAAGTAAATAATTATTTACTTAGAATTGGTCCTACATCTAAATTTGATTTTAATTATCAACCTTTAGCAAATTTAATTAGAGCTAAATGGGCATCTGTTGTATACCCTGCTGATTATTATATTAAAGGTGGTGGTAAAGGATCTTACTTAAGAGATGAGGTATATACTTTTTTTATTAGATGGGTTTATGATACAGGAGATAAATCTTCTTCATATCATATTCCTGGAAGAGCACCAATAGCTCCTTATTTAACTTATCCTAGTGAAGTAACACTAATAAGTAATGCTTCTGCAATTAATACAAATAGTTTAACAACAGATGATAAAGTATTTGAAGTTTTTAATACAGCTACACAAACATCAATTGTTTCTTCTACATTACCTGATGGAGGAGTTGTGATTGCAAGAGGTAATATGGGTTATTGGGAATCTACTGAAAATTATCCAGATAAACAACCTGATATATGGAATTCAAGTTCTCAATGTTGGACAAATGTACCACCTAGTAATGTTTGGGATCTTTGTGGAGAACCTATTAGGCATCATAAATTTCCAGACAATGCATTAAGTTCTGAAACATTTCATTTTACTGCTAATCTAGCAACAGCCACACAAAATAATTTAAATCAAATTAGACTCATGGGAGTTTATTTTGAAAATATTATTTATCCAAAAGATAATGATGGAAATGATATTCCTGGTATTGTTGGTTATGAAATATTAAGAGGTTCAAGAGAAGGTAACAAATCTATTATTGCAAAAGGAATGTTAAACAATCTTAGAACATTTGTAATAAAAGGTGCTGTTGCTTTACCTAATCAATCTGGATTATATCCTAACTATCCTTTTAACACAATTACTCCTCCTTCTGGATTACAACCACCTCCTATAAGTACAGGTTTAGGAGGAAATGTTCTTGGATTTAATGATCCATATATAAGAATACCTGTAAGTACAGGAGCACAAAATCAAGGAGATCCTGTACTTAATCAAAGAGTACCCGAAGATATAATGACTTTTCATTCACCTGATACAATGTTTAGAACACCTTTTTTATCAGTTACTGAATTAAAACTATATGGTCAATTAAGAGGAACATCAAGCCATCAATTTATAGAACCTAGTGATCATCCAATGTTTAAATTACTTAGTGATACATCTACTGTTGTAATGATAGTTGGTGGTCTTATTGAAGCTATTATATCAATGGTAGGTAGAGATACTGTAAGTCAACCATCTGGTTCATTTGATAATGATGTTATAACTCAAAAAGTTAAAGATATTGATGGTGGAAGTGGTAATATGAATTTTACTTTTGCTGGTGCTTGGACTCCTTTTGCAGGTTCAAATACAGGAACAGGTTCAGGCAGTTGGACTGATAATACAGGTAATGGTACTGATAATAGTGCAGGTGGTTATAATGATTTTGGTCAAAATGCAGATGTAGCTCAAATAAATCAAGATTATGAAGATGATATAGATGATTATTATCAAAATGGTGGAGAATTAGGAGTACTTCTTGGATTTCCTAGTTTAGAAGATATAAACATTACTCGTCAAGATGCATTACGTGATCTTAGAGGTGGTAAACAAGAAACAGTAACCTATACTAAAGAAATATCAAAAACTGAACAAGCAATTGGTAAACCAGCTAGTGCTTTATATAATGGTTTAGGTAAATTTGCATTTTATTTTTCAGAAGGTGCTGAAGCTACTAAAAAATTAATACTACTTTTTATAAAGTTTAAACAATATGCAGTACAAAGTATAGCACATGGCTTTTATGGAAACTTTATAAAAGAACCTTCTGCAAATATTTTTAGATACAGTATAGAAGATGCTTTTTATATTAGAGGTAATATACAAGAAGTACCTTTATATCAAAATTCTTCAGGTGGTTTACAATCATATACTATAAATAATTTAAAAAGATCTGACTCAGTTGTTATAAGAACTGAAAATGGTCAAGCTGTAACTGATGGTCCAAATTTTATTAATGCAGATAACTCATTAGTTACATTAGGTACATTAATACAAACTGAAGACAATCTTGGTAATCCTATAAATCAACTTCCTACTTTTGAAAATACAGGTGTTCCTTTTCAACGTTCAATTGCAAGTCATTATGCTGGTATAAAAGTAAGAATAAGAAATCAGTATGGACAATTAGATGGAATTAAACAAATTCCTATTACACCTTGTGAGCAAAAAATAACATTTGATACTCCTGGATCTGAAAATAATTTTAATACTTTACCTCAATCAACAATTTGTAATACAATTTTTAATCCGGTAACAGGAAGCAGTCAACTAATATTAAGGACATTAACACAAACACCAATATTTTTTGGTGGAGATACTTTTATAAATAGATATACTGAAAAAAATACTTTCTTTTATTATTATGATTGGTTATGGCAACAACCAGATGGTTTTGAATTTAATTATGCATTGCATAATATGATACCTTCTTCTAGATTTTTTGTAAACAGTATTGAATATGATCCATCACCTTTAGCACCAACTTTTGCTAATATTCCTTCTTGGTTTAATACTTCTAATCCTGGTACTGGTTTTTGGCCAAGAGATTTTTATCAACTTGATTGGTGGACAGGTTCTAGTTCTAATAATCACTATGGTTATTCTAATGATGATGAAGGTAATTATGGTACTAGTCTTGACTTTAGTGTTCCAAATGCAAAATTTTATTTATTTAATTCAAGTGTAAGAGATTTTTTTGTAGAAAGTGATGTCTTAGTTGATTTTAGAGAACAAGGAGTTACTGAAGGAGAAAAACATTATGATCCAAATAGATATACAGATCTTATTAGAATGTTTAATACTGATCCAGCAATAATCACTAGAGGTAATGAATATAGATATGATTATTCATTAAGTATATCTAAAGCATTTACACAATATTTTTCACAAGGTTCTTTGCAAAGTAGATACTATAATCCAAAAGTTTCACAACTTTGTTATACTTATTATCCCGATAGAATATATTATTCTTTACCACAACAAGATGAATCATTTAAAGATAGTTGGTTTATATATTTAGCTAATAATTATAAAGAATTTAAATCTCAAATTAATAGTGCTAAGAGTATAAATAAAAGTGGTATACTATTAACTTTTAAAAATGATGGTCCTTTGATGTTTCAAGGTACTGATCAATTACAAACTGATTTAGGTACTAAACTTACTATTGGAGATGGTGGATTATTTTCACAACCTGGACAAGCTATAACAAATGCTGATATATCTTTTGAATATGGTTCTTCACAAAATAGATTATCTGTAATAAATACTCCTGTAGGATTGTTTTATATTTCACAAAATCAAGGTAAAATACTTTCTTATGGTGAAGGACTAACTGAAATATCACAAAAAGGTTTAAAATGGTGGTTTAATTTATTCTTACCATATAAACTTACTGATGATTTTCCTGATTATCCTTGGCAAGATAATCCTGTAGCAGGTATAGGTTGTCAATCTATATATGATAATGAAAATAGTATTCTTTATTTTTGTAAAAAAGATTATAGATTAAGAAAAACTACAGATCCTATTCCAAGAGTTCCTGGTATAGTTGCTTACGTACCTTTAATTACTTTTGGTAAAGACAATGGTAAAGGAGATTACTTTACATTAAATGGACAAGGAAGATATTTATTAGGAGATCCTTTATTATTTGAAGATGCTTCATGGACAGTTAGTTTTGATCCAAAATCTGCAACATGGATATCATATCATGACTGGCATCCTGGTTTATCACTTAATACTAAAGGAGTATTTTTAACTACAGGAGATTTAGGTAAACAAAATACAATATGGAAACATAATTTTATATGTAATAACTTTTGTAATTATTATGATACACCATATCCTTTTGAAATTGAATTTCCTCACATTACTGGACAAACAGTAACTACATTAAAATCATTTGAATATATATTAGAATGTTATAAAAGATCTAGTATAAAC
>Ga0209444_10001336_pt1 | contig 13552 bp, 15 predicted proteins | sample LauGreFaBDMM15DN_2_FD_188215 | JGI IMG/M metagenome (GOLD analysis project Ga0209444, IMG submission 188215) | Freshwater lake microbial communities from Lake Michigan, USA - Fa13.BD.MM15.DN (SPAdes) (version 2) | ecosystem: Environmental > Aquatic > Freshwater > Lake | place: Lake Michigan...
GACAGTGTTACGATCGAAAGTTTGTGAATAAAAACAGACCAACTTTCAGATTCAACTCAACTTTGTAAATATTTTGAACACATTGGGTATTAAACAAAAGAAAGGAGATCCAATTGGATCTCCTTTCTTAGTATTAGGGAAGTTCATGATGATCACATCATGCTGTCAATTCCACCGCCACCCATGTCAGCACCCAATCCATCCAAAAAATCAAGAGTCCATTCGATGAATTATGAACCAAACCTCGAAACAGACCAATCAAAAACCGAAACGATTATATCGCTTATTTCTGTACATTAGAAGTAATAAGCAATAAAAAGTATCGCGTATAAGAGAGTTAGTGGCAATTTTAGAGCGACACATCCGAACAAACTCTAAACCTGATTGTTCTAAAATAATGGGACAAGCCGAACACCGTTTTAAAAAGTAAGCAAACTAAAAAAATAATTAAAAAATGAACAAAAAAATAATTTTAGGGCTACTTGTAGTAGCAGGCATGGCAACTTCTTGCAACCAAGTAGCTGAAAAAGCAAAGGAGGAAGCAAACAAGGTAGATTCGCAAACAAGTGAAAGTGCGCAAAAAGTAATTGATGATTTGGGGTTATTATACGTAGAAGAAGGTGTACAAACCATTATTACGTATGACGAAGTAAATGCAGCCCAACAGGCTTGGTGTGACGCTTTAGTGAAAATTGGTAAACTTAAGGAAGAAGGCGGAGACTATAAAGCCTTTGCAGAACAAGTACTTTCTGACTCTTACAACTATGACAATGGAAAGGTGTTTTTCAAACCCACACTGGCATTTGGCGACCAAACATTTAGAAATGACAAAAAAGGAGCATTAGCCTACTTTGTTGGTGGTGACCCTGATTATCCTAACGACAAAGGTTTTGCACTTGCACCTTGGGTAAAGGCTCGTTATGACAATACTGGTGAGAAAAATGAAGGCATACAGATTTACGGTTCTGTTGCAATTACAATGGGTAATGTTTGGGTAACAGGCAAAGACGGAAAGGAAGTAATGGTTGACAAAACTTGGGTTTTCAAAAAAGGGAAAGACGGAAAATTGAAAATTATAGTTCACAAATCTGCCCTACCATTTGCACCAACAACAAAATAAGTTAGTTGTGGGTAGGGCAATTACCCAACCCTATTTATCATTGATATGTGAGAAAAAGTATTTTGTTTTTTTACAATTATACTTTTTGTTTCAAACTCAATAAATGCTCAAAACACAAGGTTAAACAATTATAATTATATTGATTGGTATAACAAGTCCGGACCTAAACAAAAAAAGGAGATCCAATTGGATCTCCTTTCTCTTTTCTAAGTAGTTTGAATTACATCATGCCGCCCATTCCGCCGCCACCCATTGGTGGCATGCCAGGACCTTCTTCCTTCACGTCTGCTACCACACACTCGGTAGTCAAAAGCAAGGCTGCGATAGACGCTGCATTCTCAAGAGCCAGACGAGTCACCTTGGTTGGGTCAATAACACCTGCTTTGAACAAGTCTTCGTATTTGTCCGTACGCGCATTGTAGCCGTAGTTGCCTTTGTTTTCTCTGATCTTGTTGACCACAACAGAGGGCTCTCCACCTGCATTGCTTACGATGGTTCTCAAAGGAGCCTCAATCGCGATGCGGATGATGTTAATACCGGTATCTTGGTCTTCATTTTCACCTTTCAAGCTGTCAAGGGCTGCAGCAGCGCGTACAAACGCGACACCACCACCAACGACCACACCTTCTTGAACAGCAGCTCTAGTGGCATGCAAGGCATCGTCTACTCGGTCTTTCTTCTCTTTCATTTCTACTTCAGTAGCTGCACCGATGTAAAGGATGGCCACACCGCCAGAAAGCTTTGCAAGTCTTTCCTGCAATTTCTCTTTGTCGTAGTCAGAGGTAGTTTTTTCGATTTGAGCTTTGATTTCGGCAATTCTACCTTTGATCGCACTCTTATCACCTGCACCGTTTACCAAGGTCGTATTGTCCTTGTCGATGTTGATTTTTTCTGCTCTTCCAAGCATGTCAACCGTTGCATTTTCTAGCTTGAAGCCTCTCTCTTCGGAGATCACTGTTCCACCAGTCAAGACAGCAATGTCTTCCAACATGGCTTTTCTTCGGTCACCGAAGCCAGGTGCTTTTACAGAAGCTACTTTCAAGGCACCTCTGATTTTGTTGACCACCAAGGTGGCAAGCGCTTCACCATCCACATCTTCTGCGATGATCAACAATGGCTTTCCAGACTGAGCTACTGGCTCAAGTACAGGAAGTAATTCTTTCATGGAAGAGATTTTCTTGTCGTAGATCAAGATGTACGGATGATCTAGTTCTACTTCCATTTTTTCGGTATTGGTGACGAAGTAAGGAGAAAGGTAGCCACGGTCAAACTGCATGCCTTCCACAGTCTTCACGTCAGTTTCTGTTCCTTTTGCCTCTTCTACGGTAATAACTCCGTCTTTACCCACTTTGTCCATAGCATCGGCAATCATTTTACCAATTGCTTCGTCGTTATTGGCAGATACAGTAGCTACCTGAGCGATTTCCTTCGAAGTAGAGATGGGCTTGGAGTTGGCCTTTAATTCAGCCACTACGGCAGCTACTGCTTTGTCAATACCTCTTTTGAGGTCCATTGGGTTTGCGCCAGCAGCTACATTTTTGATGCCAACACCGAAAATTGCTTGCGCCAATACGGTTGCAGTAGTAGTTCCGTCACCCGCTTGGTCAGCAGTTTTGGAAGCAACTTCCTTCACCAATTGTGCGCCCATGTTTTCGATAGGCTCCTTCAATTCTATTTCTTTCGCTACCGATACACCGTCTTTGGTGATGGTAGGGGCGCCAAATTTTTTGTCGATGATGACATTTCTACCCTTTGGTCCTAGGGTTACTTTTACTGCGTCAGCAAGTGCGTCAACGCCTTTCTTGAGTCGATCTCTAGCGTCTGTATCGAAAAATAGTTGTTTAGCCATTTTTATTAAAATTTTTCAGGGTGTGATTAACTAATTACAGGATAGCGAAAATATCAGACTCTCTCATGATGAGGTAGTCATTTCCATCGACGCTCAACTCTGTGCCAGAGTACTTTCCGTACAACACAGTGTCTCCGACTTTGACAGTCAATGGCTCATCCTTTTTGCCGTTACCTACTGCGATGACGGTACCTTTTTGAGGTTTTTCTTTTGCAGTGTCCGGAATGTAAAGACCGGAAGCAGTTTTTTCTTCTGCAGCTGCTGGCTCAACCAAAACGCGGTCTGCAAGAGGTTTGATGTTCACTTTTGACATAGATATAAAATGTTAAGGGTTTTAGTAATCTTTCATGCACCTACCTGCACTTCTTGTGCCAAGGGTAGATCTAACCTTTATTCTGACAAATCGACGTACTAACTTAGCTTTCCAATCGAAAAAGAGGGTTTAGACCATGAATCTATCTGCCAATTTTTCTCTTTTACTGGTTCACTGTCATCAACTTGTCAGTTGACCCAAAAAAAAGAGCTTTACTTTGAAGTAAAGCTCATCAATTCCTATGAGGTAATTTTATTTTGTAGTCGTGGTATCAGCAGGAGTAGCTCCTTGAGCTGGAATCGCATTTTGAGTATCTCCAAAAGCTGGAGCAACCACTTGTTCTTTGGCAGTCTCAATATTCGGAGATGAAAATTGATTGGCCTGGCTGCTTGTAAAAAACACAGATGATGCAAGAGCCAATCCTAGAATAGAAATCGCTAAAATCCAAGTTGCCTTTTCCAAAACATTACCTGTACGTGTTACCCCCATGATTTGTGAAGCACTTCCACCAAATGCGGCACCAGCGCCACCCTTTGAGTTTTGGCCTAAAATTACTAGGATTAGCAAAACCGCTAAAACCAAAATGACACTTATTAACAGAGTAAACATAATATTCGATTTATTCTTTCGATTTTTTAATTAGGTCCGCAAAGTAAGCCCTTTTCTCGGGAAACTTCAAAGCAAGCTTCTCATAAATTTCGATTGCCATTGCTTTTTTGCCTTGCTGTAGAAGAATAGCAGCAAAAGTTTCGGAAATTAACCCTTCATTTAAGCTGGTACTCGCATTGGCTAAATTCTCATTATTTTTGTTGGCTTCAATCTCCTTGATTGTGGCAAGCTTGATTTCCTTTTTGCTAAACTCCTTAATCAAGTCAATTTGAGCTCTTTTTTCTACGTCTAAAATTTCTTTCTTCTCTTTTCTTCGGATACTCTCGATTAAGTCCTCTTTTGGAGCCTTTCGTTTTTTAGGCTTTATTTTTTCCGGGTGACCACCTTCTAGATCTTTAGTAGATGTACCTGTGCTTTCCAAGGCTGATTTCTCACCTGAACCTCCTTCTTCCTGCTTTTTTTTCGATCCAAGTGGTTGGAGTAACCAATTTTTCAGCCAAACTCGGTCCACACTTGTTACAGCTGCCAGCGGAAGTGAAGGACTACTTTCTTCATTTTTTAACTCAAATCTTGTAGACAGCACATGGGACAAATAGAAAAATTGAAAGTTTTTTTGAACCTTCTGGAGTTGTAAATAATCCGCTTTTTCCAGCTGATCTGCTTTTTGGATGAGTTCTAAAAATTGAGATGCGTTCACAACAAGTATTTTGATTTCAATATACGGATTTTACCAGTTGGCGACTGTGGCCGTGAAAATATCTTGGATGATTGTTTCGAAAATATCTTCTACCAATTGATTTTCTACATCTAACAAAGTCACCGACCGAGGATCATAATCCTGAAAAAAGGTAAAGGTTTGTTTTTTGTTTTCCTCTTCATTGCTCATGTTGATGTACTCCACTTCCACAGCAATGGTGAGTCGCATTTGCCCTGCTCGGTCGGGTAGATTCGGGTCACCAGAGGATACGACGGCCTGCGGTGATAGCGAATAGCGGACAATGGAGCCAGAAAACTGGAGATCTCCATTATTTCGAATTAGTTCAAGCTGGGTGTTACGCTGGTAATATTCTTTCAATGCTTCTGTAAATCGCTGCTCCATGTTGGCAGGTCCTCCTCCAGAGTCATTGAAAAAATTCTCCACTGAGAAAGATTTTACAAGCTCGTAATTGATGTTGGTGCCTGTAAAGCTGTATTTTATGGAACAAGCAGAGAGTCCTATGGATAACACAACCAACAGGAACAGGGAAGATCTATTCAATATCATATTGTTTGATTTTTCTGTAGAGCGTCCGTTCGGAGATACCGAGGTCGTTGGCTGCATACTTTCTTTTATTGTTGTGTTTCCGCAATGCTTTGAGGATCATTTCTTTCTCCTTCCGCTCCAAGGATAGGGAATTGTCATCCTCTTCATGCACAATATCTTCGATAACTTCGTCCTCATATTCCTCTTCCTGAGGAGTATCTGTATTTTTAGATTCAAGGAGCAAAGGCATGGTGAATTGGTTTGGCGATTCTGACATCTCCTTAGGCATTATGTTCGCCTCCATGTCTTCAAATAATCCCTGATGCTTTTGAATTAGGGACGAATTGATTCCGCCACTTTGGTAAGATTCTAGAATGAGTTTTTTTAATTCATTCATGTCCTTTTTCATGTCAAAAAGGACTTTGTACAAGATATCTCTTTCAGAAAAATCTGTGGACTCTGAATTGGCGCCTTTAAACGCCATGGGGAGACGGGTGCTCACTTCAGGCAAATACCGAGACATCGTAAGTGCATCCACGTCTCGTTGCTCTTCCAAAAGGGAGACCTGCTCTGCAATATTTTTAAGCTGGCGGATGTTTCCTGGAAAAGGATACCGCAGCAATACTTCTTGGGCGGCAGCATCTAATGTGATAGGCTTTACATGGTATTTTTCAGAGAAATCACCGGTAAACTTTCTGAAAAGTAGCACCATGTCTTCTCCTCTTTCCCTTAATGGGGGAACAAAAATGGGTACCGTGTTCAGGCGGTAATACAGATCTTCTCTGAATTTTCCTTTTTCTACCGCTTTGATCAAATTGACATTGGTCGCCGTGATTACGCGGACATTGGTCTTCTGAACTTTGGAGGATCCTACTTTTATAAACTCCCCATTTTCCAAGACCCGTAGGAGCCTAGCTTGGGTTCCCAAAGGCATCTCTCCAATTTCATCCAAAAATATGGATCCTCCATCCGTCACTTCAAAATACCCTTTTCGAGCCTCATGAGCTCCCGTAAAAGAACCTTTTTCGTGACCAAATAACTCCGAGTCGATCGTTCCTTCCGGAATTGCTCCACAATTAATGGCGATGAATTTGCCATGCTTTCGCAAGGATAGGGAGTGGATGATTTTTGAAAAACTCTCTTTACCACTGCCACTCTCTCCCGTAATCAGCACAGTCATTTCTGTGGGCGATGCTTGCATGGCCACCTGAATGGCATGGTTGAGCAAAGGACTATGTCCGATGATCCCAAATCGCTGCTTGACCGCTTGAATTTCTTGGGCAGTGATCATGCGATGTTGCGGGGGTTTATTTCTAGGATGCTTCCAAACAAGGTGCCTCTGGAGCTTCCGGTAATTTTGACGCGGACATAATCTCCCTGCTGAAGCCCTTCTGAGGTGACGATCACTACCTTGTTGGCAGAGTTTCTGCCGCGCAGTTCGTCTCCAGATTTTTTGGAGGCACCATCGATGAGGATTACCTGTTCTTTGCCTACGTCCAGCAGGTTACGTGCGATAGACAATTCGCTCTGCTTATCGATAATTTCGGCCAACCTATTTTTTTTGGTTTCCAGAGGAATGTCATCTGGGTATTTTTTTGCTGCTAGCGTACCAGGACGCTCGGAATAGAAATACATGTAGGAGAAATCGAACTTTACGAGCTCCATCAGGCTCAAGGTGTCTTGGTGTTCTGCTTCGGTTTCGGAGCAAAACCCTGCAATCATGTCGGAAGAAATTCCGCATTCTTCTCCTAAAATTTCGCGAATGGCACGTACACGGTCCAGGTACCAGGCCCGTGTGTAGGTTCGGTTCATGAGCTCTAGCACCCGGTCATTTCCCGATTGTGCAGGAAGGTGGATGGATTTGCAGATGTTATCGTACTTTTTAATGGTGTGCAAGACTTCGTCGGTGATGTCTTTGGGGTGGGAGGTAGAGAAGCGTACCCGTAGTTGGGGACTTACCAAAGCAACTTGCTCGAGTAGGTGTGCAAAATTGATCACTGTGCTGACCTCCTCTTCTTTTTTATTCAGTCGCGCTTTGTTGTTTTCTTCGGGAGACCATTTATATGAGTCCACGTTTTGACCCAGGAGGGTTACTTCCTTATAGCCTTTGGACACCAAATCCCGTGCCTCCGCAAGGATAGATTTTAGATCTCTGCTTCGTTCCCTGCCTCGAGTAAATGGTACCACGCAAAATGAACACATGTTGTCACAGCCTCGCATGATGGAAATAAAGGCAGATACCCCATTGGAGTTGAGCCTAACAGGCGAGATGTCTCCATAGGTCTCTTCTCGAGAAAGGAAGGTATTGATTGCTTTTAATCCCTCCTCTGCAGTGGCCACCAGGTTTGGAAGGTCACGGTAGGCATCGGGACCAACGACGAGGTCGACAATTTTCTCTTCTTCAAGCAATTTTTCCTTTAGACGCTCGGCCATGCAACCAAGAATACCAATCGTCATTCCGGGCTTATTTCTTTTCAAACCGTTGAAGTGGTTCAGTCGATTGCGTACTGTTTGTTCAGCTTTTTCTCGGATAGAGCAGGTATTTAAAAAAATCACGTCTGCTTTTTTCATGTCCGAGGTGGTATCGTAGCCGTTGTCCTTCATGATGGAAGCGACGATTTCGGAGTCCGAAAAATTCATTGCACAGCCGTAGCTCTCGATATATACCTTTTTGGCCTTTCCGGTGTTTCCCTCTGGTGTGGTTTGAAAATCAGAAACTTGCGCTTCTTCGGCGGAAAGAATGTCTATGTCTTTAATCAGATCCATGGAACTGTGGTCGTATGGGTAATTGCAATCTCAGTGCTTTCTTAACTTAGTCGCAACTTAAAAGAATTGCTATTGCCCACAAATTTAAGAAAATACAGACAAAATGGCAGGATATTTTTCCTTTTTGAAAAAAGGGATTTAAAATGGGATAGACAACTGTTCTGGTAAGCTCAAGGGTTGATTTCCTTCAGAAAAGTTGGAAACTCCCAATCCTAGAAGGCGAATGGGTTTGGTTAAGGTCTCCTGGTTTAACAACTCCAAAGCAGTTTGCCAAAGGGGTTCATCTTCTGGGAATCGATCAAAAGTTTTGCTTCTTGTTTGTTGTGAAAAATCATTGTATTTGATCTTTAGCGTAACTGTCCTTCCTCGAATGCCTGTTTTCTTCGATCTTCGAAGCAATTCCTGATAGATATGCTGAAGTTGTTCCTCCAATTCATGGGGCAGAAAAAGGTCTTTTTCAAAGGTGTTTTCTGCGCTCAATGATTTCCGAGTGCGCTCAGGTTGAACTGCTGAGAGATGAATTCCTCGGACAATTTGAAAATAATGAGCTCCCGCTTTTCCGAATCGTTTTACCAGGTATTGTAAGGAATATTCTTTTAAATCCTTACCACAATGGATTCCTATTTGCCGCATTTTTTCAGCGGTTACTTTCCCAATCCCGAAAAACTTCCCGATTGGAAGTTTTTCCAAAAATTCCGACGCCTCCTCAGGAAGGATGATGGCTTGGCCATTTGGTTTGTTGAGATCGGACGCGATTTTGGCTAAAAATTTATTGTAGGATATACCAGCTGAGGCATTTAAACCAGTTTTTAGCTTGATTTTTTCACGAATTTCTGTTGCGATAAGCGAGGCGGAATTTAATTGCAACTTGTTTTCAGTCACATCCAAAAAAGCTTCATCTAAGGAAAGGGGCTCCACTAAGTCGGTATATTCGAAGAAAATCTCATGGATCTGGCTTGAGATTTCTTTGTAGCGTTCAAACCGGGGTTTAGCAAAGATTAAGTCAGGGCATTTTTTGGCAGCCAATACGGAAGACATGGCGGAAAAAATACCAAATTTTCGAGCCTCATAACTTGCAGCAGCCACCACGCCTCGGCTTTCATTGCCGCCCACTACCAATGGTTTTCCTCGCCACTCGGGATGGTCTAGCTGTTCAACAGACGCATAAAATGCATCCATATCCAAGTGGATAATTTTTCGAATCGGAAAGTCGCATAAACTTTTTTCCATGTTCAAAACCGAATTTGACCGAATGCAAATTGAGTCTGGGGTTTGCTACTTATATCAGCTGCCCTAAACTACTATTTTTTAGTCATTGGTATTGGGTTAAAAAGAGGTATTGGCATTTCGAACCACTGAATTTGAATAAAAAGAAGCGGGACTGTTTGAAAAGTTTTAATTTCCCCGTGAAATAACAATCGAAGCAAAAATTAAAGGCACTATGGCTTATATTTTAGAGGTAAATGGAATCGCCCCAGAACTAGGCGAAAACTGCTGGTTGGCACCCAATGCTACCGTGGTAGGTGATGTGAAATTTGGAAAAAATTGTACTGTTTGGTTCAATGCAGTGATTCGAGGTGATGTAAATGAAATCCGTATTGGAGACGATACCAATATTCAAGATGGTGCGGTGATTCATTGTACGTTCAAGCAGGCGGGCACATTCATTGGCAATCAAGTGTCCATTGCACATAATGCAATCGTTCATGGCTGCACCATCCACGATCGCGTATTGATAGGAATGGGGGCCATTGTAATGGATGGAGCAATCGTCCATTCTGATGCGGTTATTGCTGCTGGCGCAGTGGTTTTGGCAGGAACAGTTGTAGAAGCTGGGTCCATCTACGCAGGAATGCCTGCTAAAAAAGTCAAAGATATTGGGGACAACATGCGGGAGGTGATTTTGAGAACTGCAAAAAATTACCCGATGTACGCCACCTGGTTTCCGAAGGAAGTGTAGTTGTCAACGGTTGACCGTCCACAGACGACAGCTAATTGTATTCAATGAGTCAAATCTTACTTAGACTGCAATTAGCGGTGGACCGTTGACAGTGGACTGTTGACAATTTGATTATCCGCAGAGGTAAACATGCAAGTTGAACAACCGATGTAATTGCGGATAATCATAAAACGGCTTTATTGCATCCAGGCACCTGGATTTTTTCGCCATTCCGCAAGGGAATTTAGTGTCGAATGATCGATGTAGTTTTCTTTTACTGCTTGCGGAAGTAGGGCATCGTAGTTACTCAAGCAGACCAAGGGTACCCCTGCATTTTCGAAATTTTTATCCGCCACTTCGAAGCCATAGGAAAAAATAGCCACCATTCCCAGAACCTCCAATCCAGCATTTCTGAGATCTTCTACTGCTTTTAGGGAGCTTCCTCCTGTAGATACAAGATCTTCTACCACAACTATTTTCTGGTTAGGGACCACCTTTCCTTCAATCATATTTTCCATCCCATGACCTTTGGGCTTGGAGCGCACATAAATAAAGGGAAGTACAAGTTCATCGGCGAGCAGCGCTCCTTGAGGGATACCTGCGGTAGCCACTCCTGCAATTGCTTCCACACTAGGGAAAAACTGTTGGATTGCTTTTACCAGATTTAGTTTGATTGTATTTCGGATTTCCGGATAGGAGAGGGAGAGTCTGTTGTCACAATAGATAGGCGATTTCCAGCCAGATGCCCAGGTAAAAGGCTTTTCCGGCTGTAATCGAATGGCTTGAATTTCTAAAAGATGGTGCGCAACTTGTGCGGCGATGGTGGGGTTGAGAATTTCCATGGCGTAAAAATAAGAGATTCCTTAGCTTGGAAGGGTTCAGCTGTGATTTTTTTATGGATAAATGGTTTGATTTTTTGATTCCCCAAATTGATACAGTGGAGGTTCAAAAAGTCTAGCTAGTTATTTCAAATTTTTATGCATTTTTGGATAATTCAAAACTAATCTGCCCATTTACGCATGAAGATCTTTGTGAACGACAAGCCTTTGGAACTTATTTCCTTTGCTGAGCTTGATCCGTCCAAGTCCTTTGAACATCGCTATCAAAATGTGGATGAAATCCCTGAGGATGTAGAGTGGGAAGGGAATGTTATTTTTTATGAGCCGAGCCTTGACCTGGTGATTCGTCTGCTCTACTTGATGCGAACGCGAAAGATGAAGCAACTGGATTCGATCACCTTGGTTTCGGAATCGAAAAATGAGCTCAAAAAATTTGTAAAAAGTAGATTTTTAATCGTAAAAGCTGCAGGTGGAGTAATTACCAAAAAGCAAAAGGTATTATTGATTCATCGACTAGGAAAATGGGATTTTCCAAAAGGTAAATTTGATAAAGGCGAAACGCCAGAACAATGTGCAAAAAGAGAAGTGGAAGAGGAATGCAATGTGAAGGTTCGCTTGGGCGAACACCTCTGTACTACTTGGCATACCTACACCCAAAACCGGCGAAGCATCTTGAAGAAAACCTACTGGTATACTATGTCCTGTACCAGTGATGCCAGCATGAAACCTCAGGAAGAAGAAGGGATTGATGCTATCCGTTGGTTTACGGAAATTGAGGCAAAAAAAGTATTAATTGAATCTTACCCTTCGATGCGGTATTTATTTAAGAAATACCAAAAAAAAATAGGGATCGCTTAAAGGGAATAGGGAAGGAATTCATTTACATCTCCTCCATAGCGGTGCACCTCACGGATCACTGTCGAACTAATTGACGCGTATTGTGGAGATGTAATTAAAAATACCGTATCCAAAGAACTATTTAGGTAGCGATTCATTTGACCAATGGTATTTTCATATTCAAAGTCGGTAGTGTTGCGCAAACCTCGAATTAAAAATTGTGCCTCATATTTTTTAGCAAGGGTAGAAGTCAGTTCGTTGTAAACAACTACCGAGACTCTCGGCGTATCGACATAAACCTCCTCGATTTTCCCTACCATCAATTCGATATCGAAATACCTATTTTTTTTGGTGGAGTTGTAGCCAATTCCAATTATTACTGCATCGAAAAGTGCGAGGCTTCTCAAAACGATATCGTGATGCCCTTTGGTAAACGGATCAAACGAACCAGGGAAAATGGCTATTTTTTTCATGGCTACATGTAATTCCAAAAAGATTCAAAGATGGATGGTGCTTTATCTTGGGACAATCCTGGACCATAATTCTGGTTGGCATGAGGTTGAAGAAGTCTAAAATTAGCAAAGTAAGATTTCCCCCATTCTTCAGTAGTACCACTTTTTTCGGTGGAGCCAAATAAAGTCACCCGGGCATGGTTTCTATCCTGGCGGAGAGACTCCATCAAAATCAAGGTGTATTTTAAAATATCTTCCTTTGTTTCAACTTCAAACCGATTGAAAACAGAAAGTTCCTGATCCGTAAATCCAGCTAGATAAATGTGAGAACCAAAAAGATTGATCCAAATTTCTTGGCCAATTAGGTTGAAACGCTCCTTAAATAGATAAGCAAGAAAGGAACAAGATCCATGATAGAAGCTGAGTTCTGAAAATCTCTCCCTCAATTGCTGCTCTAATTTTTCAGGGATGCAACTCAGGATCTGTACATTATTGCTATCTACTGTGGTGTGAAAGAAATAAGGAGAGGCAGGAATTTTTCCAACGAGCTGTAAGTATTCCTTTTCACTTCCTTGTTGAAAAAAAACTCCTGGTAGTAGGGTGAAAAGCTCTTCATGGACATATACTTTGGCCGGAACGTCAAGCTTGGTAAGTGAGTCTGATGCAAGAATTTCATCTAGTTTTTTCCAGCTAACTCGCTCATAGGAATGAATTGCTGTGATACTTTGGTTTTTATCCCTCGCAAACACATGTATTGTGGAGGGATAAAGAAAAAGTGATAAGCTCGCCGTGTTTTGAACAGCAAACTTATCACTCGTTTGTACCTTAAGGTTATTTTCCAAGATCAGTAACGGTTATTTCCAGTTACCTTCTGTAGATGCGTCAGTTCTAGATCCTACTCGTAATGCCTTTTCGTTGTTGTTTGCTCTTCGATCTGGATTAATCGGAGATGGGTCACGGATTTCGAACACGCTTACTTTATATCCTCCGGTCTTCTCAATTTTGTCAGCAAAGAATTCAAACTGCTTTCCTCCAGAACCTGGAACAACAGGAAGTAAATCCATTTTTAGATCTGGGTATTTTGCTGGGCTGAATAGGGAGTCCATCACCGCTATTGATCCAATGGTGTCATAGGAAACATTGATTTCTTCTGCACCGTAATCCAATAGCTTGGTGGTTTCGGTACGCTGCACAATCCAGATGGTACCAGTTTCAATAAATGTTCTCAATGAATCCCAAGTACCTGCATATTTTCCATTAGAAGCTTGGTAGGACAACTGGGCATCACGAAGCATTTCAAGTTTTTCAATGGTAGCCGCTTCTAGTAAGGCAACTCTTTTTTCTTGTTCTACGACGTCGTCAACACCTTTCCATAGAAGGTAACCAAGAACGGAGGCAATAGCAAAGAATACGATAGAGAGAACTTTTGTTAGATTCATTTTAAGTAAGGTTTAGAAATCCGGTTAGGGTTGAAGGTTTTTAAAAGGTGCTATTTTAGGTATTTATTTTCAAAATTAAAATATCCTTTACACAATACTAATTCCGAAAGCGATTTTATTCCAAGAAATATCGGATGGATGGATTT
>Ga0209444_10001340_pt1 | contig 13533 bp, 13 predicted proteins | sample LauGreFaBDMM15DN_2_FD_188215 | JGI IMG/M metagenome (GOLD analysis project Ga0209444, IMG submission 188215) | Freshwater lake microbial communities from Lake Michigan, USA - Fa13.BD.MM15.DN (SPAdes) (version 2) | ecosystem: Environmental > Aquatic > Freshwater > Lake | place: Lake Michigan...
GCAACAGATACATTTAAAATTGCTCTGTACACAAGCTCGGCAACTTTGGATGCTACAACAGGTTTGTACAGCTCAACTACTAACGAAGTTCCTAACGGTAGTGGATATACAACGGGCGGTATAACACTATCTGTTTCTGTTGCACCAACATCTACAGGTACAACAGCGTTTTTATCTTTTGCGTCTCCTGTTACTTGGTCAAGTGCGACATTCAGTACAGCAGGTGCTTTGATTTATAACTCTACGCAAGGTGGTAGATCAGTTGCTGTTCTTTCTTTTGGTTCTACAATTACTGTTACTGGTGGCGATTTCAACATCATCTTCCCAACGGCAGCGGCAGGTACAGCGATCATTCAGATTGCATAAGGGAGAAACCTCATGGCATTAATACTTGCTGATCGGGTTCAAGAAACCACAACAACTACTGGCACGGGGGCCGTCTCTCTTGCTGGTGCTGTTTCTAATTTTCGTGCGTTCTCCAGTGTACTGAGCGATCAAGACACAACATACTACGCAATTGTAGGGTCTTCGGTTTGGGAAATTGGATTAGGAACTTACAACACATCCGGCAACACGTTGTCTCGCACAACTGTTTACTCAACCTCAAGCGGTACAACATCGCCTTTGACTTTGGCGGCTGGTACATACAATGTTTGGATTGACGCTGCGGCCACACCTATGGTGTTTAAAGACGCTGCTGGTACTATCCCTAGCCCAACATTCTCAGGCACTATTTCTGGTCAACCAATCGTAGCAACCACAAGCTCGTTGGCTCCTCAGATTGTGACTGTAGACTTTGGCAATACAGGTAATGAATACAACCTTACAACAACTGCTACGCAAACGTACGGCACGATAGCTACATCTGCGGCTACTGGCACGGGTTCTGTGGCTACATTGACGTTTGCAACTCAAACGATTGCAATTCCTGTAGGTACAACAATTGTAGTAGCGGGTGTAACGCCAGCAGGATATAACGGCACTTTTGTGGTTACGGCATCAACGACTACAACTGTGTCTTACGCCAATAGCACAACTGCGGCGCAGTCAGTAGCAGGCACCATAGCACCCCAGTTGGCGCTTATTAGTTTTGCAACCCAGATAGCGTCTAATCCTATTTCAGTGGGCACTAAGGCACATCTTAGTGGTATTGTAGCGACCAATGCAACAATTGCGACTACAGCAACGTCTAGTACGGCTTCAACAGCAACAATTTCTTTTGCGGCACAAAGTATTGCACCACCCGTAGGCTCAATAGTGACTGTTGCAGGCGTAAACCCCACCGCTTATAACGGTGTGCACATTGTAACGGCCTCAACTACAACATCGGTTACTTACGCTACGGGCGCAAATCCCGGCGCACAAGTTGTGGCTGGAACTATTGCGTTTAACTACAACGGCACGTACACCATCAAAGCTTCTACGCAGTCATCCATTTATATTGAGAGCTTGGCATCTGGCGTACAGACAACTGCGGGCACTTATGTTGGCGGCAACTTTTACGGTGAGTTTAGCCAAAGCGCAACTACAACTTTATCGAGTGCATTGTTTAATTCGCTTACGTATTTAACAGCTCTTCCTAACGCCGCTACCCAGCCTATTATTTTGTATAGTCAAGGTGTAGGTACTGGTGTAAACTCGTTTGGTGATGAGTATGAAATGGACAACTTAGTGATTGCAGCACAGCCTATAGCTGGCGCAACAGGAACAACCTCACCAAACGTGAATTTGTACATAACCGCAACCCCCGGCCCAATCGCCGGAATTCGTCAAATCGCTTTAAAACTTAACTAGGAGTTTCATCATGGCAATTATTCAATCTGGTTTGTCCGGCACGTCTTTGATGACGGTAGACCCAACACTGACCGCAGCCCGTACATCAATCCGTCCAATTGAACAACTGGGTACATACCAAGTTGGTCTTCTTACTGGTGCGTTTACTGGTGTAGCCGCTGGTGGCCCACTCTTTTCAATGCGTTTTGTGGCTGGTACTGTTGGTACGCAACCTCAAATTGCAATTATCCAGAAGCTTACAATCAACTACGTTTTGACCACTGGTTTTACTACGGCGCAGCAAATTGGCTTTAGCGCTTTTGTTGCGCGTAGCTTTACTGCTTCGGACACTGGCGGCTCGTCTGTCACTCTGTCCGGCAACAACAACAAGAACCGTACCGTAATGCCTACTTCGCAGATTAGCGTGTCAGGTGATATGCGTATTGCTTCTACCGCTGCTTTGACTGCTGGTACTAGAACGCTGGACACCAATGCCTTCGCTGTGACTAATGGTTGGGCGGGCACCACACTGTTAACAACAGGCGTAGTCCCATTGCAACAGGTGGAAATGTATCAAAACGGCGGTAATGAGTACCCAATTATTCTGGCAAATAACGAAGGTATTGTTATTACCAACGCTGTTGCGATGGGTGCTACTGGTGTAATGACTGTTGCTGTTAACATTGAGTGGACTGAGTCTGGCTCTACTGCCGCTGGTATTGCATACTAATCCATGAAGGAATAGGGATATGGCACTTGGCTTTAATCCGATTTCGGCATCGCCGATCTCGTCTATCCCTATTTACTACCCCTTTTTTACGGGGTTAGTAGCTACTGGTTCTGTTGGAACTGTAACTGCCACTTCTGGTAGATCGTTTACGGTTACTGGTGTTGTTGGTACAGGTATTATTAGAAGTGTTAGTACCGGTAAAGGCGCGACGATTACTTTAACCGGCGTCATAGGAACCGCAACTGTTACAGATCATCAGTGCGTAAGAACGTGGAATCCGGTGAATACTTTGCTTTGTTAGGAACATAAATGGCAACGACGTACTCCACAACATTGCGATTAACCTTGATGGGTACCGGAGACAATTCCGGTTCTTGGGGAACCGTCACTAATACAAACTTGGGTACGTTACTAGAGCAGGCCATCACAGGCTACGGCACAATTCCTGTTAGCGATGTTGGTGATACAACATTGGTAGCCACTACCGATGGCCTGCCCGATCAGGCTCGTAATATGTTCCTGAACTTAACGGGTGCAATTACTGGGACACGTAACGTCATTGTTCCAGCTTTAAGCAGTGCAGGTTTGCCTGTTACCAAAATGTATATCGTTAAAAACGGTACAACGGGCAATCAATCTATAGTTATTAAAACAAGCGCGGTTGGTAGCACAGGCGTAACTATACCCAACGGCGCAACACTTGTTGTTTGGAGTGATAGCACAAACGTCACCAATACAACCACTTACATTCCTGCGCTAACTGGGACTGCAATAACCAGCAGTACGATTGACAGTTCACCTATTGGTAGCACCACACCCTCGTCAGGAAACTTTACATCTGGTTCGTACCAAACACTTAATATCAGTACAGGCGGTAGTCTTACAGGTGTGACGCTAGCAAATGCTACGGGAAGTCTTGCAACGGCCACAATTGGTACAGCTACAATCAATGGCGGAACAATTAACAGTACGTCTATTGGTTCTGTTATTCCAAGTACCGGTGCTTTTTCCACACTGTCTTCAACGGGTGGAGCGCTTAACGGAACAATAGGCACAGCTACCCCTGCCTCAGGCGCGTTTACCACTCTAGCTTCTTCTGGCGTATATACAAATACAGTTGCTGATGGTTCATCACCGATGACCGTTACGTCTACGACAAGGGTTAGTAACTTAAACGTAGCGCGATCTGGCTTTGCGGACACAACAACAGTTGCCGCAAGCTCTACAAATGCAACGTTTTTCCCTGTATTTGCATCAGCTACGTCTGGCGCACAGGTGTCCAACACAAACGCCAATTACACATTTAATCCATCAACGGGTGCGCTAGCAGTTCCTGGTACTTTAACGGCCAATGCAGCATCATTGACTACACCACTGCCAACAACATCTGGTGGTACAGGTAGCTCGGCTGGTTTTCTTGCTCCTCGCGTGGTTACGGTTGCAAGTGGAACAACCATTACGCCCAACATCAATACATCCGATGTGGTGTATCAGCCCAACGTAACCTCTGCGGGTACGTTGACAATCAATGCGCCCACGGGCACACCTGTTGACGGACAGAAACTAATTCTTAGGATTAACTGTACCAATGCACAAGTTTTAAGTTTCAATGCAATTTACTCGTCTTCCAGTTCACTGGGTTTCCCAGCGTCTACGTCTGGTGCTTCTAAGACCGACTACTTAGGGTTCATTTACAATAGCGCCACAACCAAGTATAACTTTGTTGCTCAAGTCCTTGGCTTCTAAGGAGTAGCAATGGCAACATATTATTGGCGCGGTGGTTCAGGCACCTGGAACAATGTTAATACAGCCAACTGGTCTACCTCTAGTGGCGGTGCTGGTGGGTTTGGGCCTCCCACTAGAGAAGATGCTGTAATTTTTGATTCGGCGTCTAGTGGTGCTAACTACACTGTGCAGGTTAGTGTTTATTCTGAATGTGCACGTATAACCGCCACGGCTCCAGCAGCGGGTAATATTACTTTTTCAAATACAGTAGCCAATGACGGTACTTTCCTACAGTATTGCGGCTCGGCAACTGGCGCGTTGACCACAACTATAAACATATATAACGGTGCTATTTTTACACCCGGCGCTTTTGGATACATGGCTATATCTATGTTTGCGTTTGCTAGTGGTACGTCAAGTGTTACGTTTAATGGTAGTGGATCGGCTACCCAACCTATTGTTTTTTATATAACTCATGGGTCAAGTAGCGTAGTTAGTACATTGAATTTTTGTAATTCAACTACGCAAACATTTTCTAGTGTAAACGTTTCAAGTGGCTTAGCCTACGGGTATCCAACAAGCACTACCTATAATACTTTTAACTGTACATCAGCCACTATATCAATAATTGGCGGCGTATACGGCACAGAGTTTTTTGGATTTGGAAGGCTTGACGGTGATGCGCTTGGTAATTTATCAGTATCCCAATACAACGGTAACATTGTTCTTACTAGTACTAGCCTTACTATTGGGGCGGCGGCCACACTTTCCACGGCTCCTTACGGCGGTGCGTTTTATATACCCGCTACCGGCGGTGTAGGAGGCTCTCTTTCTTGTTCTGGCACAAGTATTAGTATTTTACGAGTGCCAACAAGTCAACCTACTTCTGCATATTATTTTGAAATTTCTGCAAACCATACTTGTAGCACTCAGCTTGCAAATTTAACACTTTCAAATGGTGCGCCCGCTGCCCCCGGGTATAGCGCTAGTTTTGGAAATGTACCGGGGTTAAGCGGTAATTTGGTCGTATCAAATACTGTTTCAAATGCGGCAGGGTTATATTTATCTATATCCCCATACATTAATAAAAACTTTACTATTGCCGGGACAACTACAATAACAGCGGCAACCCTTAGTCTTCTTTTTTTTAGCAATTATAGTGTTACGCATACTGGGGCCGTATCACTAACTGGCAGTGCGTTAGGTATGTCTACATACAACGGTACTACAAGTGGTGATCTTACTTTCAGCAGTACATTAACGTCTACAAACCCAACTTCTTTTGCTGGAGCGCACTCAATTAATTTTGCAAGTTCCCCAATAAAGGCTGCTGGTAATGTAAGTCTTGTTGATACAACTTTAATAGCTTATGGCATTACTACAACAGGCGCAAGCAATACTTGGACACATGGCACTGTAAACGGAATCTTTTATTACTCAGATATTTATGCGCCCGTTTCTTTAACAAAAGGGCTTACCACTCTTACAAACGTTGGTTATCGTGGTAACAATATAGTAGCAAATTGTTCTTTTGCTGCGCTGACATTATCTGGCGCAAGTTTTGATACGAACGGCGCAATAGTTATTACCGGCAATGTACTACTGTCTTCTTATTCGACACTCTTGTTGAGTGGTCTTTTTGCTAGCTACTACTCGGGTACAGGTGGAATAAGTATAACTGGAACTTTGACCTCTACAAACGCCGGAAATGTTGATAGTTATCATGGTGTAACAACAGGCACTGGCAATCTATCGGTAAGCTCAACCATAAACCTTACGGATGCTCGCGTTATTATTAACGGTAATGTATCTAGCACCACGTTTACGCATTCAAATGCGGTTGCAAATGCCGTAAGTACTGCCAGTCAAATTACCGGTACTTTTTCTACTACTGGTGCTATTAGCATTACCAAGGCCAACTACACTTTCCAAAATAATGTAACTGCAAATAGCGGCGCAAGTAATATAACTTTAACGGGCTGTAGTATTACTTTTCTTGGAACTATAACTGCTTCAACTTTAACGGTAGCAAATTCTTTAACCGTATATTCAACCATAAATATTTTTGCGCTTCCAACGCTAGTAAGCTTGACTTCTACTTCAAGTTCTACTGGAGTGCATGTCATAATATTTAATGGCGTTGGACTTGCAGCAACCGGCGCAATATCTTTAGTAGACACTCAAATAACTGCTGCATCCGGAGCGGTCACTTGTACCACTTATACACACAGTAATACAGCGGCGGCGGCCATTGCGTTAACTAATTCCTTTGCTACTCTTGGTACTACTGGCGCAATCAGCATTACTAGAGCTGTGTATAGTTTATCTGGTGACTTATCAGCAAATCTCGGGGCGGCTAATTTAAGTTTATCCCTTGCAACCCTTACCACTAGCACTTTCATAAACGTTGCGGCTTTGTCAGTATCGGGGTCAACTTTAAATGTAGGTACCAACTTAACCGCTACCGCTGTAACCGTCCCCAATAATGGGACTACGTACTCAACTCTAGCTGTTAGTAACGCTACATCAATTACAAGTTTGGCTTCCACTTCTAGTGGAACCGGCGCACATGCCACAACTTTTATTGGTGCGTTTTCAACAACAGGTTTGGTGTCTTTGGTAGACACTACGTTTAATTGCAATGGTACAACTAGCATTGGCACAACTTGGACGCAAACAAAAACAGCAACGGGAACAACAACTAGCTCTAATGTGTTTGGTGGTAACGTTACCTTTGGCGGCAACACGGCCTTTACAAACAGTGACGTAATGTTTTTGGGCCAAACAAATTCTGTTACAGGTACTTTTTCTTTTACCGTTACTAGTGCTGCTGTTGTAGTAAGTACAGGCAGTTACGCTACAAACGATAACCCAGCAATTACGTTTTTATACAATGGTGCTTCAACACTTAGTGTGTCAAGCAGTTTTACAATTACAGGCGCAACGACAAATAGAACAAACGTGCGAACATTTGTGCCTTATGCTGCTCAAGAACCCATAAACTTTAAGTACAACCAAGTAACAATTAGCGTTGCAAGCGTTTCGTTGAGTTATGTTAATTTCCAAAACGTAACGGCATCAGGCGCTACGCCTTGGACAGGTACGGCCTTAGGTGACGCCACTGGGAACAATAACATTACGTTTGCCGCTGCTACATCTCGTTTTCTTGTGGCGTCTAGTGGTACTGTTCAAAGCAACACGGCAATATGGGCGACTAGTTCTGGTGGGGCTACGTCAATTAACAACTACCCACTAGCTCAAGACACAATTGTCGTAGACAATAACTCTGCTTCTGTTGGCGCTGTTATTGTAAACTTTGCCAGTGTTGTGTACGCTACCAACGTAGTTGGGCAGGCAAGCATAAATCGGTCAGTAACGTTTTCTAGGGCTGATCGTAGTTCGCTTATATTGCTAGGGAACATAACGCTATTTACACCTACCGCTGGGGGACTTCTTTTTGATCTGCTTAATATTACTTTGGACAACGCGTCCCCTGCGGCTGCACATGTACTTTCTTGGCCTACAGGGTATGCGCCTATAGCTACTAGTAATACCGTAAGACTTTATACGTATTCTTTAGGGTCAACGACTCTTTCTGGTTCAACATCGTCAAGCGCTTATCTCGGAACAATTTCAAACCTAACCGCAGCTCCAGCTTCTGGTTCTTATGGGGCAATTACGGTAAGCGAAGGAGTTGAGACTTATTCAAACGTAGTACAAATTGCAAACTCAACCGTCCATAACTTCACGTCTTCAACGGTATATACAACTTATTTTTCTGTACCACAAGTTGCCGTTACAGCATATACATTGAGTTCAGCATATGCGACATTTAGCAATATACTTGGCTCAGTGTCTACTAATTACGTTGGTACCATAAACATCATAACTGGATTTGGCACCATACCAGAGGTGAATGTTGATTCCATTGGAACATTAAATATATCAACAAGCGGCCTTCCCGTTCCCAGTTCTTTAAGATTAGGCCCCGGTGGTTTTACCGCAAATTGCACCGTTGGTAATATGACAGGTGGAGGCACGGCAGCAGCATCAATTTTCCTTTACGGCAATGGTGCCCTTGCGGGGACAATTACCAAATCGGGTGGTGGTTTTGTGCAGTTAAACTATGTCCGTCCGTTTAACTTAAGCGCGGCCCCTGCAAATACGTTCTTTGCAACCAATTCTTCTCTAGCCCCAAGCGGAACAGCAACCGGTTGGACATTTTCAGCAGCTCCCGGCGGTGCAGCGGGTGGTAACTTTTTCTTGGAGTTTTAAAATGAAACAAATCATCGAAGCAACTTTAGACGCTAACGGCCAGTTGATGCCCAAGCACGAGATCGACCAATTATGCGCGGCTTGCGGGTACGACCTGACCGCAGAAGAACTTCAAGCTGCCACTTGCGCCGACTGCGGTGCACCCCTTGAAGTCAAACAAAACGCAACCGTACACGTGATGGCAATGCCTGTATTTGGCTCTGTCAATATGTAGCCATGAGAGATTGGGTCGAAGCGTTTATCGTTGCGGCTTTTGTGACCATCTTTGTTGTATGGGGCACGTTTACCATTCTATGGATATGGCAATGATTCATGCGCTGGCTCATTCTGTTACTGTTAGTGTTGGGGCTAGTTGGAGCCGTAGCCAAGAGCGGATGCCATGTGCGCGAGTTCTATGGGATTGCTTACACAGTCCACGACCCGACCATACGGCACAAAGAAATGATGGCGTGGCTCGACAAGAATGCGCCCTATTGCAAGTCAACCGAATACATGGTGATCTGGAACAATCTGGCAGAGTGGGCGGGCACGGCAGACTCCACATGGTTGCGTAATAAAGTTGTTCATGGCTACAGGGACGCACTTGAACGGGAAAAGAAATGACCAAGAAACCGCAAGAACCGATACGGGACACGAAGGAAAAGCTAACGCTGTACGTCACGCTGATGGTAAGCACCACCCTGTGCATCTCTGTTTTGGCCATGGTCACGGCGTTTCTATTTGGTTTGTGGGCCAAGGAAGTGGACAACGCAGAGATCTTCAAGATGATTTCACCCGCTTTTTCTACTCTTATCGGCGGCATGATTGGGTTCCTGTCTGGTATCAAACTCATGCAAAATGAAGACACCAAACCAAAGGATAAGTAATGGCGCAGTTTGAACCAGCCTTTGAGCAAATGATGAAAGACGAGGGCGGCTACGTCCTCCACGAAGTGCCCGGCGACACAGGCGGTATGACCTACGCGGGTATTGCTAGGAACAAGAACCCACAGTGGCCCGGCTGGACACTGGTTGACAAGAAAGAGTTTGGCGGCTCCCTGACGCCTATGGTGCGTGAGTTCTATCGCATCGAGTTCTGGGACAAGATGCGCGGCAATGAGATTTCAAACCAAGACGTAGCAAACACCATCTTTAACTTTGGGGTAAATGCTGGCATGGGCATGGCGGTCAAGCTTGCTCAGTTGATAGTTGGCGCTACGCCTGATGGCGGTATTGGTGCTAAAACCGTTGAAAAGCTAAACCAAGTCGCAGACGGGCAACGGTTCAAGGAGTCCTATGCCTTGGCTAAGATTGCCCGTTACGTTGAGATATGCAACAAAAACCCCGTGCAGGTCAAGTTCCTCAAGGGCTGGATTAACCGCACACTGAAAGGTCTAGCATGAGCTTGCTTGCCGTTGGATCAATTATTGAAGCTGTTGGCAAGGTTGCGGGCGACCTCATTACGACCGACAAAGAAAAGATGGAAATGGAGATTGAGCAGAGAAAGCTTGATCTTGAAGAGAAGCGCATTGACCAAGCCACAGACCTAGCCCAGATTGAGGTCAACAAGATCGAAGCTTCCTCCAGTAGCGTGTTTGTCAGCGGCTGGCGTCCGGCCATTGGTTGGATTGGCGTAGCGGCTATGGGGTATCAGTTCCTGCTGTATCCGCTTTTTCAGTGGTGTTGGAAATACTTGCAGGCTATGGGCTGGGTTCCAATAGGCATGGATCCCCCGCCAGTACTAGACGCAGACCAGCTTTGGGTGATATTATCAGGCATCTTGGGCATTGCCGGTATGCGTTCTTTTGAGAAGACCAAAGGCGTTGCCAGTAAATAAAGGTAGCCCATGCCATTACAAAAAATTCTGTTTAAGCCGGGCGTCAACCGGGAGAACACTCGATACACCACCGAAGGCGGCTGGTACGAGTGCGACAAGATCCGTTTTCGCCAAGGTAATCCAGAAATTATTGGTGGCTGGCAACAAATTTCAAACAATACTTATAGCGGAGTATGCCGTTCACTTTGGAACTGGGTTAGTTTAGACGGTGATAATTATGTTGGCGTTGGCACAAACGTAAAATTTTATATTGAAAACGGTGGTGCTTATAACGATATTACCCCCGTTGGATCAACCCAGGCGTTAGGTGCAAATCCTTTTTTAAGTAACGGTGCAAGCACGATTACAGTTACGGCAAACACAACAGGACTTACTGTAGGTACGTACGTTATATTTTCCGGCGTTACTGGAACATACGCACCAACGCTAAATGCGCAGTTTGAGATCTTATCTGTTGGATCCACCTCTTTCACCATATCTACATCTCCAACAATTATTCCAGCGGTTGCCACAGGGGGTTCAACTGTAAGCGCACAATTCTTACTTAGCGCTGGCCCTGCCGCACCGGTACCGCTTGTTGGCTGGGGTGCTGGTGCATGGAACGAGGCAGGCACTACTTGGGGTATTGGTGGAACAACTTCATCTGCTTTGAGGTTATGGAGCCAATCAAACTTTGGTCAGAACTTAATCTTTGGCCCACGTGGTGGCGGTATTTATTATTGGGATGCAACAACTTCAGTAACTACACGGGCGGTTAACCTGACAACTTTGGGAGATGCTGAGTGTCCTGTGGTGCAGAACACCATAACTGTATCTGATATATCTCGCTTTGTTATTGTGTTTGGCACTAACGATCCAAATGCGGCAAATCCAACAGCTCTTGATCCAATGTTTATTCGCTGGTCAGACCAAGAGGATCCTTTTACATGGATTCCAGCGTCTACTAATCAGGCCGGTAGTATTCGTTTATCTCACGGCTCTGAAATTATTACCACAGTACAAACTCGTCAGGAGATTGTGGTGTTTACAGACTCGGCTGTATATTCATTGCAATACCTTGGCCCTCCTTTTGTTTGGGGTGCTCAGCTACTTGGTGATGGCATTTCTATCATTAGCCCTAACGCCGCGTCGCAAGCATCTGGTATTGTGTATTGGATGGGCGTGGATAAGTTCTATGTTTATGATGGTCGTATTCAAACACTTAACTGTGATATACGTCGTTATATTTTCAAAGACTTAAACCAGCAGCAATCACTGCAAGTTTTCTCTGGTGTCAATGAAGGTTTTAATGAAATATGGTGGTTCTATTGCTCCGCGAATAGCACCGTTATTGACAGGTACGCCGTGTATAACTACCTTGAAAAAATCTGGTACTACGGCACAATGAGCCGCACTGCTTGGCTCGACTCTGGATTACTATCATTTCCTATTGCCGCAGTTTACAATACCGATACCAATACGGGCAATATAGTTTTCCACGAAAACGGACTTAATGACAACGTAACAGGCGTGCCTGCTCCAATTGAGTCTTATATAAGTTCGTCTGAGTTTGATATTGGAGACGGTCATAACTTTGGCTTTATCTGGCGGATGCTTCCAGATTTAACGTTTGAAAATTCAACCAGTTCTCCTAGCGGCGAAGCGGCTAAAATTACGATGACGCTTTATGGCCTGTCAAATTCTGGCTCTGGAGTTACAGAAACTGCCGGCGATAACGTATCTAGTAGCGCAAGCTATGTGATTACGGAAGAATTTACTGGGCAGATAAATACACGTATTCGTGGCCGTCAAATGATTTTAAAAATTGATTCTAATCAACTAAATACTGCTTGGCAGTTGGGCGCACCACGTATTGATATTAGACCGGACGGGAGGCGTTAATGGCTATAACACTCGATACCGTAACAAATCCTGCGGTCCCTAACTTACCGCTTGCACCCTTTGAGTATCAACGCCAGTACGGCGATCAACTGAATAACGTTTTTCGTTTGTATTTTAACCAATTGAATACTGCTGTAGCTACTCAGACTGCTAATGGTGTCACACTGCAAGATGAGATAAATGCACTTATATTGACTTCTGATAGAAATCAAACTCTTATTTGGTTGAACATGTAATGCCTTATCAAACAATTACTCCAGTTCAACTTGGCCAGACGGCCATAACAACTAGCTACACCACGCTGTATACGGTACCGGCTAGTACAAGAACGTATCTAAAGCAGATGGATATTTGCAACACAAGTGCGTCGCCTATTGATATTTACGTGTCTATTGTGCCAAGTGCTGGAACGGCTGGTACAGCCAATTCTCTTTTTTATGCAACCCAACTAACAGGCAACACCACGCTTTCTTGGACGGGTACACAAATTATGAATACCGCCAGCACCCTTCGAGTTAAGGCGTCAGCAACTGGTGTAACAATAACTGCAAGTGGCGGAGAGGCTGTCTAATGTCCATTTCACAATTTCCACTGCCATCTAATACACCCGATATTGGCGGAGTTAACTACGATGCAGTAGATAAGCTGCGGGTATCAACGCCGCAAGCTCTGATTGATACTGACTTTGAGTACGGCATTCAGCCTACAAAGTGGGAAACGCTGTCTCTTCAGAATAACCGTCAGTCTTGTTTTTATGATCCCTCTTCGCCTCTTACTTTTACAGGCATCTCAGGTGCGGGCACTAGGATTGTTACTGTACTGACCACGACACCTCCTCCTGTTGGCAGCGTTGTCTATATCCAGAACGCAACCGACTTTAACGCTTGCGGCTGGTTTTATGTAGACACTATTGTGGCGGGCGTAAGTTTTACGTATACGACCATTATTACAATTCCAGCAGGTTCCATTTTTGATCCCGACCGGACGTATATATGGCAAGGCGCGTTTTACTCTGGTTGCGGGCTTCTTCTGAGTTCAGCAACTGCGTTTACTTACGTGGGTACCACCATTACTTGCACAACTGCGGGTGCACACGGGTTAGAGCCAAACAACAATATATACGTATTAACCACGACAACAACAACATCAACAAATCCACCTAACGGCGCTTGGGTTGTGGCTACTACGCCAACACAAAACACATTTACTTTTGAGGTGTTGAACGCGCCAACAGGCACAATTAACAATACGGCTAATGCTTTGACGTTATTTGCGCGTCCCGATGGTGTAGTGGAGCAGCGAGCCTTTGATGGTGGCGTGGCGTTTACGGCAGG
>Ga0209444_10001341_pt1 | contig 13533 bp, 15 predicted proteins | sample LauGreFaBDMM15DN_2_FD_188215 | JGI IMG/M metagenome (GOLD analysis project Ga0209444, IMG submission 188215) | Freshwater lake microbial communities from Lake Michigan, USA - Fa13.BD.MM15.DN (SPAdes) (version 2) | ecosystem: Environmental > Aquatic > Freshwater > Lake | place: Lake Michigan...
ATAGGTTAATTGATAATGTAAATGTTTCTGCTGGCAGAATTGATGACATTAACACTCTTAATTATCAGTTTGCTTCAGGCACGGACAGACTTCGTTCTGTAGAAATGAGTAAAAAAGAACTTGCTAAAGCAGTTGCTGACCGCATTGGAGATTTAGAAAAAGATATATTTAAATTACGCCTTACTCCAGGTGTAGGACCACTAACTGCAGAAGATGAAATTCGTACTCTTCGTGGTGTATTATCTGACTTAGAATCTGTAACTCTTTATCACGGTAGCGCAGATGCAGCATTTCAATTAAATGAAGCAAAGGTTCTTGCAACATCTGCATCCCCTGCAATCGCTGCTCGTTACTCTGAGGGTTTTACAATTCACTCAACTGAAAATTATTTAGAAACACCAACAGGTCGCCCTGGTAAAATTACTGAAGTTTCTGAAAGTATACAAGATGCTCGTAAAACTTTACAACAAGCACAAAGTAATTTAACCAAGGCTCAACAAGAATTAAATAGAGTTGGTAAAACTCAATGGGATGTAAATTTATTACAACAAACCATTGATGAACAAAAGGCTATTATCAAGCGTGCTGGCGCTCGTGAGCGTTCATCCGAACGCCGTGCTGCTACATTAGATAATGCTTCAGATAATTTACTAACAGACATGATTGCAGCAAAAAATGCTGGTAAAGAAGTTGAGATTCGTGTACCTAAAGGTTGGCGAAAAGTAGAATCACTTGATTTTACACAAATTCGTCTTGCCGAAGAAGGCGTTTTAGAAGTTACTCCAGAGTTATTTCGCCGTTCAGTATTTCGCGTTAAAGGTGAAATGAATAAACCAGTACCAGTACGAGTATATGGTGAGGCTTTATATTTAACTAAATGGTCTGATATTCCATTAGATTTGCGTGAATCTGCTTTTGGCGGAAGTATTAATAATTACAAGCAATGGACTAAGGACAAAGGTTGGAGTAATAATAACGACCCTGTTGTTAAGTACATGCGTGAAAAAGGTTTTGGTCGGGTAGTTGTACAAGATGATGCTCGTGCTGGTGGAGTATCTAATATTGTATTACCAGAGGCAGTTGCTAAAACTGGTCGCCAACGAGCCGTAGAACGCAGTATTACTGAAATGAAAGAGCGTAGCGCAGTTCAGGCTGCTGAAGATTTACCAATTCTTGAATCTAAAATGGATACACCTAAACAACGCCGCCTTGCTAGAACTGCTGCCCGTAAAGCAGCCCGTTTAAAAGAAACTTCAGTTTCTCCTTATTACACAAGAGAAAATGTTGATGCCATGATTAACAATGGCGTTGAAGATGCTGCTGAAAATTTAGCAAAACTTTATACAATGGAACATGCTTATCTTGATGACATTTCTAGCAGGCTAGGTGCTCGCATTGACCGTGCTGAAACTAATGCTGTTAAACAACGCACTGGTTATGGTTACAATGAAATGACAATTAATGGAGTTAAGTATACTGTTCCAAATACTTTCCAAGATGCTACATGGTTTATGGGTCGCACATCTGCTGAAGATACTTGGAACGCATTAATTGGTTCACAAGAAATGGCATTTTCAACTGGCATGGGTGCTAGAACAGTTAGTATATTAAAACCTAATGACCCTAAATATTTTGAGGGTTGGTCAAATATACTTAACTTACATTTCCGTGACCCTGAAACAGGAATAATGGACCCATTGGTTCGTAGGATTCTTGATGGTGAAACAGACCAAGATATTCTTAATTGGTTTACTCGTACAAAAGATGGTCGTCTTTATGCCAATGATACATATACAACTCCTCGCCAGGCTTATGGTTTAACAGCCATACGGGGTGGAGAGTTAGATGAAGATTTATTAGAAAAAATTAATATTACCCGTGGTGCTGTAAAATTATACATACCTGATGAGCAAACAGCATTATTTCTTAGCACTGCTACTCCAGGCAATAAACCTTTATCTGGCGCTGAATTACAAAATTATTTGCGTGAAAGATTTGGTGTTAACCCAGAAAACTTGCCAGACATTAATGGGTTACTTGTTACAAGTAGTAAAGAGTTTCGTGACCAAGAGCGTTTAATTGATACTTTTAATCGCCGTGTTATGCGCTTTCTTGGTTCATTACCAGAAGATGTATTTGCCCGTCATCCATTAGCAGTATCTAATTATAATCGTCAGGTTAAAACAAACATACAGAATATTGCTGATGCTAAAGGCACAGATAAACTTACTGCAGAGGAAATTAACTCAGCCATAAGAGGCGCAAGAGAAGATTCTCGCCGTATTGTAGAACAAACTTTGTTTACTATTGTCCGCCGTAGCCGTGCATCATCAAGCCAAATAATGCAATTAATGTTTCCATTTTTTGCAGCCTATGAAAACACAGTTAAGCGTTGGTCGGGTATTATTGCTGAAAATCCACAGGCTGTAACTACCGCTGCTCGTACTATTGCCCAAGTTGTTAATGGTCAAACTGTTGTAGACCAAGAGGGAAATCGTATTACAGATGCTAAGGACTTGGCTGGTGGTAAATACGCCAACTTGGTAGTTCAAGTTCCACAAGGATTTATTGACTCATTACCAAAAGATTGGCAAGAAATTGCTAACAACGCATTTAAGTCAGTAAATATACCACTATCATCATTAGATGTTATTACCCAAGGTCAACCTGGTAATCCAGGCTTTGGTCCTTACGCTGTATTACCAGCCTACTTAATTTTACGCGCTCGCCCAGAATTAGAAGAAGCATTTAAACCTTTGTTTCCTGCTGGTCTGCCACAGTCTGCATCTAGTTTATTTACTCCAGCAGCCTTTCGCCGTTTATCAACCATGTGGACACAAGATGCGTTATATGTTCGTACATTTAATCAAATGTTAAGGTATGAAACCTATAACTATAATGCTGGTAGCAGAACAGATGAGCCTACATTAGATGAAATTACAGATAAAACAAATAAATTTTTTCTACTTCGTGCACTTGGTTCAATATCTTTACCATTTGCAGTTAGCCCAGAAATGGATTTTTACCAACAGACTTTCCGTCAATTTTTAAATCAATATGGACCTGGCGAGGCAGAGGCTAAGTTTCTTGAAATGTACCCAGATTACTTTGAGGCTACAGTAAGTCTTTCTAAATCACCTGGCAGCCTAGAGTCTAATATGGATACAGTTAGAAACTTAAAGAAATTCCGTGGGCTTATGGCAGAAGCAGAGTCTTCTGATAATCCAGAGTTAATTGGGTTTCTTGCTAATGATTTTGATGGTCAGTATACATTTAGTCAGGCAGCCTACCAATGGCAGTATCGCCAAGGTGCATATCCTGGTTCTAAAAATACTTATCGCCAAAACCGTGCTCCAGAAGAATTACTACGCGATGCAGACATTAAGCGTGGTTGGACACAATTTAATTCATTAATGGGTCAAATTAATACTTACAAAATACAAAATGGCATTGTTGCTGATAGTGACCCCCGTATGGATATTATCAATGGTGCTAAACAATTATGGGTTCGTTCTCAAGCAGAAGAAAATTTTGACTGGTACTCAGAGTACATATCTCCAGATAGAGGTAAGTATGAGCGCCGTGCTCTTGTTTTAAAGAAGGCTTTAACTGATAAAAATTGGATGGCACAAAATGGTGACCGTTCAGTAGTTAAGGCTATGAGTGTATATCTTGACCTGCGTGACCAAATGGCTTCAGTATTAAAACAGCGCGACAGGGCAGGTGGTTCACAAACACTTAGTGCAAAAAGTAATGCTGACTTAACTTATGTTTTTGAACAAGTTAGACAACAACTTATTGCAGAAAGTCCAGAGTTTGAACAATTCCTAAATAGATATTTTATAAACGATACGGTGGTAGTTTAATGGAAAAAGATAAACCTAAAACTGAATCAGGTACTCCAGCAGGTACTGGTACTGGCACTAAAGGTGGAATTGACTTAGAAGCATTAATGAAAACTTTTGCTGGTATGGGTGGAACTGTTAATGCAGGTCCAACTACTCAAGATGCTGAAGCAGCAGTTCAAAGTATTTACAGTCAAATGCTTGGTCGTAATGCTGCTGGCGCAGAGCGTAGCAGGGCTATTAGTAAATACTTGAGTCAATCAACAGATACAGATGCTGCTGGTCGCCAACAGGCTGTAATCTCTTTTGTTCAAGAATTACCTGAATATCGTAACCGCCAAGAAAATTCTTATTTAGATGCTATCTATAATGAAATATCTAAAAATGTTCAAAGGACACAACGATAATGGCAGTTAAACCAGATAATACTTTATCTCTTGATGAACAACTACGCCAATTATACATAAGTTTAGAAAACCAAAGAAAAGCATTAAGTAGACTTAAAAGAAATACAACAGCATACAATAATGCACTAAAAGTTTTTAATACTACCCAAAGTAATATTACAGAACTTAATGCTAAAGTTGATGCAGGGCGTAAAACTAAAAAGACATCAACAGAAAAAACTAAACTTAATGCGCTTAATGATGCTTTAACTCGTGCAAAAGAGTATGGTACTGCAGACCAAGTTGAAAAAGCACAAAATGATTTAGATAAATTTTTAGGTGTAGAAACTACAACACCAACAGGCACTACAGAACTTCGTTATGGTCCAGGTGGAGAAAATTTAATACCTGGTTCTGCTGAGTATATTGCAGCAGCAGGTTCAACTACCAAACCAATAGTTACCTCAACTAAGACACCTGCCTCAACTACAAAACCTATTTCAACACCAACTGATGATGCAACAACAGATGCAAAACAATTATGGGTTTCATACCTTCGTACAGTATTTAGCACCCTTGAGGATAAAACACAACAAGCAGAAATTAATAGAATATTTGATACTGCTGTTAAACAAAAATGGACTGAAAAAACCTTTATGGAAAACCTTAAGGGTACTTCATGGTGGCAAAATACTTCTCCTAGCCTTATTCAATTTTTCTTAGAAAGCAATGACCCCCGCAATAGAGCCACATTTGCTGAAACTGTTGCAAATAAAGTAGATTCTGTTGCTGCTAAATTAGAAAAACTTGGCATAGCACCTAGAACTGTTGACCCAATAACTGGCAAAGTAATTGATAATGCACAATACTTTAAAGGTATTGCTTTACAGGCTTATGAAAATAACTGGACTGACTCACAACTAGATAATTACTTATCAACTAAAAGTGATTTGATTTTTACTGGTGGTGGTGTTCTCGGTTCTTCTTTAAATCAGATTAACCAAACTGCATACTTATATGGAATTAATTTAGATAGCACTATGAAAAATACCATTAACACATCTTTGCTTGACCCTATGGATGGTAGAGATGCTCAGTATTGGATTAATAGTGTTAAACAAATGGCGGTTGATGCCCCACAAAATAAACCATTTTATGAATCTTTAAAAGTAGGAAAAAGTCTATATGAAGTAACTTCCAATTATCGCAATCAGATGGCTGGTTTACTTGAAGTTGACCCTACCGCTATTACATGGAACGACCTGATGGGTAAAGTTATTGTTAAAGATACTGGCAATGCTCGTACATTTGCAGATTTTAACAAGGCTTTAAAGCAAGACCCAATATGGCAATACACTAAAAATGCAAAGGAAACCTATAGCAATATGGCTCTTGACCTTGGTAGAACATTTGGATATGTGGGTTAATAATGGCTGAAAGAAAAGTAACCAAACAAACTAATCAAGCACAAATTGCTGCTGCACAGCAAGCCAATACTGTGCTCGCACAACAAAAAGCGGCTCTTGAAACAAAGGCTGCTGTTGCATTTGAAAAGGCTAAACCAATCATCTCTCAAGGAATTACTGGAGCCTCTAAATTAACTGCAGCACTTAACGCTCAAATTGCTGCAATCCAAAATCCTAAAGGTGTCTATGACCCAGTTTCAGGAAAAACTACAACTGCTGCTCAATTAGCCCAAGCAGTAATAGATACTAAAGCAGCAGCAACTGGTGTTAATAAATATGGTGGATTAACTACTGAACAAGTTGAACTTGGTAAAGCATTAGGTAAAGAAAAAACAGATGCGGAAACAGCAGCAGCAGCAATTATATTTGGTGGCGTACCTGACCCTATTTATGAAACAATAACAGAACAATATACTTCACCTGAAGAAATCCAAGCACTGATTAATGCTGCTCTTGAAAAGCAAAAAACAGAGTTACTTGGTGAGCAAAAAAAATTAGCAGAACAACAAAAGAAAACAGCCCTTGAAGAGTTTAAGGCTTCTTTAACTACAATGGGTCTAGCAGATTTAACAGATACTATTGATGAGTTTATTAAAAATGATTACACAGCATCTCAAATTAAATTAGAGTTACCTAAGACTACTGCTTACAAGACACGCTTCCCTGGTATGGAAGCACTTAAGACTGCTAATAGAGCAATTAATGAAGCAACCTACATTTCTAATGAGCGTGCTTACTTACAAACTTTACGGGCTTATGGATTAGATACTGCAACTCTTGGTAGTCTTTCAGCCCTTGGAACATACATAGCCAATGAGGTTTCTCCTCGTGAGTTTGAAGAAAGAGTAAACCTTGCTTCTGATAGAGTTACTCAAAATCCAGATGTTCTTAATACTTTTAAATCTTATTATCCAGAGGCAGATAAAAGTAGTGTTGTTGCCTATCTTTTAAATCCTAAAGCAGGTATAGACCTTGTTAAGAAACAAGTTCGTGTAGCAGAAATTGGTGCTGCTGCTACCGCTGCTGGATTTAAACCTACAACAATTAGTGCTACCTATGGTGAAACTCTTGTACCAGATACTGGAGATAAAACTTTTAACACAATCAGAGCCGAGTTTCAAAAAGCAAAACAATTATCTGATGCTCAACGCAGTCTTGCTCAAATTGAAGGGCAAACTTATTCAGATGTTGAAGCCATTGAAGGCGTGGTTGGCGGAGATAGTCAGAAGTTACTTGCTTCACAACAAAGGGCAGAGCGTGAAATTGCTCGGTTTAGTTCCCGTAGTGGAGTAACAGGCTCAAGTTTAGGAAGCAGTATAAATGTCTGAAGCATCAGGCAGTGAAAGTTTACACGCTGCTTTTGGCTATGACGAATATAAAGATTTTGATGAGGGATTAATTGTACCTTTTTTAACAATAGGACATTAATCTTTAATTAATAAATAGAATCCCCACCCTGATATACCAGCCCAGGGGGGCGTAAAAGTCTGGTAGCAATAGCCGCAATAGTTTCCCCGAACTGCTGCGAGGATTGCGAATACAACCAATGAAAGGGAGAAGGTAGATGGCTACCAATTACTACGCAGACGATGAGGAAGATGACGACACAACAACTGATGTTGTTGGTCAACTCCGCAAAGTTAATCGCTCACTTGAAAAACGAGCAAAAGAACTAGAACAGGAGTTGTCAGGTCTTAAGTCACAGACTCGTCAGCGTACTGTTAAGGATGTACTACAGGCTAAGGGATTAAATCCAAAGATTGCCGCACTCATACCACATGATATAGAACCCTCAGATGAGGCTCTACTCAAGTGGGTTGAAGAGTATGGCGATGTTTTTGGAATCCAAACTTCTACGGAAGAAAAGCCTGCAGAGAAAAGTCCAGAAGTTAAGGCTCAAGCAAGAATCAATAACATAGTCGCCACTGGCTCCGCGCCAGATATTGACGAAGATGCGTTTGCAAAAATTGCAGGAGCAAAAACTCGTGAGGACTTAGACGCACTCCTTGGCTTTAACTAAAATCCATTAAACATCAACCACTCACTAGGAGGTGAACCATGGCATTTACCGACACCTCGGCTATTAGTGGTCTAGTACAGACCGCTTATGACCGTTATGTTGAATTTGCTCTCCGCTCTCAGCCGATGATTCGTGCTGTTGCGGACAAAAAGCCTGTACAACAGGCTATGCCAGGCAACTCCGTTGTATTCTCACTCTACAACGATTTGTCTGCTGCTACTTCAACGCTTGGAGAAACAACTGACCCTGATGCAGTCGCATTAAGCAATGTTGACACCGTATCTGTAACTCTTGCAGAATACGGCAACGCTGCTCTTGTAACACGCAAATTGCAGTTATTCTCACTATCCGATGTTGACCCTGCTGTTGCAGACATCATCGCTTTCAACATGGCTGACTCTCTTGATGTTGTAGCACAAAGTGCTCTTCGTCAAGGAACCAATGTTATCTATGGTGGAACTCGTACATCAACCGCAACTATCACAGCATCAGATACTGTTGACTCTGCTGATATTCGTAAGGTTGTTGCGAAACTTCGCTCAAACAAGGCTGTTCCTCGTTCAGGAAGCCTGTATTGGGTAGGTATTCACCCAGAGGTATCACACGACCTTCGTGCCGAATCAGGCTCTATAGGCTGGCGTGACACCCACCAACACACTGATGCTTCTCTTGGCAACCTGTTCGCAGGTACAATCGGAACATACGAAGGCGCTTTCTTTGTAGAAAACGCACGCATGTTCTCTGCTAAGTCAGGCGCAAACCAGTCCACTCTTGCCACAACAGCAGTAACTGTTGCAGGTACTTCAGCAGGCTTCACCTTTGGTGTTGCTTCGTCTGCAGTTATCGCAACTCGCGCTGAGGTTGGCGACAAGATTAACGGAACTGGTATTGCAACAGATGCTTTAATTACTGCAATCAGTACCTCTGGCTCTACAACTACATTTACTGTAGGTACAGCCAATACTGCTGCAGTTACTGCAACTACTGTAGTAACAGTAACCCCTGTAACTCGTGTATTCAGCACCCTTGTTTGCGGTAAGCAAGCATTGGCTGAAGCCGTATCACAGGAGCCAGGTGTTGTTATCGGTCCAGTTACCGATAGATTGATGCGTTTCCGCCCAATCGGATGGTACGGTGTCCTTGGATGGAACCGTTACCGTGAAGATGCGCTGTATCGCATTGAAACTGGTTCTTCAATCGCTGCTCTTTAATTGATTGACTGTTGGGCAGGAGCAATCCTGCCTAATGGTGAGTCCACTAAGGAGGACTATGGCAGAGTATTATTTCACTACCCCCACGATAGATGAAACCCCCGCAGGTGACCACATCCTTTTTGCTAGGTTTAAATTACCTCGTGGCATAACCGTGCTTCGCATAAATGGGGTGTATTCTTCTTTCAGGTACCCAAGCCAGATACTAACCAATACGGCTGAGGAGTATTACCCAGGAGGTACAAAGACTTTGGTTAGTCAAGCAACAGCCGATGAGTTAACCGCTCAAGGCTACGGAGCAAACATAACACCAGCATGAGCCTACATCAATTACAAGTACATCCAGAGTTTGTTGAGGGTTGTTTTGGATGCAAAGTCGGAACATTACAATTAAGCCCAGGTGAAACAAACTCTCGTTTAAACATATCTACCCGTAAATGGGATAAAGAGTTACAAGCCTATAGAGATGCCAGAGCACAGGGTATTCAACCCGATGGCACAAGTATGAAGAAGATAGAACAAGCAGTAAAGATTTCAAATGAAACTGGAAAAGCATACGGAGTATAGGAGAAAACATGGCTGCTCGTAAACCAAAGAAACAACCCATTAAGCGTGTGCGTACAGTCAAAAATGAGGAACATACAGAACTAGAAATGTACTGTATATGGCTCAATGAATACTATCAATCATTATTAAAATCTGGTTTTAAGTCCGATATAGCAATGGCGTTTGTTATGGACAAAGCATCATACCCACCATGGGTAGAGTACAAACCAACTGAAGATGAGATTCGGCGCATGTTTGATGAAGGGGATGGCGATGAGTAGTCCAATTATCCCTGAGCCGATGTGGGGACTGCCCTCACCCACTATAACCGATGAGGACATCTACGAAGAAGAGGATGAATAACATGCCAGCACATTATGGAAATGAAATGATGAAATCAAAAGGCAAGAAAATGGCTAAGAAGTCAGGTAAGAAAATGGCTATGAAAAAAATGGCTATGAAGAAAATGGGCAAGAAGAAGTAGTGGCAAAAGATTCAAGACTTGCAAGGGCTGGCGTATCAGGTTTTAATAAACCAAAGCGTACGCCAAGTCACCCAAGTAAATCACATGTAGTAGTAGCCAAGTCTGGCTCTCAAGTAAAAACAATTCGTTTCGGACAACAGGGTGTAAGTGGTGATAAAAAACCAACTGCACGACAAAAATCGTTTAAAGCACGACATGCTAAAAACATTTCCAAAGGGAAAATGAGTGCAGCATATTGGGCGGATAAGGTGAAATGGTGAAAGGTAAAGCATTTTGGGACAAGAAGAATCCAAACAAGACATCTACAAAACTGACTTCTGCACAGAAGGCTGCTGCCAAGGCTCGTGCAAAGGCTGCGGGTCGGAAGTATCCCAACCTTGTGGACAACGCTGCTGTAGCACGCAAGGTTAAAAAGAAAGGTAAGTAATGGCAACAGGAACTGCAGGTAGTACATTTACTAGTGAACTTAATCGTTTAGCCAATGGTGGTACTTACCCTGCCCTAACCATTTACAAAGATGCACAAGGTGCTGCAAATGCCTACGCCAGTACATCTGGTCTAGGCATTATTGCTGCCCTTAATAAGAAGGCAGATGCTAACCGCCAACCTAATAACTATAAAGGTTTAAATGCTATATGTAATGAACTTGCTAGTACCACCAATTTATCAGCGGTAGTTGCTTTAAGGAGTATTAATATATGAGTAACTTTAAGCAACTAACAGACCGTGTAGAAGCGTTACTTCATGGCTATACGGAAAACACCGAGCCAACCTCATGGCTAACCACCAGCGCTACAACAACATCAACTACTTTAACTGTTTATGATGCATCAGTAGTTGGGCGTGGTTATATTGAAATTGATGATGAAATTGTATTTGTTAATAATACAGACAATGTTGCTAATACCTTAACCCTTGCCCCATGGGGTAGAGCGCAGCGTGGTACTACCGCTGCAGCACATAGCACTAATGCTAAGGTTACTGTAAGCCCATTGTTCCCAAGACAAGAAATTAAAAATGCAATTAATGACACTATCAATGCTATGTATCCAATGGTGTTTGCTGTTGCTTCCTATGATTTTACCTATGTAGCAGCACAGTATTCTTATTCAATCCCTGCTGCAGTAGAAAATATTTTAAGTGCTACTTATTCAATAGTTGGTCCATCTAAAGAGTGGTTTCCAGTTCGTGCTTGGCAACTAGACCGAACTGCAGATACTACTGCTTTTGCTAATGGTAAAAGCGTATCCATATATTCAGAGGTAGTTCCTGGACAAACAGTACAAATTGCTTACTCTAAGCGCCCAACATTACTAAGCAGTAACAGTGATGATTATGCAACTATCACAGGCTTACCTTCATATTCAGAAGATGTGGTTATTTATGGCGCAGCCTTCCGTATGATTTCTTTCCTAGACCCATCACGACTTGGTTCTCAATCTGCCTCAGCAGATGTACTAGATGGCATTAGACCTTCAGGCTCTGGTCAAAATGCTTCCAGATTTTTATTTAATATTTATCAACAAAGACTTAATGAAGTGGCGGATAACCAACGCCGTCAATACCCAATCCGTTCCCACTACCAAAGATAAGGTAAAATAATGGCAGCAGGCGACCCAGGCTCAGTCAAGCGGAATTTCTCCTCAACCGCAGTAGAAACTTCGCTCGTATCATCAATAGGTTCACAAGCACAAGGACAATCAAACACAGCATTTATTGTCGCTTCTAATAGCGGTTTTCCATCAGTTCCTTTTACATTAATAGTTGACCCAGATACCTCCAAAGAAGAGGTTGTAACGGTTACTGCTGCAAGCAGTACAACACTTACTGTTACTCGTGGTGAAGATAGCACACAAGGTGTAGCCCACTCTGCTGGTGCTGTCGTAAGACACGGTGTATCTGGTAGGGATTTCCGTGAGGAACAAACCCATATTGCTGCTCGTGGTTATGATGCAGATTCTGCAATACTTGCATTAGCATCCCAAACGCATGTGCATGGTTTAGTAGCCGCTGACGGTAGCATAGTAGGCACAGATGCTTTACAAACTCTTACTCGTAAAACTTTAACCTCTCCTACAATTACCAACCCAACCATTACTGGTGCTGGTGTTGATGCAAGTATTGTTTTTGAGGGTGCTACTGCTGATGCACATGAAACTACTTTAACTGTAGAAGAACCAACAGCAGATAGAACAATTACTTTACCTAATCAGGCTGGAACTGTAGCCCTTGTTGCAAATGTGTTAGCCCTTTCTGGTGGCACTATGTCTGGTGCCATTGCAATGGGTACTAGCAAAATTACAGGTATGGGCGACCCAACATCAAACCAAGATGCTACTACTAAAATTTATGTTGATACAATTTTAGGCTCTGCTACTGCAGCAGCAACTTCAGCAACTTCCGCTGCTACAAGTGCAACTTCAGCAGCAACCTCTGCTACTAGTGCAGCGACTTCTGCTTCATCAGCACTTACAAGTCAGACAGCAGCAGCCTCTAGCGCTACTGCTGCAGCCACATCTGCTACTTCGGCTGCCTCTTCTGCCACCGCTGCTACAACATCTGCTACCTCAGCAGCCTCTTCAGCAACAGCAGCAGCAACTAGTGCAACCTCTGCTGCAAATAGTGCAACTGCTGCTGCCGCTTCCGTAGCCACTATTGGAACTTATGCAACAAGTGCTGCTACCTCTGCAACAAGTGCAGCAACATCAGCCACCTCAGCGGCTGCCTCAGAAACTGCTGCAGCAACTAGCGCTACTAGCGCTGCTGCTTCTGCTACATCTGCTGCTGCAAGTTATGATAGTTTTGATGATAGATACTTAGGTAGTAAGTCATCTGACCCAACACTAGATAATGATGGTGGGGCTTTAATAACTGGTGCTCTTTACTTTAACTCTGTAGTTGGAGCAATGAAAGTTTATGATGGTGCAGCATGGGATTTAGTAGCCCCTGATACAACTAACTTTATTGATAAGACAATCCTTACTGCTAAGGGTTCTATCATCTCAGCAAGCACAGCATCTACCCCTGTGGCTCTTACAGTTGCAGCAACTGATGGTTATGTACTATCTGTATCATCTGCAACAACTACAGGACTTGCTTGGGCTGCACCTAATCCAGGTGACATTACTGGCGTAACTGCTGGTACTGGTTTATCAGGTGGTGGTTCTTCTGGAACTGTAACCTTAGACCTTGCTAATACTGCAGTAACTCCTGCTTCATATACTTACACAAGTTTAACTGTTGATGCTCAAGGTCGTTTAACTGCAGCATCAAATGGAACTACCCCAGTAACCTCTATTACTTCAGGTAGCACAACTAGAATATCTATTGGTGGTACCACCTCGGTACCAACCGTAGATTTAGTAACTACAGCAGTAACTCCTGCTACTTACACCCTCTCTACTATTACCGTAGATGCTTACGGTAGAATCACCTCTGCCTCCACAGGAGTCGCAGCGGGTGAAACATTTAATCCACTACTACTGATGGGAGCCTAACTTGGCTGCAACATATAAAGTCCTGGGTCAGGTAAACCCAGCAGCAACAACAGCAACAACGGCATATACCGTGCCTTC
>Ga0209444_10001345_pt1 | contig 13504 bp, 13 predicted proteins | sample LauGreFaBDMM15DN_2_FD_188215 | JGI IMG/M metagenome (GOLD analysis project Ga0209444, IMG submission 188215) | Freshwater lake microbial communities from Lake Michigan, USA - Fa13.BD.MM15.DN (SPAdes) (version 2) | ecosystem: Environmental > Aquatic > Freshwater > Lake | place: Lake Michigan...
AGTCTTTTACGACCAGCTCCCTCTTAATCCTCCAGGACAGGAATGTAGCAAAGGTATGAGGTTGAGCGGTGCGATAAGAGTAGCTTACCCCTCTTTTTTTTAGGTAAGCTCCCTTTCCAAACTCCCCAATTGTACTTGTCATTTCACTTTTCCCATCAGGATAAATTCAGTATCTTTGTTACATGAAGATTTCCGCATCTATTTACAGCGATAAAAGTCGCTCACTAAAAGAAGTGATTCTTGATTTAGTAGCACATCAAGTTGAATTACTTCACGTTGACTGCAACGATGATTTAGGTGTTTTTGAGGACATCGCTCAAATTCGAACATGGTGTAATTTACCGATTGACTTGCACATCATCACGGAACATCCATCCAAATATTTTCCGTTCTTAGAAAAATGTCCGGTTGAATACCTAACTTTTCAAGTGGAAGACTTAAAAGAACCACTGGAAATACCGGCTTATATTAGTGGAAAGAAAGGATTGGCCATCATTACCCCTACTCCAATTTCGGCTTTTGAACCTTATTCGAACTTTGATTTCATTTTAATCATGGCGACCATACCGGGACAAAGTGGTGGGAAATTTGACAGACAAAACTTTGCGAAAATTAGACAGTTTCGCGCGAAATATCCAAGTAAATCCATTCATGTGGATGGCGGCGTAAATGGAGAAGTATCATTCATCCTCCGCAACATGGGTGTAAGTTCCGCTGTTTCTGGTTCTTATTTATTCAATGCTCCAAGTATTGGTCATGCATTAATGAACTTAACGAAACGTGAAATCGAGTCAACTTTTACCATGGGTGATTTCATGATTCCACTGGACGAAGCGCCAACCTTCGATGTGTCCACTTGCACAACGCGAAGTATCCTTGAAGCGGTGGAATACGGACAAATGGGATTCGCGTTAGCTTTGGGTGCTGAAAATGCATTGACTGGACTTGTTTCCAGCGCGGACATCCGCAAAACATTTTTGAAAAACCTAGATCAACCTACACATATTGAAGCAAGTGCATTTATCAATCGTCAGCCCTTGTGCATACAAGAAACAGCGACGGTAATCGACTTATTACAGTTATTAAAAAAATCCAACTTCCCTGTAATGTATCTTCCAGTTGTGAACGATAATAAACAAGCAGTGGGAATTATTAATTTTGTTAACCTCATCAAGGGAGAACTATGATCATTGAATTAAAATCAAACGTTAGCACGATAGATTGTGCGATACTAGCAGAAAAACACAAAGCCTTTCACATCACATATGAAGGGAAAAATCTACTAATAACCGGGTCAGGTGTAAAAGAATTACCCTCCGATTTAGAAGCAATTAGTGAAAAAAATTGGGTTTTCGCCAACGATATTCAATTGGCTTCGAAACAATTTCGCTCGCACAAACGAGAAGTAAAAATCGGAAATGTGAGCATTGGTGGTAATACGAAAAATACCATTTTAATTGGAGGACCTTGTTCCGTAGAATCCGAAGATCAAATTCGTTCTTCTGCTGAATTGCTCGTTGGAATGGGATTAAGTACACTTCGCGGTGGATGCTACAAACCGAGAACGAGTCCATATTCTTTTCAAGGATTAGGATTAGAAGGATTAAAGTTGCTAGCAAAAATGAGAACGGAATACGGCTTGAACGTTATTACCGAAGCAAGAGATGCTACGCATATCGAAGAAATCATTGAGCATACAGATATCATTCAAGTCGGAGCGAAGGCGATGTACGACCAAGGGATTTTACGTGCATGCGCCAAAATTAAAAAACCGGTATTAATCAAACGTGGATTTGGAACAACACTTCAAGAATTCGTTCAAGCAGCCGAATTTGTATTGGCTGGAGGAAATGAAAATGTGATTCTTTGTGAACGTGGGATTCGCACCTTCGAAACGGGAACGCGTTTTACGCTTGATCTATGTGGTGTTGCTTGGCTACAAGAGTACACGAATCTTCCGATCATTTTGGATCCATCTCACGCAATGGGATATGCGTATGGGGTCAATCCTTTAGCGCGTGCTTGTGTAGCGATGGGAATCGATGGACTTTTAATCGAAGCACATCCAAATCCGAAAGTAGCGAAATCAGATGCTTCACAGCAATTGAATTACGAGGAATTTAAACAATTACAAAAAGACCTACAAGCTGTTGCAGCAAGTGTAGGATACAAAATGATATAAGATGTTATTAGAACAAAACATAAAAGGACTTTGTCAAAAAAACGGAATCGAGTTCGATGACTTCTTGTCCGATTTGGATGTTGAACACGTAAATGAACTTTCCGTTTACGATTTAGAAGCAGTTTGTGAGGAATACGAAGTGGATTTAACCGCACTTCTTTTCAAACCACTATTCCGCAACAACCATTTCAAAAAGCAACTTGACCAACTTAAATTACTAATCTTAGACGTTGATGGTGTCCTAACAGACGGTGGAATGTTCATGAGTGAGAAAGGAGATCAATTAAAACGTTATCATACACAAGATGGATTGGCCATCATGCACGTGGTGAAAAATGGTCCGGTTCAATTGGGAATTATATCGTCCGGATTTACCGAACACATGGTGCAAGATCGCGCAAAAGTTCTTGGGATAGAACGTGTATACGTTGGACGTGATCCTAAATTGACGGTATTAAAAACTTGGTGTGCTGAATTAGGTGTTGAATTAAAGGAAGTTGGAATCATTGGAGACGATGTGAACGATTTAGAAGTCATGAAAGCTGTCGGATTAGCTGTTTGTCCTTCATCCGCAGTTAATTCAGTGAAATCTGCGTGTCACATCATTCTTTCTCGCAAAGGAGGAGATGCTTGTGTACGTGAGTTCTTCGACCAATACTTACTACCACAAGGAATTTAATCTATGAAATCCATCAAATTAGGTGTCATCCGTGAAGGAAAAGTACCGCCAGATTTTCGTGTTCCGTTAACACCGAAACAGTGTAAAGCAATTGAAGTCCTTTATCCAAATGTTGAAGTAGTTGTTCAACGCAGTCCGATTCGTACCTATCCAGATGCGGCTTATGCAGAACAAGGAATAACCTTGGTGGATTCTTTAGAAGATTGCGATTACATCTTTGGAGTAAAAGAAGTTCAAATCGTGGACTTAATTCCGAACAAAACCTTTTTCTTCTTTTCTCATACCTTCAAAAAACAGCCCTACAATCGTGCACTTTTAAATGCCGTGTTGGATAAAAAAATCCACTTGGTTGATTACGAAGTGTTGAAGGATAAATACAATAAACGAATCATTGGCTTTGGTCGATACGCGGGAATTGTCGGTTGCTACAACGCATTTTTAACGTATGGATTAAAATCTGGACGTTATTCGATAAAACCAGCCAATGAATGTGTGGACCGCAAAGAAGTTGAACAAGAATTAAAGAAGGTTGACCTTCCAGCTGATTTCCGTGTGGTGTTAACCGGCTTTGGTCGCGTTGGTCATGGCGCAAGAGAAATCATCGATTTATTACCGATTACAGAAGTGAGTCCAGAGGAATACCTGAAAAACTCATTTGAAGGTCCTGTTTATACGCATTTAGAAGCAGAGGATTATTTCGCTCCTCAAGATGGTTCATCGTTCGTTAAAAAGGATTTCTATTCCACGCCAGAACATTACATTTCTACTTTTGCTCGCTACTCCAAAAAATCGGACATGTACATTCCTTGTCATTTCTGGAGTGCAAAATCCCCATTCATTTTAACGAATGACGATTTACTGCATGCCGATAACCGCATCAAAGTTGTGGGTGACATTTCCTGTGACATTGCTGGCCCCATCGCATGTACCATTCGTCCAAGTAAAATTGGAAATGGTATGTATGGATATGATCCGATGACACAAACGGAGGTTGACTTCATGCAAGAAGGGTCCATTGCTGTCATGGCGATTGATAACCTACCGTGTGAATTACCAAAAGATGCATCTGAATATTTTGGAAATGAGTTATTAAAATATGTGCTTCCTTGTTTATTTGGCGAAGACCCTGACGAAGTAATTACCAGAGGTTCTCAAACCACAAAAACAGGTGAATTAACAGATGGTTTTAGCTATTTAAGCAATTACATCGCAGGATTAGAATAATTTTCTACATTCGTATATGATTGAAAAAGGAGAAAAAAAAATCATCCGAGGCTGGGTGATGTATGATTGGGCAAATTCTGTTTACCCACTGATTATCAGTTCGGCAATTTTTCCCATTTTGTACGAAACACAGACCAGTATAAAAGATCCACTAACGAAAGCAACTATTTTTGATACCGTTTCTGTCTTTGGAATGGAATTCAAAAACACGGAGTTTTATGCCTACCTAATTTGTTTATCCTACATCGTCGTCGCTTTATTAACGCCTATTTTATCTGGAATCGCAGATGCAGGAGGAAAACGAAAACTCTTCATGCAGTTCTTTTGTTACCTCGGAGCAATCTCTAGCGGACTACTCTATTTTTTCCATGCGGACCGCTGTTCGGTTGAAGGAGGTCCATTCTACATCGATTGGAGTATTCTAGCTCTGTTCTTTGGTTCTATTGGATTCTGGGCGAGTTTAGTCTACTACAACTCCTATTTACCAGAAATTGCAGAGCCAAAAGACCACGATAAAATCAGTGCACGTGGATTCTCCATGGGCTATCTTGGTAGTTCCATATTACTCATCATCATTTTAATCCTAACCGTTTTCACCAAAGCAATTCCCATCCGTTTTGCGTTTCCATTGGTTAGTATTTGGTGGATTAGTTTTGCCACCTACTCCTTTATACGTCTTCCAAAATCGACAGCCACAAGTAAAGTGGAGGGAAATATGATTGTCAAAGGATACCGCGAAGTGTACAAGGTATGGCAGGAAATCAAATTAAATATTCCATTGAAACGTTACTTATTTTCGTTCTTCATGTTTAATATGGCTGTACAAACAATCATGGTGATGGCCGTTGCTTTTGCCAATAAGGAAGTCCGTGGAATCAAACAACAGGACCTCATTATTTCGATTTTAATCATTCAATTTATTGGAATTCTCGGCGCCTATCTTTTGTCCAAAATATCCCGTAAAATTGGAAACTTAAAGTCCATAGGAATTGCCATCGTTATTTGGATTGTTCTATGTCTCGCAGTGTATTTTCTTGTTTATGAACCATGGCAATTTTACATTGCCGCTGCAATCGTCGGACTCGTCATGGGAGGAATTCAATCCGTGGCAAGATCAACGTATTCAAAATTGCTTCCAGAAACCAAAGACTTAACCTCCTATTTCAGTTTTTACGATTTAGCAGAAAAAATCGGTTTAGCAATCGGTACCTTAACATTCGGACTCATCGAGGGATATTTAAATATCCGAACATCAATTTTAGCCTTAGTCATATTCTTCGCGATCGGATTAATCATCCTTATTTTTATTCCAAAAACAACAAATTTACAACATGAGACAACAAATTGAAGCCGCTTGGGATAACCGCGCATTACTACAGGAAAAAGAAACGATTCAAGCCATTGAAACGGTAATCGAAGATTTAGACAAAGGACGTCTTCGAGTTGCTGAACCAGGAGAAGATGGCGAGTGGATTGTCAATGAATGGGTAAAAAAAGCCGTTGTCATGTATTTTCCGATTCGTCAAATGGAAACCATTGAAGTTGGCCCATTCGAATTTCACGATAAAATGGCTTTAAAACGCAATTACAAAGAACTAGGTGTGCGAGTTGTACCGCACGCAATTGCACGATATGGTGCGTTCGTTGCACCAGGCGTGATCATGATGCCCTCATATATCAACATTGGTGCGTATGTAGATTCCGGAACAATGGTCGACACATGGGCAACCGTTGGAAGTTGTGCGCAAATTGGAAAAAATGTTCACTTAAGCGGTGGCGTTGGAATCGGTGGCGTACTTGAACCATTACAAGCTGCTCCAGTCATCATCGAAGACGATGCGTTTATTGGATCGCGTTGCATCGTAGTAGAAGGAGTTCGTGTAGGAAAACAAGCCGTTCTAGGAGCGAATGTTGTGTTGACGAAATCCACCAAAATCATTGACGTTTCAGGTCCAGAGCCAATCGAACACCGTGGATTCGTCCCAGAAAGAAGCGTGGTCATTCCAGGGACATACACCAAAGAATTTCCAGCTGGATCTTACCAAGTTCCATGTGCCTTAATCATCGGGCAACGCAAAGCCTCCACGGATTTAAAAACATCCTTGAACGATGCCTTACGTGAACACAATGTGGCGGTTTAACGAATGAATAAGCTACTTCGTTTTAGTTTGTTTTTTGGATTGATGGTGATTCTTACATCTTCTATGAAACAGTCCATTCCGACAATTTCTGGACTTTGGTCCGAACATTGGATTGATAGCGATGTGGATTATGTCGACACGCTTCAACTCACGCAAAAAAATGATTCCCTTTTCATTTCCTTGCACAATTCGCAAGTGGATTGGTTACCTAATTACCACATGGTGAAATTTGATGGTTCTATATTGACGTTTCAAATGGACGCGAATAACATCACTAATTTCTTGACCTTTGAATTGTCCGACGATCAAAAAAGATTCGAAGGAAAGGTCCACACCTGGAGAGGTGAAATTCGAAAGATCTATTTAGAAAAAGTAGTGCGCTAACGATTTTTATTTACTTCATTGTAAGATAGTTGTAAATCAAACGTATAAAAATTACTTTTAGTAGAATTCATTTCATCTTTTCATGACTTTGGTCATTTTTTTCAGCCAGTCCAATTCCTTACCTTTGTCCTGTTAATTATTTAATTCAACATAGCATGCAACTGTGGAACACATTAAATAAGGAGGAATTAGAAACGCATTTGCGTGAAGTGGGACATCAATTTATTACGATTTCCTTCTACCAATATGCCCAAATTGAAAATCCTCACTTATTCAGAGATCACTTATTCTTGATGTGGTCAAAATTGGAAGTCGTAGGAAGAACCTATGTCGCTCACGAAGGAATCAATGCGCAAATCGCTGTCCCTAAAGAAAAACTCAGTCAGTTTCGAGAAGAATTGTTCGGAATAGACTTTTTGAATGAGGTACGTTTTAATTTCTCTGTGGATGATTCCGAAGCAGAGTTTCCCTTTTTGAAGTTAAAAATCAAAGTACGCGATAAAATACTTGCGGACGGACTAGAAGACAAGACATTTGATGTGACCAATAAAGGTAAACACTTGAATGCCCAAGAATTCAACGAATTAACAGAGAAACCAGACACGATTCTCATCGACTTCCGAAACCACTACGAATCAGAAGTTGGCTATTTCAAAGGAGCGATCCTTCCGGATGTAGATACGTTTAGAGAATCACTTCCGTACATCGAAGAAACCTATCTAAAAGGAAACGAGGATAAAAACATCGTCATGTATTGCACGGGTGGTGTTCGTTGTGAAAAAGCTTCTGCATGGTTCAAACACCGTGGATTCCCAAACGTCCATCAATTAGAAGGCGGCATCATTAAATACGCCAATGACGCAAAAGAACAGGGGATTGAAAATAAATTCATTGGTAAAAACTTTGTGTTTGATGAACGTCGAGGTGAACGTATTACGGAGGATATTATTGCCGTTTGCCACCAATGCGGAGAACCAGCGGACACCCATACCAATTGTGTGAACGACGCCTGTCATTTGCTCTTCATTCAATGTGATTCCTGTAAAACGAAAATGGAAAACTGCTGCTCTTCTGAATGCCTGGAGACCATCCAACTACCCGAAGAAGTGCAAAAGGAACAACGCAAGGGAATTGAGAACAGTAATCGAATTTTCAAAAAAGGTCGATCAAATAAACTTCCCTTTAAACACAATCCTGAAAAACCCTTATCTTTGATTGAACTTTCAACAAGAGACAAGTGATTTTAGCTATAAACTGGGCCGTTGATTCGGAAATTATTGATGGCTGGCGTACGCCTAACCTTTATGGATTATTATTTGTAACTGGACTCATCCTCGGATATTTCGTGGTGAAACGCATGTTCAAAAAAGAACAAATCAGCGACGAACTTTTGGACAAACTCGTTTGGTTCATGATTCCAGCAACAGTTATTGGTGCACGATTAGGACACGTCTTTTTCTATGGCCCATTGTTTGATACCGTACAAAACGGAGTAGTTGTTGATCGTGGGTATCTTTCTCATCCTGCAGATATTTTCAAAATATGGGAAGGTGGATTAGCCAGTCATGGTGCAGCTATTGTCATACTTCTATCCCTCTGGTATTATTCTCAAAAAGTATTAAAGCGTCCCTATTTGTGGATGCTCGACCGAATTTCCGCTCCCGTAGCGATTGGCGCAACGTTTATCCGCCTCGGAAATTTAGTGAATCATGAAATGGTTGGAGATGTAACTAACGTTCCATGGGCCTTTAAATTTCAAAACTATTGGAACGACCAATTACACATGTACGATCCAACACCCAGACATCCCGCACAATTATATGAAGCCATTTGTTACCTGATCGCCTTTTTCATTCTGCTCTTTTTATATTGGAAAAAAGAAAAGTACAAACAACAAGGATTTATTTTCGGTACGTTTTTAATCTTCATTTTTGGATCCCGATTCTTTATAGAATTCGTAAAAATTGGTCAAACAGCACGAGACTTTGAGTTGACCCTTAATACGGGACAATTGTTAAGTATTCCATTTGTACTGATTGGAATCTATTTAATGTATCGTTCATCAAAACAAAGAACAGGGAATAATACATAAAGCATCATTTTTTAGTTAAGTTGGCTAAAAAAACAAAAAAATCATCAGAACAACAATTCACTTAGTGTAAACATGACAATTTGTAATTATATTCAAATTCATTCTTATATTTGTGACCGAAAATAACAGACTAATTATGCCAGTAAAAGCTACAACAAGCACAAAAAAAGCAAGCCCTGCTGCAAAATCTGTTGGAAAACCAAAGTTTTCCAAAGAAATGTACATCAAATGGTACAAGGACATGTTATTAATTCGTCGCTTCGAAGAAAAAACAGGTCAGTTGTATATTCAACAAAAATTTGGTGGATTCTGTCACTTATACATTGGACAAGAAGCTATTGTTGTAGGAACAGCTAGCGCTTGTCGACCGGACGATAAACACATGACTGCTTACCGTGATCACGGACATCCAATCGCACTTGGTACGGATCCACGTGTATTGATGGCGGAACTTTACGGAAGATCAACAGGTTGTTCCAAAGGAAAAGGTGGATCCATGCACTTCTTTGATAAAGAGAAGAACTTTATGGGTGGACACGGAATTGTAGGTGCACAAATCGCTATGGGTGCTGGTGTTGCGTTCGCTGAACAATACAATGGAACGGATAACGTAGCAGTTGTATCTATGGGTGACGGAGCAGTTCGACAAGGAGCACTTCATGAAACCTTCAACATGGCGATGAACTGGAAACTTCCAGTGATTTTTATTATCGAAAACAACAACTACGCGATGGGAACATCCGTGGAACGAACAACGAACGTTACAGACCTCTCGAAAATTGGACTTTCGTACGAAATGCCATCGAAAGTTGTCAACGGAATGCGACCAGAAAGCGTTCATGAGGCAGTTGAAGAAGCGTGTGTACGTGCACGTCGTGGTGATGGACCAACATTATTGGACATTCGTACGTATCGTTACAAAGGACACTCCATGTCCGATCCACAAAAATACCGAACAAAAGACGAGGTAGCAGAATGGATTGAACAAGATCCAATCCAGCATTGTCTACAAACCATTCAGGACAATAAGTGGTTAAATGAGAAAGAAATTGAGGATATTTCAGCTTGGGTAAAAAAGGAAGTGGAAGAATCAGTTGAATTTGCTGAAAATTCTCCATATCCAGAAGCACATGAGTTATACGAGGACGTATACATGCAAACTGACTATCCGTATATCAAAGAATATTAAAAACTTAAAATAAAGAATCCATGGCTGAAATCGTTTACATGCCGAAATTGAGTGATACAATGACCGAAGGTGTTGTTGCAACTTGGAATAAAAATGTGGGTGATGCCGTAAAAGCTGGTGAAGTACTGGCGGAAATTGAAACGGACAAAGCCACCATGGAATTCGAATCATTTTACGATGGTGTTTTATTACACATCGGTGTGGAAACGGGAAATGCGGCACCCGTTAACACTATTTTAGCGATTATTGGTCAAGCTGGGGAAGATATTTCCACTCTTTTGGTAATCACACCAAGTACTACTGTCGAAGCACCAAAAACAGAAACACCTGCACCTAGTCCGGCGCCTGTTGTGGCTGCTCCGAGTCCAGCGCCTGTTGCTGCTCCAGTTGCAGTTGCATCAAACAACACAAGTGGACGCGTGTTCGCTTCACCATTAGCAAAAAAATTAGCGAGCGAAAAAGGAATTGACATTCATTCCGTAGCTGGCACAGGTGAAAGTGGACGCATCGTTAAACGCGATGTGGATCATTACACACCATACACACCAGCGGAACGTTCATTTAATACTGCGCCTGCTGGTGTTGAATCTTTTACAGATGAACCAGTGAGTCAAATGCGTAAAACCATTGCACGTCGCTTGGCGGAAAGCAAATTTACAGCTCCTCACTTCTACTTGACAATGGACATCAACATGGATCAAGCTATCGCGTCGAGAAAAGCTTTAAACAGCATGGATGGAGTGAAAGTTTCGTTCAATGATTTAGTTGTGAAAGCTGTTGCCATGGCATTGAAACAAAATCCAGGTGTAAACAGTTCTTGGATGGGTGATTTCATTCGTCGCAACCAACACGTAAACATCGGAGTGGCTGTGGCTGTGGAAGATGGATTACTTGTTCCGGTGATTCGCTTTGCGGATACCAAAGGACTGGTTCAAATCTCTGCGGAAGTACGTGAGTTCGCTCAAAAAGCAAAAGATAAAAAATTACAACCAAGCGATTGGGAAGGAAATACCTTTACGATTTCAAACCTTGGTATGTTCGGAATTGAATCATTCACTGCGATTGTAAATCCACCGGATAGCTGTATTCTGGCAATCGGAGGAATCAAAGAAGTTCCTGTCGTGAAAAACGGACAAGTTGTTCCTGGAAATGTGATGAAAGTAACGCTTTCTTGTGACCACCGTGTAGTAGATGGAGCAACTGGATCAGGATTCCTTCAAACGTTTAAAACGTACATGGAGAATCCAGCAGCGATGTTGTTATAAGGATCTCCTTAATAATCTTTTCCAATCGAGTGCATGTCATTGTGGTTTTCCTCAATTTGATCCTTCACTTTTTGAATTCCTTTCGTTAGAATACGTATCTCTTGAGTTGCGTACTTCGCTAACCAAAACCAACTATTGTCCTCGTGATCAATAGCAAGTGACATGTGATACAGCATTTCAAACTTGTTATTCAATAGCCATTCTTGTGCTTTTAAGTTTCCCTCTGCCCCATTAATCATAGCCATTAAATGAGCATAGCCATTTTCGATTAACCAATTTCGCGCTTCATCTTTCAATAAAATGGCGAATGTCGCCATGTACAATTCTGGATAACCATTGTCCCGTAACCAATACTGCAAGTCCTTATTTCCTTCAACGGCTTTTGTCCAAGCGATAATGACCAGAGATGGATAATTGATGTCGTGCAAGGGCGCTGCCACAATCTGCGCTGAAGATTTCACACTTTCTTTTTTTCCTGAACCGAATAACTTTCTCAACATACGCTTATCTTAGAAAAACCAAAGTGCTACGAAGATAGCTGTCACGACGCATATCAAATCAACGAGTAACATCGTTCCAAGCGCATAGCGCGTATTGCGCACATTGATCGAACCGAAGTAAACGGCTATGACATAAAACGTCGTTTCCGCACTGCATTGGAAAATGCAACTCAATCTTCCCGCTAGGGAATCTGGACCGAAATTATTCATCGCATCCAACATGAATCCACGGGATCCGCTTGAACTAAATGGTCTAAGCAAGGCAACAGGTAAAGAATCTGTTATTTCTTTGGAAACACCCACGAAATGAAATCCTGTGGCAATCCAATTACTGATGATTTCAAAGAGTCCACTGTTTCTAAACAATGAAATAGCTGCTAACATACCGAGAACGTATGGGAAAATCGCCACACCCGTGTTGATCCCGCTTTTTGCTCCAACGACAAAAGAGTCAAAAACAGTCGTTTCTTTTTCCTTGAATTTATTTTCCTGAATAAAGGCAAAAATTAAGGTTGCAACGATGATTCCTAAAAGAAGTACACTGGAAAAATTACTGGAGAAGAAATTCTTTCCGATTAAATCCAAACTATTGACATACATTAAAAGTCCGATAATCGCTGCAATGATTGATGTTAAGGCCAACAATAACGTTGCGCTTCGAAATTGAATGCGCTGACGAATTCCAACAATAAAAAAGGCTGCCAAGGTTCCAATTAAGGAAGTCACGATACACGGCAACATGACATCCGCAGGATTCGCCGCATTTGCAGCAGCGCGGTAACCGATAATCGATGTCGGAATCAGTGTGAGTCCAGCCGCATGCAAACACAAAAACATGATTTGCGCATCGGATGCACGGTCTTTATCCGGATTGATCTCCTGTAAACTCTGCATGGCTTTTAGTCCAAAGGGCGTCGCAGCGGAATCGAGTCCTAAAAAATTTGCGGAAAAGTTCAAGGTCATGTAGGAAATAGACTCATGATTTTTCGGGACAGAGGGAAACACTTTTACGAAGAATGGACTTAATCGTCTAGCTAATCGTTCCGTAGCGCCCGAGTCAATCAACAATTGCATGATTCCACAGAAAAACGCCAGGTAAGCCATCAAGGGCAAGATCAGGTCAAATAAACTGGACTTACACGTTTCTAAAAGTCCATCCGCTTTCTGTGTTCCTTTAAATACTTGTACGGTTTGATTTTTCAACACATAAGTCGTGTCGATGTCATTTGGATTGACATTATACACTAAAGTTCCTTCAGGTGCGGAAAGCAATTTCGTTTGAAATCCTTTTGAACAATCTTTCAGGTAGCGTTCACCAGTTAAAATCGGACTTTCCTTTTTGCCATTTAATACATATTCAATCGAATAAGAATTGGACAAGAATAGTCCAGCAAAGACAAATAATACAGAGCTAATGAATATGATTAGCCAAAATCTACTTAATACCATAAAACGAATATCCACATTTTTCCGGCTCCACGATTCAATGAAGGAAAAAAAGAATTAACACAGGTTATTGAATTACGTCAAATTGGATAAAAAGAATGGAAGCAAATGGATAGTTCTTACCTTTGTCTAAACGATTAATCACGAATGAAAAAAGTCCTACATACCTCCCAAACCCGCGGCCATGCCAATCATGGTTGGTTGAACGCAAAACATTCCTTTAGTTTTGCTCAATGGTACAACCCAGAACGCATCAATTTTGGCGCACTACGCGTTTTGAACGACGATATCGTCGCACCTGGGATGGGATTTGGAAAACATCCGCACGACAACATGGAAATCATCACGATTCCATTGCGTGGATCTTTACGTCACCAAGACAGCATGGGATTCAGCGAAGTA
>Ga0209444_10001347_pt1 | contig 13500 bp, 10 predicted proteins | sample LauGreFaBDMM15DN_2_FD_188215 | JGI IMG/M metagenome (GOLD analysis project Ga0209444, IMG submission 188215) | Freshwater lake microbial communities from Lake Michigan, USA - Fa13.BD.MM15.DN (SPAdes) (version 2) | ecosystem: Environmental > Aquatic > Freshwater > Lake | place: Lake Michigan...
ACAGTTTACTTCATCAGAAGCATCTGCCGAGCGCGCTTGATCGCGATGCTGAGCTTGCGCTGGAAGGGGGCCGGCAAGCCGGTGTACTTCCGGGGCAGAACCCGTCCGTTGTCGGTCACGTACTGCTTGAGCAGGGCGACGTTCTTGTAGTCGATAGCGTCGATGGTGAACTCGACCTTAGGCTTCGGACGCGGGGTCCGGGCTGCGGTCGATCGGCGCTTCTTCTTTTCCTCGAGCTTGGTCTTGCGGGGCATAGCTTACCTTACTTGATTTCGCGATGCAGGGTATGACGGCGAAGGAAAGGATTGAACTTCTTCTTTTCCACCTTGTCGGTCTGCAGCTTCTTGTTTCGGGACGTCTGGTAGCGGGAGACGGGCTTACCCTCCTTCTTCGCTTCCGTACACTCAATGGTCACAATCTCACGCGGCATAAATCAGTTTTCCTTATCCTTGGTCGGTTTCTCCTCGACGTCGCTGTCGTCGTCTTCAACGTCCACCGAGGCACCGGCCTCGACGGAGCCCAGCGAACCGAGGCGGTTTCGCTGGCGCAGGACGCCTTCCTTCTCGAGTTGGGCCTGCGATTCCACCGTGTAACGGGCCCAGGGGATCGCCTCTAAGCGGGCCTTGGGAATGACTTTTGAGGTCAATTCGCAGACACCGTAAGTGCCTTTTTCGATCCGTTTGAGGGCTTCCTCGATCTCATAAACAGCATCCTGGTCTGAAGACAGGAGGCTGAGTGCGAAATCGCGGTCGAAATTGTCGGTACCAGAGTCACCCATGTGGAGGCTATAGCTCTCCATCTCAGATTGGGATTCTTTGGCCAAACCGCTCATCTGGCCGCGGAGTCGCTCGTGCAGGTCCAGAAGGTTTTGATAGAACTTCTGCCACTCCGGCTTGACCCGGGAAATGGGCATCCAGTTCAGGGTCTCGGGAGGTACGGGTTTTCCACCGGATTTCGCCAAGGGGCGTCCGAGGATTGTGGCAGCACTAACAATGCCGACCTTTTGGTGGCCTGTTTTCTTGATCGCAACCGGTGCCGGTTTTTTTGCCATGGCGTCTCTTTCCCTGTTTACTTGCTGAGGCACTCGTCCACCGCGGACGACTCATCCGCCAAGTGCTTTCTCCCACAACTCATTTCGAATCGAGGGCCGCGGAACCTAACAAGCGGCTGACAGAACGCCACTAAAATCTTCAGATGATGCGCGAGCCTCCGGCCAACGAGCAGTGATCTACAGGAATTTTGAGCGCACCCAATGGCGATGGGCGATGCCATTCCGGAGCGCGCAACTGGGTGCCTGATACCAGATCTGGGCGCTGCGAGGCAGACGGAAGTCGCGGCCCTCGCGCACCTTGGTGCTTCCTTCGCCTTGCTTCGTGAGGGAGCTTGCGCACACTCCGCGCCGCCCTGGCGATGCTCCAGTGGTTCTCTCTATCAGAGTCTAATGAACGCGATTCTCGCCCTTGAAGACGGTTCGGTGTTCCGTGGCCACGGATTTGGAGCGCAGGCTTCGGCGTCCGGGGAGGTGTGTTTCAACACCTCGATGACCGGCTATCAGGAAATCCTGACCGATCCCTCCTACAAGGGGCAGATCGTGACGATGACCTACCCGATGATTGGCAACACGGGCATCAACCTTCAGGACATGGAGTCTTATAAGGCTCATTGCTCGGGGTTTGTGATCCGGGAACTGAGTCCCTGGGTGAGCAACTGGCGGGCGGATCAATCGCTGGCGTCCTACTTGGAGCAGAATGGCATTCCGGGAATCCAGGGTGTCGATACGCGGGCCCTGACCAAGAAGCTCCGCGTGCGGGGTTCTTTGGCCGGATTCCTTACGACCGAGCCGATGTCGGATGCAGACGCCGTGGCTCGGGCTCGGCAGTGGGGCTCGATGGAGGGACGCAACTACGTCGTTGAAGTGACCCATCCGGAGAGTTTCATCTGGGATGAGAAAGATCAGGACTCGGCGGAATTCGCCGTGACTCAGCAGCATTCACCGCCCAACCCGCGGCACATACGCCTTCCGCTGCGGGCGGCGGACATCCCGATCGTGGCCTACGATTTCGGCATCAAATACAACATCTTGCGAAGCCTCCGCCAACGGGGTTTCCGAGTCCGCGTCGTTCCTGCCGGGACTTCGGCCGCGGAGGTGCTCGCTTACAAGCCGGCCGGGGTGTTCCTGAGTAATGGTCCGGGAGATCCGGGGACGCTGAGTGAAATTGTTCGCGAGGTGAAGACACTCGTGGACACGGGCATCCCCATCTTCGGGATTTGCCTGGGTCATCAGATTCTTGGCCAAGCGTTGGGCGGCAAAACCTTCAAACTGAAGTTTGGGCATCGGGGCGGAAACCAACCGGTGAAAGATCTCGAGACGGGCCGGGTCGAAATCACTTCGCAGAACCATGGTTTTGCAGTGGATCCGTCTTCGTTGCCGGCCGAGGTGGCGGTGAACCGTATTAATTTGAATGACCAGACCGTCGAGGGGCTGCGCCACAAGACCAAGCCCGTGTTTTGCGTGCAGTATCATCCGGAGGCGGCGCCCGGTCCGCACGATTCTTCGGTGCTTTTTGATGAGTTCCGGGACCTGGTAGTGAAGAGGGGTTGATGGGTTTCTATTTCAGGAGAATTCTGAAATCAGCGGGGTTCGGCTGCGCGAGGTTCGAGGGTGATAATGAGGGCGTTGCCCATAGGGCGCTCGGATCCTTCGCACGGGGTATTCATGATTTGACCGCGGGCCCACAGGGTTGAGGAACCACCACCGTCAAGATTCAGCGCATCGGTGCATCCCAGGCGAGTGAAGTGGGCTGCCAATTCGGCGAGAGACATGCCCACCGACTGGCCGCGCTGACGGCCATCCACTTGTACCAGGAAGAAAAATTCGGCATTCCATCCGATGGCCGAGCGCGGATGCCGAGCGTCTGAGGATTGAAACTGGGTGGGCTGGCCGTCCTTAAGCAGAGCTGGACCGCCGCCCAGAGCAGTTGGAGTATTTTTTAGGTTGGGTCGAGTTTCAGTCGACAAGGTCCAGAGAGATCCGTGTGCGGTTTGCGTGGGAGAGACTTCGTTCCTGATGGGTAGCGAAAGAACGACACCGTTGGTGGGAATCAGGGTGTTGCCGCCCGAGTGGACGGACTGGAGTCGGAAGGTCGAGCGGAGGCCCGGTCGGATGGGTAACGCCGATCCCGCCTCGGCGATGAAAAGGTATTCGGTACCTTGAGAGGGAGGGGTTCGAGGGCCCACGGCCGCCGTAAAGAGGACGGGGCGCTCTTGGCGTTCTTCGTTGAGCCCGATGGCTAGGCTCGTTCCGTCGGGAGCAATCATCGAGAGCAGCGAGACGACTGGACCAAGATGGAGCGAACGATCCGGACCCATCCAGAAGGCGCTCTTGCCGTTGGGTGCGGAGATGAATTCCCCGTCCCGAATGCAAAGTCCCTCTGGATCGCCCAGGCAGGGGCCTCCTCTCGCAAAAAAGTCCCCGTTGAGAGCAGCCAGCGCCTGACCTTGAGCTCTCGGGAAGTTCGAGGCCTGACTGGACAGCGTGGCCACACCCAGTTGATGGCCGCCACCCAGCAGGACATGAATTCCTAGATCTGAGCGGTCTCGTCGGATGCGGATCACCTGTACGGACCAGGGACCCTCCGCCAATGCCTCATGGTTGTAAGAGAAACCGTCGGCGAGCCGACTCCTGGGCGCGGGTGCCTGAGAGAAAGAGGGTTTGTTGGACGAGCGGGACGCCTCGGTTCCGACGAGTGCGGCAGCGCCGAGAAAGAGCGTGAGCCAGCGCTTCATGGCGACGGTTTCCCGGAGGGTATCGTAGGTCGAGTCTCGGGGAGCCGGACAACCAATAGGCTCGTGGCCGTGGCCCGTTCACGTCCGTAGCACGGGCTGTTGAGCACCTGACCCTCGAGGATCAACTCGGTGGAGCCGCCGCCATCGAGGTTGATGGCTTCCTGGCAGCCCAGTTTGACGAGGAACTCCGAGAGCTCGGCCAGAGTCATGCCCACCGAGAGGCCGGCCTGACGTCCATCCACGACCACGAGGAAGCAGTGGCGCTCATTCCATCCGAACGCGGAACGCGGATGACGTTCCGAAGAACGGGCTGCGGACTTGCCGGTCGGCGTGCCGAGGTGAACCAGAGCCGGGCCGCCGCCGATGGCCGAGACCGCAGATTCCAGAGTTGGTTCGGTTCGGGTCTCGAGGACCACCCGGGCCCCGGGCCGCAGGAGATCTTGCAATGGGGTTCCAGCACGGAGAATTAAACAGTCTGCCTCCAAAGGCGCAGAATGGTTGGTTACGGCGCCTCGGACCACGGCCCGGAGCGGTTGACCTACCTTCAAGGGTGGCCCGGGATGCGATCCGTCGCGGGCTAAGATCCAGCCCGAGGGGCGATCCCATTGGATGGCCGTGGACGCGGCCGGGGTAAGCACCACCGGACGTGAGCCGTCGAAGTCCTCGTTGAGTCCGAATTCTTGTGGGGCCGATTCGCCCACGCGTACCGTGAATCGAGGGCGCACGGTGTCGATGTGGGGTTTCCCGGATGGGTCGAACCAGAGGCAGTCGCGCTCGATGGGCGCACTCACAAGCAAGTTCCGCTGGATGAAGAGGCCTCGAGGGTCTCCGGGCATTGGGTCGTTCTCGGTGGCATAGAAGTCGCCATTGATCGCGGCGACGGGTCTCCCGAGAGATTTCGGAAAGAGGGTGAGCTGATCGGACAAGGGATTAAGTCCAATACGGTCATGGAAGGCCAGTGAGGGAAAGAACCCTAATCCGGGCTGGGAGCGATCGACTCGAACGATGTGGATGGACCAGGGCTCAGCCCGCACCGCGTGGCTGACACCGATTCCCGGGGCTACCTCTCGGAATTCTTGTAAGGCTTCGCCCAGGACGAGGAAATGCCCCAATGCAACCCACATCAGCCCCAGAAGGACTCGATTGAAAAGAACTCCGTGGGCAGTCCAAAACCATTGGACGAATGGGTTTGATTCCGAGGATCGGGGGGCGGTGGACTGAATCGGCGTGAAGCTTCGCATGGCGGATCAGGCCAATCCTTTCCAACGCCGCAGCGACCATTCGAGAACCAAGAGTCCCAGCAAGATCGCCAAATAGAGCGGGCGGTCCCAAAGCGGCTTCCGAAGGAATTCGATCCAAGGCTGAGGCAACTCTCCCCAGAGGGCCTCGAGTCCGCGAGGATGAGTCTCTTCAACGCGGAGGGAGACACCGTTCCCCGACCGAGCCACGCCCTCCATCACCGCGGGTCTGGCCTGGAGATCGGCCAATTCCGGATCAACGCTTTCGGCCACCAGGAGTTGACGATCTACGCCGAGGGACTCCCCGCCTCGTTGCGCCACGGCGCTGATAACAAAGGTGCCCGGTTTTTGCAGAGTGATGGGAGCCACGTAGGCGCGTCGGTTTGGATCGTAGCGTGCCACAGCCACTGCATTGCTGGAGGAGCCGGTTCCTGCATAGAGAGTGACTTCGGCATCGGTGACTTCTCGTTGGGCTTGATCTCGAACTCGGATGGATGCCGAAGCCGTTGCGCCCGGATTGACGTAGGCGCTGGAAAGATCGAGCAAGACCGGCGGATTAGTACGGCTGCTGCGGCCGGCGGCCAGCCAGCGAATGGCGTTCACCCAGAAACGACGGTAGTAGCGCGAGTCGCAGTTGTCCTCGGAGACGAGCCATTTCGGATTGCGGGGCTCGCCCCAGAGAGTCTCAAAATCCGCGCCCCAAGATCGGGTGGTGTCGGAAGTGAAGGCCATGGTTCGGCCTCGGCCCACTTCTTGGACGGCCAGCAGCACATCGCCCTCGATGCCCTGGGGGGCATTGTCTGCATAGGCCAGCACTTGCGCGCCGGGCTTGGCCCGTTCCATTCGGTTGATGCCATGGAGGGTGGGAAATTTCTCAGTCCAGATTTTGCGCGTCTCTTCGGCATCGGCCCCGATAGCGACGATCGGATGCGTCCAAGCCGTTCGGGGCACCTTGGGTAGAAAGTCCTCTTTCGAGGAGTCGAAGGCACCCTCCATGGCCACTGGGATAATGCGGTCGAGCAGGGTCTGATGGTAGCCGCCGCGACCGAAGGCTGAGTTGCCGCCGATCATGAGGAATCCGCCGCCGAACTCCTCGACCAGTCGTGCCATGTTAGTCAATTGGAGCGGACTGAAGGAGTCGCGCCGAATGTCGCTGTGGATGACCACATCGTAGTTTAAAAGACCGGCGAGATTTTTTGGGAAGCCTTGGGTGGGATGGTCGACCGGGTAGATGCGCTCGCCCGTGTCTGGATCGGAATCCACCGTGTTGAGGTACTGCCCATTGTTGCCGAACTGCCGATAGAGCGTGGTTACCTGAATGCCCGGATCGCTTTGCAGGGCGTCTTTGAGGTACTTCCATTCGGGCTGCGGGCTTTGGTTGTTCTGGGGAGTTCCCTCCATGTAAACCACTCGCAGCGTGGGATCCACCACCTCTAATCCGAAAGGCCTTTGGTTGTTGGAGGCGAGCCATTCGCCAGGGCTCGTCGAGACGCTCACCTCGTACACTTGGAATCCGCGCTGGCGTGGCGTGAATTCGAGTTCGACATGTTGGGAGTCGCCGTTGAGCTCCAGCGGCTTGGCCGCGAGAATCTGGCCATCCTTGCGGACTTGCACAGTGACGGTTTTCCCGGCGAAACCCGGTGATCGGAGATCCACCGAGACTCGAGACGGCGCTTTCTCAGCGACCGCGCGTCGGACCTCAAGGCCGGTGATGCGCACATCGCGCACTTCGTTGGTGGTGCCGCTCAGGAGGGTGTGGACACGCAGCCCATGGCGGCGCAGGCGGCGAGCGGCTGTCTCCGGATCTAGCCCATCGGTCTCGATGCCATCGGAGACTAAGAGAACGCTCGTTAGGGGATCTTCTGGTGGCAGCGTGAGCAGGGAGTCCAGTGCGCGGGAAATCCCAGAGGAAGGACCCTCGGCGGGCCCGGCGACTCCATTGGTTTCAAGACTCATGACGTCGCTGAAACGCAAGGCCAGCACATCGACTGAGTCCGGCTTGGCCGGCAAGACATGGCGGGCGATCCAGGCCCGGGCCGCGGTCAATCGGCCCTCAGGGATGTCGGTGGTGGCCATGCTCCGGGAGGTGTCGATGAGCACCGCCAAGCGGGTCCGGCGCGGATGGATAATTTTTTCAATCCATTGGGGATCTAGCAGGCACAGCACTAGCCCCACGAGGACCGTGAGGCGGAGCAGGCCGCACAGGACCCGAACCCAGGGCAGCGTCCGACCGCGGGCGTACCCATAGCTCAGGGCCAGCAGGCTGACGGTGACAATCCCCGCGAGGATCAGCCACCGAGGCTCTGGCAATTGGGTGAACTGCATCATGGTGTGGTGCGAGGGGTCATTGAGCCCGGGTGAGGCGACGGAAGTATTCGCTGATTTGTTCCTCGAACTGTCGGGGTGCTTGTTCGGCCGAGACATCCGTCCGTTCGGGACCTTGCCGCAAGGCTCGCTCGAGCAGATCGGCTGCCGACTGGACCCCAGCCGCCGCCAAACTGCTGCTGGTTTCGGCAGACTCACTGCGGCCATCACCCAGCGCCTCGGCGGCCTGGGCCATTTGCTGGGCGGCGGCCTCCATGCGTTTGCTGGCTGCGAGCGCCTCGCGAGCCTCGGGGCTCTTCATACGGGCGATCTTTTCAGCCAGCTTACGGGCTTGGTCTTGAAGACGTTTCTGACGCTCAGCCATGGCGCGATCTTCTGGCCTACCGGGTCCGCCAGGCTCTTCACCCGGGCTGCCGGGCTTTTCACCTGGGCTGGGTGGGCTCGCCGGAGATGGTTGAGATTTGCCAGGTTTCCCAGGTTTTCCGGCCTCGCCTCCGGGTGGGCTGTTTTTATCCGGCGAGCCAGGCTTGTTTTCGGGCCCTTTTTGTCCGGGCTTTTCACCCAGGGCAGGATTTTGAGTTTTGGCAGGGTTCGAACCTTCCATGAGGCGGGCCAATTCCGATTGGGCCTTGGCCAGTGCCAGCGCCTCCGCAAGGGCCTTCTCCAGCTCGGCCGCATTGGCGGGCTTCTGGGGCTTTTTATCGATGGCTTCTAACACGATCTGGGGCGGCTGTGGCTCGGGCGGCGATTCTTCAGGCGGTTTTTCGGAGAGCTCGGGCTCGGTCGGAAGGTTTTTGAGCTGCGGCATGGCTTTGATGGCCCGGTAGAGAGCGGCTAGGGCTTTCTCTTCGGCGGGGAGAGCTCCTTGGGGCGCTTGTTGTTCCAAGGCTCGAGTTGCGTCGTCCATTCCCTCCAGGGCTTCATCCAAGGCAAACTGGGCGGCCTTAGGAGCGTTCATGGATTCCAGCTTCTGTTGGTAGCGGGCGGTGAATTCGCGGGCCTCGCGTTGGCGCTGGGAGAGGTCCTGGAAGGTTTTAGCGGGCGCATTGGTGGGCGTGGCCGTGGTCTCGGCCAAGAGTCCCTTCTGGATGGCGATGAGGTTGAGGCGCTGTTGGGGCTGCCCTTTGCGCTTCGAGGGCGCCGGGCCAGATCGATCGGTCAGTTCGATAAAATACGTGGGTGAGCGTCCGATCCCGGGACCGTCGAGCGTGTTGTTGTCGCGGGCTTCGGCATAATAGGAGACCACATCGTAGGGCTTGAGCCCGAGGCTACCCAGACGGAGGACCACCGCGCCGAGGGTTTGTCCGTCCTTGAGGTTGCGGTCGCGGACTTCCAGCCGTTGCTCAGGACCGCCGAGCACGTGGTAGACGAGGGTGATCGAATCCAATCCGAAGTCGTCCGATGCGCTGACCTTGAGGGGGATGATCTCGTCTGGGTCGGCGCGGATGTCTTCGCCGGGCTCAGTGATGTCGACCTTGGGGGGCAGATCGGGAAGCGCGCGGATCGGATGTCGGGTTGCATTGGCGAGGGAGGGGCGGCCTCGCGTGTCAGCAATGAAAATGGAATACTCGGAATCGGAGGAGACGCTCAGTTCGCCGTGCCAGAGGTTGGACCCAGCGGCTTTCAATGCGATGACCGTGCCGTTGGTCAGCCGCAACTCGGCTTGGCCCAGCGCGACGTTCCCGGCCAATTCGAAGAGTGCTCGCGAGCCACGCAGGGCGGTAATGGGCGGAGAAGATTGGCGCAGTTCTGGAAGGCCGGAATAGGCCGGAGAAATGAGCCGAACCGACAGGCGAGCCACTTCGGGTGGGACGTAGGCCACCAGGGAATAAATCGGGGAGAGGGTGTCACCGGCGCGGATGCGGAAGGTACCCGATGTGGTCACCGTCAGGGTCTGGAACGCGACCGCATTGGAAAGCACCGGCACCGATAGACGCAGCCAGTCCGCGTCGCCTTCGGAGCGCCATTGGTATTCTACGGACTGGGGGATTCGGCCCGAGAGGCGGTGGGTGAGGGTCAGACTGTGGCCCACCGGGAATTCGCCACCCGCGGGTTCGACCACCAACTGGGTGAAGCGGGCCTCCGACCATGGGGCGAGGGTTCGCAGCAGGGCCGTGCCTGATTGCGGCGCCAAGATTAAGAACCCCACCAGGGCCGCCAGCACGCAGCCTCCGAAGAGGAGCCCAGGGAGACCCAGCCGCCGTAAGTAGGGAACCTCCTCGCTGTGGGCTACCTGAGCCGCGCGTTGACTGAGGGCGCTCGCCAATTCTGATTCGTAGGCCCCCGTGGGTGTCCGGACACCCGACAGGTATTCGGCGGCCGTGGACACTTCGCATCCGAGTTCGGGCCGGGTCGACTCCAGGTCGAGGGCAGCCTCCTTCAGGGGAGTTGCCTGCCGGCGCAGGCGCAACCATTGGCGCAGTCCGAGTGCCAGGCCCAGCAGGAGGCCCAACCAGGCCAAGACCCGTACCCCGGTTGGCAGCAGGAGCTTATAGTCGACAAGCATCACCGCCAGCGAACCCAAGAGCAGTCCGGCCACCATGGCCGCGACCGCACCGGTGCGTCGCGCGGCGTCCTTGCGTCCGGCGGTTTGGGCCAGTTGCCTGCGGGCTTGATCGGCGGGTGTGTTCATGGGGTAGAGCGGTTGGCGACAACGGTTTCGATGAGCAGCAGTGCCAGGGCCGCCGCGAGCAAGATGCGCCACCATTCTTGTCGGCCAGGTTCGTTGCCGAACCATCCAGGCGGCAGATCCGATTCAGCATCGGTACGACGTGCTAGGAGCCCTTCTGCGGCGGAGGGATCCCAGGCGGCGAGGTCCGATTCGATGGGCGGTGGATTGGCAGCCAAACGCCATCGTTCCCGGCCGGAATCATCGCTGACGCTGTAAAATCCAGAAATCGGGACTTCGAAAACCGCGGTGCCATCGGATCGAACTTCCAGTGCCGGTGGCGGACCTGAGGCGGCGGGTCGCACCTGCAGGCGGAACCGGGCAAAGGTTGTTTGGGCTGCTGTTGTGGGTGTAACAGCGGTCGCCGAGGCCGCGGTGAGCGCCTCCGGGATCGCCGCCGCGGATGGAATAGACGGAGTGTTGAGGCCAGCACTTCCGTTGCCCCACTGGATCCGTCCCTCGGTACCGGTGATGAGCGGATCGGAGGATCTCAGAAGGCGTTCGTCGCCATGGTCGGCCAGCCAGGTGACGGCCGCCATGACCCACGGAACGAAGCTTTTGTGTTTGGGCCAGTCCGTCCATGCGGTGTCGGCCGAGGTGTTGGCCAAGAGCACTGCGCCCCGGCCTACAGAACGGCCTAAGAGGAAGGGGTGGCCGTCGTCGAAGCGTGCCAGCACGGTGCTCTGTGGAGAGGCGGTCACCGCGTGTCGACGGGTGAATTCAGCGACGGCAGGTCCGCCGGACCGTGCCTCTGTGAAGGGACGGAAGACGGGGCTGGTCCGGTCGAAAGCACCGATGCGCCAAGGTACTTCGGCGTCGGCCGAAACCGGCGAGCCCCATTGCGCCGGAGACAGCGCGCCAAACTCAGCATTGAAGCGGGAGGGTTCTAGGGAGTCGCCGCCGAAGAAGAAGATTCCACCGCCTTGATCCACCCAGGCGTTGAGTGCGGCGACGGCGTCACCCGGAAGCGATCGCATCGCCGGCAGCAGCACCACGTCGGGGCGTGGTTTTGTGCCGTTGGGTGCTAGGGCTGCCGCCAATGCTTCTGGGCGGAGGATGTCTACCACGAAGCTCCCTTGGCCCGAATTGGTGGAGCCGAAGAACGGGTCTAGGGCGGCGGCTACAAAGAAGGTTTGCTCTTCGAACGATCTTACCTGGCTGCGATTTTCGACGGCGACGACGCGGATGCGTTCCGGCACCTGGAAAGCCAGTCGGCGAACATTATCCTCAGCCAACGCGTCGGTTCCGTTCAATTGGACTTCAGCCTCATGCCAACCGGCTGTGAGCCGCGGCAGTTTCCATTCCAAGGAATCCGAGACACCGGCTCCTCTGGAGAAGGAGATTTCGGAAAGGGTCTGCCCATCGAGGATGCACCGAACCGTGTGATTTTGCACCGGCTGGTCTCCGTAATTGGCGATGATCATCGACAGCGCTCCGTTAGGTTCGGCGGGAAGTCGCAGATCGGTGATGGCCACATTGGGTGAGACCGCAGGCCCGACCCGAATAAATCGGATCGGCAGCCATCGAGGGAGGGAAACGCGGTTGAGTTGTTCAGCCCCGGTCCGCTGGAGGTCGCCGATGACGATGACAGAGGCAGTGCCGGGTAAATTAAGCGTCGCCACAAGTGACAGGGCCTCCCGAAGGGCGTCGGCTGTATCGCCTCGACTGGCGGTGGGTTGGAGATCCTTCAGTCGATCCAGAATCAGGGAGGGTGGCCCAAAACCCGAAAGAATCTCGGCGCGTTCCCCGATCCCGATCAGCGCAGCCCGATCGCCCTCGATCAAGGTGGCGAGGACTCGGCGGGCCTCCGCCAATGCGGCGGGCCAGCGGGGTTTGCCAGAATCGGTGGCCCGCAGGCTCAGGGATCGGTCGAGCACTAGGATCACATCTTGGCGCTTGGGTCGCGGTTGTCCGCTCCAGCCCTCCGGGAGGTAGGGCCGGGCGAAGGCGAGGACGATGAGCGCGAAGACCAGCAACCGGAGAAGCAACAGCAGCAGGTTCTTGAGTTTGCGTCGGGAGGAGCTGCGGGTGTGCACGACCTCGAAGAAGCGCAGCGTGCTCACCTTCATCCGCGGATTGCGCTGCTTGAGCAGGAGGTGCAGCAGTACGGGAATCCCCAAGCCTGCGAGGGCAGACAGCAGGAAGGCATGAGTAAACAAGAAGGGCATGCCGGGTGTCAGTGAGTGGGCAGTGCCTCGTTGAGGTGATTCACAGGTACCCCCTGCGGTCGAGGTAGGCCATGAGAGCCTGATCGAGGGGCTTGCCGGTCGAAAGGCGCACGTAGTCGAATTCGTACCCGTCGCACGCGTTCTTTAACCGATCGCAAAAGGCTTCCAGACGTTGACGATATCCTTCGCGTGCCTCGTCCAGATGGACGACGCGTTCTTCGCCCGTTTCGCTGTCTTCCAAAACCCATTCCCCGGTCTCGGGTAGCTCTAGCTCTTCCGGAGACAGGAGGTGAAAGACGAGGGTTTCTTGACGGTGGGCATGGAGTTGGCGCAGCAGTTCAAAGCCCGAATCATCGATGGTGAAAAAATCGGAAATGACTACGGAGAGACCACGGCGCACCACAGCTTGGACGATCCCGAAGAGGTCCTGACCCAATACCGTCTGGCCGCCCGCCTGAGCACGGGCCAGAGCGGCGAAAAGTTCTAGGGCCTGGTTTCGGGAGTTGGCGCAAGGGATCGCCTGACGGCTGTCTGGTCCGAAGAGAACCAGTCCGGGCGCATCCCGCTGCTGGATCATCAAGTGGGCGAGTGCGGCTGCTAGCAGTCGGCCGAAGGTGAACTTGTGGGCTGGCCCGGTCCCGAAATCCATGGAGGCCGAGGTGTCGAGGTAGATTTGCCCGCGGTAGTTGGTGTCGTCCTCGAACTGTTTGACGTAGAGCGCGTCACTCCGAGCCCAGACCTTCCAGTCGAGGTGGCGGAGATTGTCGCCCTGAACGTACTGGCGGTAACTGGCGAACTCCGTCGAGTAGCCGAGGAACGGACTGCGGTGAAGTCCATCGAGAAAACCTTCCACGACGGTCCTGGCCAAGAGCGGCAGGTCTTCCACCGACGCCAGCAAGCGCGAGTCGATTGGGAGGTGTGTGGACATGGTTTCAACAAGTCTGGCAAGGGCCACGAATTACCGGATCGGAACGTCCTTCAAAAGGCGGTCGATTAAAGTCTCCACATCGACCTTCTGGGCGCGGGCATTGAAGTTGGGATTAATGCGGTGGCGCAAAACTTGTCGGGCCACACGCCGTATTCCCTCTTCGTCTGCGCAGAGGCGGCCGGTGGTTGCTGCGTTGGCCTTGGCCCCCAGCACCAGGAACTGAGAGGCACGGGGGCTGGCTCCCCAACGCACAAACTCGCGAATGTAGGATGGGGCTTCCGGTGTCTCAGGCCGAGTGCGAGAGACCAGCCTCACCGCATAGGCGATTACCTCGTCACTGACGGGAACACTGCGCACCAGTTTCTGCGCTTCGATGAGTTCAGGTCC
>Ga0209444_10001348_pt1 | contig 13469 bp, 9 predicted proteins | sample LauGreFaBDMM15DN_2_FD_188215 | JGI IMG/M metagenome (GOLD analysis project Ga0209444, IMG submission 188215) | Freshwater lake microbial communities from Lake Michigan, USA - Fa13.BD.MM15.DN (SPAdes) (version 2) | ecosystem: Environmental > Aquatic > Freshwater > Lake | place: Lake Michigan, USA...
GGGTGGTGCCCATTCTCCCGTGTAGAGGGTTGACCAGCCGCTTTTTGAGACCAGTTGAACCATGGGTGAGGCGAGTCTCAGGCGGAGGTTGCGGGTGCCGTCCACGATTTCGATGTACTGAGGGGTCCTAGACATTTCTATGAAATTCCAGACCGGTTTGCCGTTTTCAAACTCAGTCCAAGTTCCGTTGGTCTTGCGTTCGAAGGAGCCCTTAGCATGACGCCAAATTTGTGGATCCCGGGGAAGGTTGGGGAGGGGGCGTAAGGCGATTAGGTAGTCACTCCAGAGATCGTTGAGTCCGCGGCCGGTTGCTTTGGAGAAGAGGGTTTCTTGGTAGTTCCCGAGGCGCAGGGCGGTGTTCAATTGACGGACGATTCCCGGCGCAGGGCCGCACTCGAGCCAAAATAAGAATCCGGCCGTGACCTTGTAAGAATCGAGATACCCCTGCGGCTTTTCCGGACGGGGGAACTCGGACAAGGGCAGGGCTTCATAAATGGCGTAGCGCAAATAATCAGCGATGCCTTCAGTCAACCATCCCACTTGGTTCGGGGGATAGGCTTGGACGACATGAACCAGTTCGTGGATGACGGCGCCGCGACTGTCCTCTGGGTGCTGGATGATCCAGTTTGCCGAAATTTCAATACTGGACCAAGAGGCCGCGGCTATCCCTTTGAAGTCGGGATTCACGCGGATAGCGACATTGGGCAATGGATGGTCCTGGGTAGTGGCCAATAAGTTGCCCAATCGGGGATACCACTCCCGGGCGATGGCTTCCGTCGAGTCTGCCCAGGTTTTCAAGGCTGGGGCTCTCGAGGTGTCGATTCGGACGGTGGCAGCCTGGGCGGTGACTAAGGTCCATGCTCCAAGCATCGACGTCTGCCAAAGGGTCCGCAGGATTGCTATCCAGCCCGCTCGGGTCATGCGGTATGAGTAAATCCGGCCCGTTCCTGACTCAAGGATGGTCAGGAAGATTTGCTAGAACATCGGGGACAGGGAGTTAGCGGATTAGGCCAGGATGCCCTTCACCACCTGTCCCTCCACGTCGGTCAGACGGTAGTCGCGACCCTGGAAACGGAAGGTGAGTCGCTCATGATCAAATCCGAGTTGATGCAGAAGGGTGGCCTGAAGGTCGTGGACGGTGACTTTGTCGCGGGCCACTGAGAATCCTAGTTCGTCGGATTCGCCGTACGTGGTGCCGCCCCGGATGCCGCCTCCGGCCATGACCATGGAGTAGCAGTCGGGGAAGTGGTCGCGCCCCAAGACGCCGCCCTGAGCGGTGCGCCCTTCACGGAAGGGGGTGCGTCCAAACTCGCCCCCGAGCACGACCAGGGTGTCATCAAGCATGCCGCGTTGACGGAGGTCTTTCAGCAGAGCCGCCACGGGGCGATCCATCGTGCGGCACTTGTTGGTGAGTCCATCGCGGATGTCTTCGGAGGGTCCTGTGCCATGGAAATCCCACCCCCAGTCAAAGAGTTGGACGTACCGGACGCCTTGTTCGACCAGGCGCCGTGCCAAGAGGCAGTTGTTGGCGAAGCTCGATTCACCGGGTTTGGCACCGTAGGCCTCGAGGGTGGCCGGTGTTTCGCGGTTGATGTCCATCACCTCAGGCACCGACATCTGCATCCGGAAGGCCAACTCATATTGAGCGATGCGTGTGGCGGTCTCGGGATGCCCGAGCTCTTGGGACTGCAACTCGTTGAGGTCGCGCAAGGTGTCGAGGCCCATGCGCCGCACGTCGCGGTCCATGCCGGCCGGGTCCGAGGCGTAGAGCACGGGGTCGCCCTTGGAACGGCACTGAACCCCCTGATAAACGGAAGGAAGGAAGCCGTTGCCAAAGGAGTTCTTGCCGCCGTTGGGCTGCACTCCGCTGGAGATGAGCACTACGAATCCGGGTAGGTTCTGGTTTTCAGTCCCGAGGCCATAGGTGACCCAGGCACCAATAGACGGGCGTCCGGGGCGCGGCGACCCGGTGTAGACCAGCAGTTCGGCCGGGGCGTGGTTGAACTGGTCGGTGGTCATCGAGCGGATGACGCACAGTTCGTCGGCCACGGTTTGCAGGTGGGGCAGGGCGTCCGAGAGCCAGACGCCGCCTTGTCCGTAACGGGCAAAAGTTCGCGGCGTGCCCAAGAGCTTGGGCGTTCCTGAAGTGAAGGCGAAGCGCTTGCCCTTGAGGAAGGCGTCGGGGCAATCCTGCCCGGTGCGTTTCACTAATTCGGGTTTGTAGTCGAAGAGGTCGAGGTGAGGCGGTGAACCGGTGAGATGCAGGTAAATCACCCGCTTGGCCTTCCCGGGGAACTTCGGACTATGGGCCGCCAGCATTGAGGTAGCGGGTGTCGCGGCGGCGGCGGGAAGACTCCCCTTGAGGAGGGATCCCAGGGCGATGGCACCCAAGCCGTTGGCGGTTCGGCTGAGGAAGTGTCGCCGGGTGAGGGATTGCAGGGCTTCGATCTGAAGATTCATGGGGTACTTGGGGTGAATCGGCGTCACCGTTTCATCAGAAATTCGTCGAGGTTCATCAGCACATTGGCCACTGAGGTCCATGCGGCCGCGTCGACTGCGTCTAGGCCGGAAGGGAGTTCACCGATGGGTTCGGTGGCCAGGCGCTTGGCCTTTGTGGTGTCGGTCTGAAAGCGCTGGCGACTGCGCTCCAACAGCGTGGTGACGGCCGTTAACTCCTCAGAAGAAGGCGGGCGATGGAGGCACTGCCGGAATCCGGTCCGGAGCCGATCGGGGACTGAGCCTGGGGCCAGGGCCATGCGGCGGCCCAGCGATTGGGCGGCTTCGATGTACACCGGGTCGTTGAGGGTAACGAGGGCTTGGAGCGGGGTATTGGAGCGTTCGCGGCGAACCAAGCACACCTCACGGTTGGGGGCGTCGAACGTGGACATCGAGGGGTAGGGGTTCGAGCGACGCCAGGTGGTGTAAATGCCCCGGCGGAAACGGTCTTCGCCCATGCTGGTTTCCCAGTCCGTGCCGCTGCCGAACGCCGCGCTGAGTCCCAGCTTGGGTTGGGCCGGTTTGACCGGCGGACCATGCATGCGGGCACTGAGCAATCCGCTGACGGCCATGGCCTGGTCGCGGATCATCTCGGCAGACAATCGGAATCTCGGACCACGGGCCAGCCAACGGTTTTCTGGATCATGGGCCAAGTGCTCCGGAGTGACCTTGGAGGACTGCCGGTAGGCGGCCGAGGTGACCATCAGGCGCAGCAGGTGTTTCAAATTCCAGCCGCTGTCCACCAACTCCACCGCCAGCCAGTCGAGGAGTTCCGGGTGGGAAGGCGGTTCGCCTTGGGAACCGAATTCTTCACTGGTTCGCACCAGACCGATTCCAAAGACCGATTCCCAAAGGCGGTTGGCGACCACTCGGGCGGTCAGGGTGTTGCGTTTGTCCATCAACCACCGAGCCAGTTCGAGACGGTCTGGGCGCTGGACCGTGGACACCAGTCCCAGGCTTGAAGGCAGGCCTTCGTGAACCTCTTGACCCAGATTCAGGTAATTGCCTCGGAGTTGGATGAGGGTTTTGCGCCGATCCTTACTCGCCAGCTCCCGCAAGACTGGGACCGTGGTATGCGGCTTCAGCTCCGCCAGTTTTTTCCGAAATTCAGCAAGTTTTTCCCGCTGGGGCTGCAAGCGTGTAGCCACCGAACGGTGGTGGCTGGTCACTGTGGCCGTGTCGGTCGGCGTACGGCTGTTTGGGGGACGCCCTAATGCCGAGAGTACCGGAGCCGGAATCTGCAAGATCTCGGCCGCACGGGTGTCAGAGGTTTGGGAGACCCGGAACGCCGCCAGGGTGGCGTGCTCCTGTTTAGACTGATGATCGAGGGTGATCACCAAATTGGATCCGGGGCCCACCGAGAACGGATGTGTGGGGACTAGCGTTAGGTGATGCCGCTCGGTCACTTGGGGCGCCACCGACCAGCCTTTCTGAGTGGGATCGGAATTGGCGAGCACCAGCGCGGCCTCGAATCCCTTGGCTTCAAAGTCCGCCACTGCGAGGCGGAATTCGACCGGGCGTGAGGCGTCGGGACGCAGTTCCTTGCTGGGTTTAGGTGGCTCGGCTACGACCTGATCCCAGATCGGTACGCGGTTTTCATCGAGCAAGACCACTCGGAAGCCGCTCAGGCGTTCCTGCGATCCGTCGGTGCGGTTCCAGATCGTCACGCGGTCGATGGGCACCGTGTTCTTTAGGTCCACCTCCCACCAAGGACTGCTGGAGGTCTCGGTGTGAGTAGTAGATCGGGCCCCGTTGAAATCGCCGTTGGTGTTTCCGTCGATGGCCAGTTTGGCCGGTCCTTCGAAGGCCGTGGTGCTTTGGCGGGCCTCGCCCGACTGCGCCACGTTTTTGTCGCCCTGAAAAATCTGAACCTCGGCGAGCGACAGGATTCGCTCTTTGCCCGGGAGCTCGATCCGGACGTGACGCGCCTTGGGCACGGTGGGTTTGTCCGGAACAATGCGTGCCCGAATTTGAGTGAGAACAAAATTGCCGTCAGCGTGTCCGACGCGTCCCGCAGGCGTGCCACCTTCGGGCAATACTTCTAGTCGGAGCGCTTGCACCGGCTGAGCGTCGTTGGAGGACAGCTCGATCACATAGGAGTCGGTCTTGCCGGAGCGCCCGGCGCGGACGAGGCCGTCGTTTCCGGAGTGGATCGCGGCACCGGCTTTGGAGGTGACCTTGGCAGGGATCATCGTCTGCCAGGGAAGGGGCTTGGAAACGTGGGTCTCCCAAAGAATCTGGTCCTGGGCCAACTCTGGGGTGGAGCGTGAGAGGATAGCTTCGAGACGGCCGACCTCGGTCTCGGTTTCGGACTTGAAACGTTTCTGCTCGTCGTTGAAGAGGGGCATCACCGGGCTCTCATCGCCACGGTCGGCGTCGGCGGTGTTGTTCAGGATGGCGAACAGCCGGAAATAATCCTCCTGACTAATGGGATCGTACTTGTGGTTGTGGCACTGAGCACAAGCCATCGTCGTACCCATCCAGACCGCCATCGTGGTGTTGACGCGATCGACCAAGGCCACGTTGCGGAACTCTTCGTCGCTCGTCCCGCCTTCGTTGTTAGTCAGTGTATTCCGATGGAACGCAGTGGCTATTTGCTGGTCTTCCGTTGGTTCGGGCAGGAGGTCTCCGGCGAGTTGCTCCAGCGTGAACACGTCGAAAGGCTTGTTCGCATTGAACGAGCGGATCACGTAGTCGCGATACGCCCAGATGGTTCGAGCAGGATCGTCGGCATACCCGCTGGAATCGGCATAGCGGGCCAGATCTAGCCACAGGCGAGCCCAATGTTCGCCATAGGCTCGCGATGCGAGTAGTCCGTCGATGAATCGATCGTAGTCGCGGGGCTCGGCCTCGTTCTCCGAATGCGTGGCCGGAGGTAAACCGGTCAGGTCGAGGCTGGCACGGCGTTCCAATGCCTCAGTATCGGCCTCCGGATTGGTCTTCAGCCGTTCCTGCTCAAGTCGGGCCAGAATGAAATGATCGATGGGGTTGCGCGGCCAATTCCGGGCTTCGACGGCGGGCACCGGGGGGCGTGTTGGGGCCACATAAGCCCAGTGCCGCGAATACGTGCCGCCTTGGCGAATCCATTCTTCAAGGATGGCTCGATCGGTGGCCGACAAGGTCTTGCCAGAATCCGGAGGCGGCATCTGATCATCCGGATCCTTGGACTGGATGCGTCGGATGACTTCGCTTTGTTCGGGGTGGCCGGGGACGATCGCCGCGTGGTCACCTCTGGTAGCATAGGCGGCCTCGGGTAAATCTAATCGCAGGGTTTTCTTGCCCGCTTTGCCGCCACCCGCGTCGGGTCCATGGCACTGAAAGCAGTTGTCGGACAGAATGCGGCGGATATCCCGATTGAATTCGAGGCTCGGCGCGGCGGCGCTCAGCCCGAGTGCTGCCATCAAGCCGGGAAGGACGAGGCCTAATCGCCCCCAGCGAGTGCCTTTTGGAGTAGGAATTCTTGAGCCCATGGAAGCGCGGTGATTTCACAAACACTATGGCCCTGATCCGCCGACGCCCAAGTGAAAACAAACAGTGAAATTGGCCGCGTTGTCTGGCGCGCAATTTTTGCAGTGGCCAAGTCCTCGTCGATCCTTCGCTGAGGGCCAGTTGACCCGAGTTGGCGGTGTGCGCACGCTTCGGTCCGTCGTGAATGCCATTCTCCCACCTCGATTCCAAACCGATCTCTATTCTCGTTTCCGCGTCGTCCTCTGTGTGGTGAGCGTTTTGGGGCTGTTGTTCCAAGCCCAAGCCCGGAACAAGACGCGCCATGTGATCCTCGTCACGACCGATGGCCTGAGGCAGGAAGAGGTGTTCCAAGGCGCTGAAGAAATCCTCATCTCCAAGCAGTATGGCAACGTCGGCAAGACCAACGAACTCAAGGCCGAGTTCTGGCGTTCAGATCCTCAGCAAAGCCGTGAGGTGCTCTTCCCATTTCTGTGGGGGACGGTGGCCAAGCAAGGGCAACTGCTGGGCAATCGAAAACGGGGTTCCGAGGTCCGGGTGACCAATGGGCGTAATTTTTCGTACCCCGGCTACAACGAATTTCTCACGGGCATTGCCGATCCGAAAATCGACAGCAACGACAAGTTCCTCAATGCCAATACCAACGTCTTTGAGTGGCTCAATACCCGGCCCGGTTACCGGGGCAAGGTGGCGGCGGTGGTCAATTGGGATGTCTTGCCGTGGATACTGAACGGGCCGCGGGCGGGGTTTCCCATTTGGAGCGGGTTCGATGTGCCTCCGGGAACTCGCCGGATGCCGGTGCCCCGGGCCTTGGATGAACTGGTCGGACCCAGCAAGACGCTGTGGTCAGGGGTCTTGCTAGATACCTTTGTTCGGTATGCCGCGTTCCATGCCATCGACACACTCAAACCGCGCGCCCTCTATGTCTCCTACGGTGAGACCGACGATTGGGCCCATGAAGGTCAGTACGAGCGGTATTTGCGATCGGCTCACGAGTTCGATCGTTTTTTGGGCGATCTTTGGAAACGCCTGCAATCCATGCCCCAATACCGCGACAAGACCAGTTTGGTTGTCACCGTCGATCACGGTCGTGGCCCGGCACCGATCGCCTGGAAGAGTCACGGTCGAGAAATCGCCGACTCGGCCTACATGTGGATGGCGGTCCTGGGGCCCGATACCCCGGCTCAGGGTGAGCGCAGTGGCATTCCGTTGGTGAGGCAGGCTCAGGTGGCAGCCACTGTGGCCGCGCTCCTGGGCGAAGACTTCAACGCTGCCAGTCCCGCTTCGGCTCCGCCTGTGATTGAAGTGCTGCCGCGATAGCAAAGGGGATTGAACAAGCCGTCAGACGCCGTGGGTCACCCCACGTTCCTAAGTCCGCAAGGTCGCGATAGCAGAGGGAGGTGAACAAGCCGACAGACACTTGGCCGAATCCGGCACCGGGGCCGGACGCCATTGAGCGAGAAAGTACCAAAGCCTATAGAGGATCACGGCCCTATTTGGCGATGGCCGGTGGAAACGGGAAAGCGCCCGAGCGCAAGAACAGCCCAACGGCGAGATTCCTCGCTGTTTTCAGCAGGACCGCTCGGAGATCGGTCCCTAACCTAGAAGTCCTCGGGCTACATCCGGGTGGCCGAAAAATCCACCTCATCCAAGCACCTCCGAGGTAGGGCGATTTCTCCGAAAGCGCCACGTCCGCAGACACGGACTGCCGCAAACATGAACCATCGCAGAGCCGGACCGCCGTAGACGCCGACTGCATCCAGCCTGGCCACATTGATGGGCGGCAAACAACCCCGGACCACCGCAGAGCAGGACCGCTCGGAGATCGGTCCCCAACCTAGAAGTCCTCGGGCTACATCCGGGTGGCCCGAAAAACCCACTTTAGTGACGGTGTGAAAACCAATGAAACCTACTGGTTTAAAAACCACTGAAAATAGCGACGAACCCACGGTGATCACCTCCCCTGCAGCCAACGCCTGGTGCAACCGGTTTCGTCGGACCGCGCCTTTCAGATGGGAGTCCAACGCAGCCTGACGATTTTTGGTCAGGTAAGCCATCAGACGGTCAAGAAACCGAGGATCCGGCCAAAACGAGCGCCTCGGAAAGCCGCGATGGTTTTAACCGATCTTCCGTAAAGACCGCCCCGACCACACGGTGAGCGCTCTGGACGTTGCCGCGAAAAATAATAGGGCGTTCGAGCGGCCGTTGCTGTAAAAAGGGGCTGCGGCTCTGGAAAGTTACCCAGCAACGGGTCAGGTCCCAAAAGTGATGATGGGGATCAATGATCGGCCGGTTAGGAGAAAGAATAAATCATGAAAACTCAAAAAGATTGTGGGCGGTCGACGTTTTTTAACATACTCGGATGGGTTCTAATGGTAATTGGGTTGGTGGCCATAGTGTTTATTCCGATATCAGGATTCCATGTTTCAGTGATGGTTGGTTCTGTTTTGCTGATAGGCACGGCGTTGAACTGTTTTATGTTCTCTTTTATAACTCAATTAATTTTTGAATGCCGAAATTGCTTAGTGAACACGGCTGATTCAAAGGGTGATATTGCTTGCTAATTAAATGTAAAAATCAACCAATTTAATTGGCTGAAGCCTGTTTTAAAAACTAAATTAAATCGTTTTATAAACTGTTGTTTCTGCAAATAAATATTAATAATTTATTGGAGCTATAGAATAGAAAATGCCGACAACCGCCCAAATCGCCGAAACCCTTGCTGCCCATCAAACTGAACTCAAATATACCTTAACTAATTTCGGCGACACCCATCTCCGTCGCGGACTTTTTAATTTCTTTGGTGGCGGCGTCAAAACTCAGCAGTTGAAAACTGAACTCAACGAAATGCTGTGTGCACTAATTCCCGGTTTCCAAAATATAGAATGTCATACCATGAGCGAAATTAATAAAATTATTGAAGATCAGAAGCGCGAAATTGAGGCCAAGCTGGCACTCATTTCGGGCAATAATCTTGCGGCACTCCTTGTGGAGCGAAAGGGGCACGAGGCGAAGATCTCTGAGATTAACACTAAGATTCAGCACATCTGCGGGGAGTTGGGAATTGATGTTGGGCTGGAGTCGGAGGCTAAGAAGGAACGTCGATCAAGGATGAGTGGGGAAGAGATTGATGCGAAAATCCTAGAGGCCCTGAAGAATGCTCCACAAGGGCTTAGCCAGATCGAAATGAGCGAGGTGACGGGCGTCAACTATGGGTCCGTCCTTAACTGGCTGAAGGAAAATCCCAGCAAGGTCAGGACTGAGGGTGAGAGGAAGGCGAAAAGGATGTTTTTAGTGTGAGGTTCAATTCAGGCCCTATGGGCATCCGTCGGTGCTGATATTTTTGTTGTCCGGCCTAGGATCGTAGGCATTTCGTCGAACTCAGGATTTCATGGACGGATTTCTTCCTCGGGGCGCCGGGGGCGATGGAGATGGCGTGTGTCAGTGACGGTGTGAAAACCGATAAACCTACCGGTTTGAAATCCACTGAGCTCAGAAACTCAACGGATCATCGATCCGGCCTGAGCTTGTCGGTGGCCCCAAACGAATTCTGATCAACTTTGGTGGGCCCGGGACGCAGTCGGCATCATCTGGAAGAAGAATGAAACGAGGGCGCTCATTCTGGAACAAATCGGATCCGAAGATCCGGCAAAACCGCGAATTTCAAACCGGCAACTTTCCGCGGATTCCGGAACGTTGCTCAGAGGCGGGCTCGCCCGGGTTAGTCGGGCGGGACCAGGACCACCGCCCTCTGAAGGGTATTGTGGCAGGTGGGGTGGATTTGCCGTGCGGTAATTATTTGGTCTATTTCTTGAGTTGCTTTTGATGATTCAATAAATCAATATTTTCCTGAGGCGCTATGTTCGAATTCACATCGATAATCTTAGGGACCATTTCCGGTTTTTCTGTCTGGTTCCTCATGCGGTATTTGCTCGCAGGGCTTTACACCGTGAACCAGAACGAGCGGGCCGTGAAAACCTCCTTTGGCCGGGCGCAGCGGGTGAACGATTTAACTACCAGCGGCGATTCCATTTCTGAATCGCTCAACGATGACGAAAAATCCCGCTACAACTACCCTCTGGTTCGAGTAATCCAGCCCGGCGGCCCCTATTTCAAATGGCCTTGGGAGGAGGTGTACAAGGTGTCCATCGCCACCCAAACGGCGAATATGGCCTGGGATCCCGAGGATTCTTCAGCCAATCAAGGGGGAACCATCCTGGAGGCGGTCACCAAAGATCAGCTCAATACCGGTTTGACCGGGCAAATCCGGTACCAGGTTTCTGAGCGAAATCTCTACGCCTACCTCTTCGGCGTGAAACGCCCCATCGTGCATGTCATGGGTTATTTCGTCTCTGTCTTGCGGGAGAGGATTGCGAATTTTGAAGCGCCTGACGTGCCGCCGATCTCGGCCCTACATCCGGTCGCTACTGAAGCCGTTGGTCCGGACGCCACCATTGTTTCTGGGATTTCCATCAACGACATCCGGAAAAACCTCCGGGATCTCAATGAGCACATGGACAACGAATGCTGCTCTTCCGCTGCGCGCTACGGCATCACGCTCAATGCGTCGTTGATCACCGGCATTGATCCGCCTCCGGAAGTCGATTCGGCACTCGCGGCCATTAATACGGCGTACAACCACGTCTCGTCGGACATCAGTCTGGCTCAGGCATCTGCTGATCAGAAGATCGTGCAGTCCCGGCGTGCGGTCGAAATCGAGACACTTCGGGCACTGGCTGAGGTCGAACCCATCACCAGTCAGGTCGCCCAGTTGGCTGAACTTAAGCGCAACGGTTCCGGGGTGCTTGCGGCCTATGTCCGCAATGTGCGTCTGGCCCTGTATGAGCGCGCGCATCGTATTTTTCTGGAGACCCGCCCATGACCTTCCTCATCGCCTTCGTGCTCTCATTCATCTTTTCCTGGACCTTGGTGCCGATGACCTCTGCGTTGGCGCGCATACTGGGCGTCTACGTCATTGTTCCAGAACGCCAGTGCGTTGTGTACATGTTGTTCGGCAAGGTCCTTGCGACCATTGATGAACCCGGAATCCACTTCCTCCTGCCACGCCTGGGGTTGAGCGCCTTCATTGTCAATTGGTTGGGATCTCGTCATGTGATCGACATGCGACTCGACCAGCAGTACCAGCGCAGTCAGCCGGTCAATTCCGAGGAAGGAGCTCCGATGGGTATTGGTATCTGGTTCGAGATGTTCATCAGCGATCCGGTCGCCTACTTGTTCAAGAACGCCGACCCAAGGGGATCCCTGGGTGCTAATGTCAGCAATTCGACGGTGCGTTGCCTGAGCAATCTTCCGCTGAATGCGATGCTCATCAATCGGCACAGCATGAGTTCCACCGTTCGCGATGAGGTTTCGCCCAAGTCGCACGAGTGGGGATATCGCTTGGGTTCGGTCTATATCCGCAAAGTGCACTTCCGGGATGTGGCGATGATCCGGCAAATTGAGAGCAAAGTGGTGAACCGCCTGCGCCAGGTGACTTCGGCCATCAAGCAGGATGGGGCCAATCAGGTGAGCATCATCACCAGTACCGCCGAACGGCGTGCTGCCATCGAATTTGCGAAGGCTTCGGCCCTTCGTCCGCAACTTGTGGGTGCAGCCCTTAAAGAGGTGTCCCGGGATTCCGAGGTGGCCTCTGCGCTGTTTGCCATCCTTGAGACACAAAAGGCTCTCGCGGGAAATGGGCGGATTACCCTGATTCCGCCGGGACATTCTCTTCTAGAACAATCGTTGGCAGCCGAAGTGGACGGGGTTTCCGCGACGGGTGGTACTGCTCGTACCGAGGCGCAACCGGCCGCTCCAGTGGTGGAAACTTCTGGGTCCTGGCCCTTTCAACCTCCACCGGCTACTGGCGTCCTTTGAGACCAGCACGGGTGTCCGGGGCGGGTTTCGCACGCACTCATCCCCGGTGAGAAATAAAAATCCGTGTCTGGAGGATGATTCTCGGGACCCCGTCGCGCACCACGTTCCTAAGAGCCTGTCTGAAAATGGGGAGGGGTTCTGTTTGGGAGAGAAGGGTTCGATTGGCAAGGCGCGAGGAGGGAGCAGACCCGCAGCGGTCTGTGACCGACAAGCAACGCCGCCAGCGGGCCCTTTCCTCCCAAACCCTCCGGGCGGCGGGTCTTTCCGGCTTGGACTGCGTTGGTTCGGGCGGAACAAACCGCAGGAGGTCTGCCCCGCCGCTCACCGCCTTGCCCAACCCAGAATTCCCCAGCCGCAGAACCCCTCCCCATTTTCAGACAGGCTCTAAGACACCGGTACTGACTTTGGGCGGTGCGTTCGCTTATAGTGCCGAGCATTGAACCCCGGCCGATCCTCAGCACATCGCTTTTGTTGCCCTCTGATTCGTCGGACGGCCTCATTAAGTCTTTGGATTGGTTTTCTTGGAGCTTGGGTATTTTCCTGTCTCCACGCGGCAGGGGAACCGGTGGCTGCGGTGAAGGTGCAGAAGCGGGTCGCAGTTCTCACTACGGTGTACCGTCACAATTCCCATGCAGATGTCATCGCCAGTCGATTGCTCCTGACGGACATGCTCGACGGCACAGGGAAAGAGTCGCCGCTGCAGTTGACCTCTCTCTATGTCGAGCAGCGGCCTCCCAACGACATCAGTCGGCTCTTGGCCGCCTCCCACCGGTTCCGGATCGGAACTAATATCACCGACGCGCTCACCTTGGGAACGGGCACGTTGGCCGTGGATGGTGTTTTGCTCATCGCCGAGCACGGAGACTATCCCCGGTCTCCCACGGGCAACACCCAGTATCCCAAACGTCGATTCTGGGACGAGATGCTCACGGTCTTTCGGAAGAGTGGCCGGGTTGTGCCGGTCTTTGTGGACAAGCACTTGGCCGACAATTGGGAGGACGCCCGACACATCCACGACACCGCTCGAGAACTGGGCATTCCCCTTATGGCCGGGTCTTCAGTGCCGGGATCTTGGCGAATGCCACCGGTGGATGTCGCCAGGGGAGAAGCTCTGCAGGAAGTGGTCATCCTGACCTATGGTTCGACCGATCATTACGGATTCCACGCACTGGAATGCCTCCAGGCGGTGGTGGAGCAGCGGCGCGGTGGTGAGACAGGGATTCGGGCTGTGGAATCGCTGCAAGGCGACGAAGTTTGGCGGTCCATCCGTCAGGCCAAGGTGGCTCCAGACCTTCTCGCTGGCGCCCTGCGAACTTTGGGTGTCGACCGAGCGTCTCCAGAATCGCTGCAGGCAAAAGTGCCCAAGCCCATCTTGTGGCAAGTGGAGTACTCCGACGGCCTAAAAGCCTCGGTGCTGGAGTTGAATGGGGCGATCCAAGGCTGGGCCGGTGCCTGGCGTGCGAAAACCGGAACAAACGTGGTGGCGACCCGATTTTGGACTCAGGAGGCTCGCCCAGCGGCCCACTTCACTCTGCTTTTGAATGGCATCGAGCGCATGATGCTGGACGGCAAACCCACTTGGAGAGCGGACCGCACGTTGATGACCAGTGGGCTTTTGGATGCCGTGCTGC
>Ga0209444_10001349_pt1 | contig 13467 bp, 10 predicted proteins | sample LauGreFaBDMM15DN_2_FD_188215 | JGI IMG/M metagenome (GOLD analysis project Ga0209444, IMG submission 188215) | Freshwater lake microbial communities from Lake Michigan, USA - Fa13.BD.MM15.DN (SPAdes) (version 2) | ecosystem: Environmental > Aquatic > Freshwater > Lake | place: Lake Michigan...
ATGGCATTTTTGAGATTTGAAATGGTCTCATTGGCCGTTGTGAATTCGATTCTTTTGAAATATTCCATATAAATATTTTAGTGTACGCTCAAATATGAATTACAACCCAAAAGTAATAAATTAAAATGTAAAACAATTTGTAAAAAAATTAAGAATTGATAAAAATCATCTATTCAAAATACTTAAATTGACCCACCTATTAAAACCTATGAAAAATATCATCTACCTAGCCACCGCGCTAATCTCTTTGCAAACCATGGCACAGAAACCTTTTGTAGCTAATTACGACGAAAGTAAAATTAGTCCCTATACCCTACCCGATGCCCTAAAAACTCCTAGTGGTCAAGTCATTAAAGATAAAAATGGGTGGGTAAAACAAAAACAATATTGGCTTGATCAATACTCCCAATTGATGTTTGGGAAAATGCCAAAGAAAAAAATAAGCCAAAGCTTCCAATTGATTTCAAAAAAAGAAATCATGGATGGAAAAGCCATTCAATATAATTGGAAGGTTACTTTAGCCGGTAAATATAATTTCGATGTGTTAGGAGTTCTTCCTAATACAAACAAAAAAGTTCCAGTTTTCCTGGGGCTCAACTTTTGCGGAAATCAAACTTGTAGTCCTGATGTCGACATCACGGTATTCACAAAATATACGGTTTGTGATGAAAAGGGAGTTATCAAATATCAAGCAGGCGCACCCGTTAAAAGAGGCGCATGGGCATCCAGGTGGCAATTTGAAAAAGTCATCGAAGCGGGTTATGGAAGTATCACAGTAGCCTGTGGCGATTTTGAAGAAGATTTACCTGAAGGATACAAAAATGGAGTAAGAACTTTGTTGGCAGCCGAACTAGGACTTAGCCCACAAGAATGGACGGCTAATGGGGCTTGGGCTTGGGGACTGCATAGAACAGTCGATTTCTTAGAAAAACTTCCTCAGATCGATAGCAAACAAATCATTTTACATGGACATTCGCGCTTGGGAAAAGCGGCTCTTTGGGCGGGTGCAACCGATACGCGTTTTGCGGCCATTATATCCAACGAATCTGGGGAAGGTGGCGCGGCTATTACACGTAGAAATTATGGAGAAACGCTTTGGCGCATCACCAATAGCTTCCCGCATTGGTTTTTGAATTCCTATAAAAACTATGCTTCTAAAGAAAATGAGCTTCCTTTTGATTCACACATTTTACTTTCATTGTTAGCCCCAAGGCCCCTTTATGTGGCTAGTGCCGTGGGGGATCAATGGTCAGATCCCAAAGGAGAATTTCTCGGAGCTCAATTAGCCGAACCCGTATATGCATTATTTGGTAAAAAGGGTCTTGCCGGTTTGGAATTTCCAGCTTTAAATAGTCCAGTCGGTGGGCATATCAGATACCATATTAGAGAAGGTAATCACGATATTAATGCCTATGATTGGGATCAGTATTTGAATTTTGCCAAAAAAGAAGTTCGCTAATTATTTTACAAAAATCTCAAAAGGAATCAGCATATTTGATTCCTTTAAAGGCTTCTTCTGAACTAGCTCAAGGGCCAATCGCAAAGCCTCGGAACCTTGTTGGCCCGCATTCTGAATAATGGTCGCATCCAAATTTCCTTGGGTCACTGACTTTTTTGCATCCTTAATGCCATCCACACTGACCACATAAACTTGCTGCTTCTTTTTAGCATCCATTAAAGCCTGAACGGCACCTAATCCCATTTCATCATTTTGAGCAAATACGGCTTGGATTTGATCTCCATACGATTGAATCCAATTTTCCATTAAAGCCATGGACTTGGCTCGATCCCACTCCCCTGTTTGAGTAGCTAATAACTTCAAACCTGGATATTTAGCCAAGACTATTTTAGCCCCGCGTTCGCGATCTAATTGGGCTGCTTGGCCCATATAACCCTGAATCATGACTATGTTTCCTTTGCCACCTAATTTTTTCGCAATTAGCTCCATCGCCATATTAGCCGATTCGGCATCATCAGAGCCAACGAAAGCATCTGGCTTAGATTTGGTAGAAGAATTAACGTTGACAATCGGAATACCTGCTTTTTTAGCCTTGTCGACCGCCGGTGAACTGGCTTCAAATTCGCATGGATTTAAAATGATCGCATCTACTTGTTGGCTTATGAAACTCTCCACCTGCTCCACCTGCTTTAAAGACGACCTCTCCGCATCTACAACGATTAGTTCTACTTGGCTTGTTGCAGCTGATTTTTCTAGCGCATCAGCCACTTGTTGGATAAACTCGTTTTGCATGCTCAACATCGAAACGCCAATAATGACTTTATCAGATTTCTTTTCCCCACAGGAGAAACACACAAACAAAATACAAGCAAATAGTAAATACTTCAATTTCATATATTCATTTTTAATTTTTGATACAAACCATCTAAAACGACTGCTAAGATAATAATTCCTCCCATTATGACTTGTTGCCAATACGCAGAAACATTAATTAAATCCAAGCCATTATTAATAACGCCAATAAACAACACGCCTAATAAAGTACCCGTAATGGTTCCTTTCCCTCCTCGAGTACTCGTTCCACCTATAATCACTGCAGCAATAGCATCCAATTCAAAACCCAAACCAGCATTGGGTTGGCCTGTATTGATTCGCGCCGTCAACAAAATACCCGCCAAAGCCGCAAATAAACCACTGATCATATACACATATAATTTGATGCGATTCACTCGAACCCCCGCCACATAAGACGCCATTTCATTTCCGCCAATAGCTTTCACATAACGGCCAAAAATAGTCTTAGTCAGTAAAATATGGCAAGTGGCATAGGATAAAACTAAAAAAAGGATTGGAATAGGAATCCCAAAAAGATCTCCATTGCCCAGAAAATTTAAAGATTCATTTAAATCAGAAATAGGCCGACCCTTACTTAAAATTAGCGCGACTCCTCTGCCGATCGTCATCGTTCCTAAGGTGACAATAAAAGGAGGTACTTTGGTCAAGACCACAATTATTCCATTAAGTGCCCCTAAAGCAATTCCAGCGATTAAAGTTCCAATAATGGCTAGCCATAAACTATACTCATTATTCTGAGACAATAGCGCTACGACCACACCGCAAACGGCCACCAGCGATCCCAATGACAAATCAATCCCCCCAGCGATGATGACAAATGTGACACCAAATGCCAAAATAGCATTCACAGACACTTGATTTAAAATAACAGAAATATTGGTCGGCGTTAAAAAACGAGAAGTCATCGAACTAAATAAAGCACAAACTAAAATGAGCGCTAAAAAAATTCCGCCTGTTGGGGTCTTAGTGAAAAATGCTTTTAATTCTTTCATATTTTAATGCAACGAAAATTCTAATACTTTCTCAGGACTAGCATTATCGCGAGACAATTCCGCCATCTGCTTTCCTTTGGAAATAACAATAACTCGATCGCTCATAGCTAATAACTCAGGTAAATCAGATGAAATCAACAAGATGGCTTTCCCTTGTTTCTTCAAAGCTAATATAAGCGTATAAATTTCAAATTTTGACATCACGTCAATTCCACGTGTAGGCTCATCTAAAATTAAAACCTCTGGATTATTCAATAAAATTCGTCCAAACAAAACTTTTTGCTGATTTCCACCGCTTAAATTTTGAATTCGTTGGCCTTCCTTCGCTGAATGAACAGACAGTCGACTTTGCATTTCAGCAGCATCCAAAGACTCTTTTTCTTGATCGATAAACAGAAATTTTCGATACGCATCCAGCAATCCCAAACTCATATTTTCCGTAATATTCATTTCAGGAATGATCCCCATCTCCTTTCGATCTTCCCCTAAATACCCCAATCCAGCTCGTAAAGCCTCACTCGGATTTCCCGGATTATATTCCTGTCCCTTCAATTGCATTGTACCTGAAGTTTTCTTTTTAACCCCAAAAAGCACTTGGCCTATGTCGCTACGACCCGCACCCACTAAACCAGACAAACCGAGTACTTCCCCTGAATGAAGCGTAAAGTTAACATGTTCAAAATGTGGTGCACAGGATAAGTCATTTACACGAATAATCGCCTGACCGACCTCTGATAAAGCTTTCGGGTAAAAATCTTTCATCTCTCGGCCGACCATTTTTTGAACTAAAGACATGGGGTCAACCTCTGCTTTTGAAAAAGTTCCGACCATTTCACCATCACGTAAAACTGAAATTTTATCAGAGAAATCGAAAACTTCATCCATTTTATGAGAAGTAAAAACGATCGAAATACCCTCAGACTTTAACCTAAAAATAAGCTGGCGAAAAAATACAACTTCCTTTTCTGTCAAGGAAGACGTGGGCTCATCCATTAAAATCAAACGTGCCTTTTGAGACACCGACCGCATAATCTCGATGATTTGTTGGTGCGCAATGCTCAAATCCTTCACAAAAGCTCCGACCAGAATATCCAAATCGTATTCACGAAACAAATCTGTCGTAGCCTGATTGATTTCACTCAATCCCATGCGTTTCCCATGCGCTGTTTCTCGGCCTAAAAAAATGTTTTCAGCCACGGTCAATTCCGGAATCAGCATGAGTTCCTGGTGAATCATGGAAATTCCCTTTCTTAAAATATCTCGAATAGAGTAACCAGACAGAGATTCATTTAAAAAAATAATCTCTCCCTGTGAAGGAGAGATTATCCCTAATATACATTTAAAAAGCGATGATTTGCCTGCTCCATTCTCACCTACCAACGCATGAATTTCCCCTTGATACAAGCTTAAATCCACTGACTTTAAAATAGGTGTTCCTGAAAATGCTAAGGAAATACCCTTAATTTTTAATAGGCAATCTTGCTCAGCCATTATTTTAAATTAACATGGCCATTGGACATTCGTGTCTTTCCAAGCTTTTTGGTTGGCTGAATCAATCACCGACTCACACACTTTTTGTGTTTGTAATGCCTCTATAAACGTAGGTGAGCATGGTGTTCCATCGCCTAGCGCCTTAAAGAAATCAGCTGCCTGATGCACAAAACTATGCTCATAACCAATAATCAATCCGGGTACCCACCATTTGTCCATGTATGGCTGATCGCCATCTGTGACTAAAATAGACTTCCAACCTCTTGTAATGGATGCATCTGCATGGTCATACATTTCCAAACGGTTCAAATCGTGTAGATCCCAACGCAAAGAAGCGTGTTCCCCATTGATTTCAAAAGTATAAAGTGCCTTGTGGCCACGCGCATAACGTGTAGACTCAAAAAGACCCAAAGAACCATTGTCAAAATGGCAATGGAATATACAAGCATCATCAATGCCAACTTTTTGAACTTGGCCCGTTCCTGAATGTACCCTTTCCTTAATAAACGTTTCAGTCATGGCACTCACATCCGTAATACCGCCATTTAACCACATGGCCGTATCGATGCAATGTGCTAATAAATCACCTGTAACACCCGAACCTGCTGCTTCAACGTCTAAACGCCATGTTCCAGCTCCCCCTTGTGGCAAATCTGGTGATATGGTCCAATCCTGTAGGAAGTTGGCCCGATAATGAAAAATCTTGCCCAACTTACCCGAGTCGATAATTTGTTTCGCTAAAGTAACCGCTGGTAAACGTCTATAGTTATACCAAACCGTATTAGCCACGCCTGCTTTTTCAATCGCAGCAACCATTTGCTCTCCTTCGGCCAGCGTACGTGACAATGGCTTTTCGCATAAAATCATTTTTCCTGCTGCCGCTGCGGCAATCGCAATTTCAGCATGTGTATCGTTCGGAGTACAAATATCGACCGCATCGATGTCATCACGGGCAATCATTTTGCGCCAATCAGTCTCATAAGAAGCATATCCCCATTGTGCCGCAAAAGCTTTTACACTTGCCTCATTACGAGAACAAACCGCCTGCAACACAGGTGTACAAACTAAATCAGGGAAAAAATTCTGTAATCGGTTATATCCATTTGAGTGGGTTCTTCCCATGAAACCCGTTCCTATCAATCCTATTCTTATCTTTTTCATTTTTAATTAAATTAAGACCAACCATGCGCATTGCGCACTTGAATCATTGCAGCTAAAATATCATTCCAAGTTTTTTGTTGCTCCATCACGGAATTTGAGAACATGCAACCATCCCAACAAATATGCTTAAACGCTTTTGTTAATTGGCCATCCGCATCTCTCAACCAAAATCCAGCATCTTCAGCGATATTCAATTTTCCATTAGGGTCAGTAGCTTGGCAGTGACGACCTGTCTTATCATGACTTCCTGTTCCATGAACAGTTCCGTCATTTTGAGCTACGTGAAAATCAATCGTCCACGGACGAAGCGCCGCGGTCAATTCTTTTAACGAAGCCTTCAATACCTCACGATCATCCCACTGATAATCGACAGGTAAAATGCGATCCTCAGGACAGTTATATCCCATTGTATACAATAACGTATGCGACATATCCGCTTGAAAACCAATGTTAGGACGGTCAACCGCCTCTAACGTTTGAATCATGTTTCTCCATGAATGCATACCACCCCAACAAATCTCTCCCTCGGCAGCAAGTCTTTCACCGAAATCAGCGGCAACATCACAAGCTCTTTGGAATGTGTCAACAATCAATTTTGAATTTCCTTTAGGATCTTTAGCCCAATCCGCTACACCCGCAGCTGAATCGATGCGAATAATTCCATTAGGACGAATACCTATTTTGCGTAATTCAGCACCAATTTCACATGAGCGACGCACCATGTCCACAAAAGTATCGCGTGCATCTTGATCACCCATCGCATTACCTGCCCAAATAGGAGCTACTAAACTTCCTATTTCTAAGCCGTGCGCTGCCACTTTATCAGCTAAAGCTTTCGCTCCTTCTTTACCACTCTCAATGTCAAAATGTGGAGGTAATAAACCAATATCAACTCCATCAAATTTTACACCGTTCACCTCAGCAGCTGCGGTCATGGCTAACATGGTGTCCAACGAAATAACCGGCTCGGAATCTGGACCTTTTCCTACAATACCAGGCCATGTGGCATTGTGTAATTTTGGATAATTATTCATTTTGAAAAAATTATGAGTTTAAAATTTTAAATCTGGGTTTAAAGGACCAAAGTGCTTCAACATCACAATAGGATCCGTCGTCGAATGATTGGTGATTTGAACGCCTTCTTTTGCTGCTTTTTCAGTCACAAAAAACTCATCGTTGGTCAATTGTCCATAACGAATCAATGAAGGTGTTTCTATATTCCAAACGCCCATTTTACCATGACCTTGCATCATGATTAAACCGTAGGCGGCTGCATCCGTAATGGTCACCGTTTGTCCTGGGAAAACAGTTAATTCTTTCGCAGAAAAAGCATCAGATCGATAGCAAATCCACTTTTCAGAATAACCTTTTGCTTCCATTTGAGCTTCATCAGCTACCGGAATAGGTTGCATAAAACGAGTTTCCAATAAATTAGGGTTGGTATTTAAATCCCAATCAATCACTTCCATCAATTGGTCATAATTGCCAACTTCTTCTTTGGGAGTTCCATTCCACAATAATTCTTCTGGAATTACGGCTTCGTTTACTAAGGATTGATACATCGCAAAAACATCAGATGCCTTTTGAGGCTCATAAGTACACATACTTCCTGGCGCGTGCAACATGCCTGGAGGCACATCCCAACCCGTTCCCGGAATCAATGGAAATGCTTGAGAATACATGGTGATTTTATTATCCCCTTTGGTGAAGTTCATCAAACATTCTTTTATTTGCTCTTTAGTCGTTCCTGGCGCAATACCAAAAAACGTATACGGAAAATCACCCCCATGGTTATTTAATTGAGGTGGAAAATAATAGGCTTCTGGTTTTCCCAACTGCCCAATCTTAGCCGCATGCTCATCATTATGATGAATGTGATGCGGCAAAGGACCCATATTATCAAAAAACTTGGAATACATAGGCCATGACTTGTATTCATTCCACAAACGATCACCAATCACTTCACCTTTCAATGCTTCGATGACATCAATCAAAAGAATTTGCTCTTCCTTTCCGCCTTCAGAATAAACAACAGCACTTAAGCCTTCGTTCTCTCCGGTCAATGGACCATTTTTAGCGGGAGTTGTTGACGATAACCATCGCTCATCGATTCCACCACGCACACCACCCAAAACATAATAATCATCTGGATGTAATTTTATTCGTCTACCAGGCACGCAAAAAGACCTCGGAACCCATGTTGGGGCTAATCGTAAAATACCTTTTCCTTGCTCTAGCGCTTTAGCTGCATTGTTGCTCATTATTCGTTCATTAAATTGATAAAATTAGTATAAGTTGTGTAAGGACCAACTTCAGGGCCCAACACGGATAAATTCACTTCAATAGATTTTTTCTCACCAGGAGCTAAGAAAGTCAATGTGTTTGATTCTCTAGCTGCCTTCTGGCCTATCGGCGGATTCGTTCCAGGTTCAATACCTGTTACATATTCGTTTTTGGCAAAATGTTGCCAGTTGGTTAACCAAGGTAATTCCCTTTTGTCAAAAGAAATTTGAACCCCTAATTGCTTCTTTTCATTCCATAAACCACAATACACAAGATGGTCAGCATTTGCCTCAGGCTCAATAAACACCACGGATTCTCCTCCACCATCATGAACGGATAAGGGATCAGGGCATTTCTTGATGTCAGCGATTCCTAAAAGTTTAGGATCTGAAGCCACTCGGTGATTCCCTTTCCAAATAATATCAGTTCCTTCGTCGACCAAAGGCCAACCGAAATTAAAATGATATAAAAGCATTAAAGGTGCTGGCGTATTCCCTTCATTCATCACCTCATCTTTGATTGTTAAACCTGCTTGCCCTAAACGACCCGATATAGTTCGCTTCATTGTCAAACACGGTCCAAAAATTTTATGTTGGCGAATAATCCCAGTGATCGACATGTCTAATTGGCCTGCTTGAACATCTGGTTGCTGAATGGAAATGATTTCAGCTGGTATGTTGCTGATTAAACCATGAACACCCCGACTACCATGCGCATCTTCATCAGGTCCACCTACATGATCTAAACCGCAGGTAACCAAAAGGCCTCCACCAAACGTACGAAGCCAATCTATTCCTTGGTTCGACATTGGTTGAGGCCCTAAAACACCTACGTGGCTTATCCACGCAAGACTATGCTGGTTGAAAAATGCCTCCGCTATATCCATGGCACGATCAAGCACCACTTTATAACGAAATCCTGAACCCGTATCAATCCAAGCAATTCGGACTCCTTTCCCTGCACCGTTATCTAAAACGGACGTTTCAATTCCTCCTAATTGCTTGTGATTCGATATTTTATCGGTCCATTCCGGCATAATTCATTTTACTTTTTCTTAAACATTGCGTTGCTTTCGCTTCCGCCTGACATCAAATAAGCCATCAAATCTTTTAATTCTTCCCCATTAAGGCTATTAATTAAACCTGGCAACATGCTTGATACCGGTGAGTATTTAACTGAACGAACGTTTTTCTTTAATATTTTTTCAATTGAGTCTGGCGCGTATGGATTTTGAGAAACATAGTAAGCCATTTTATCTTCATTGGTCACACGTCCAATCACAGAAGTACCGTTTCTCAACATGATTTGAGTCGCTGCATACTGATCTGAAACTGTTTTGTTTGGATCAATGATCGACTCTAACATATCCTTCTTCGAGAAACGAGTTCCTAAATTAGTTAAATCAGGACCCACATTTCCACCGCCATCACTGCCCATGGCATGACAACGAACGCAAGTAGTTGCGGCAAACATAGATTTACCATTTTTGAAATCACGGTCGGCTAAAGGAGCATCTAATAAGGCAACAGCATCTGTCAACTTCCATTGCTTACCTGGACCTTTTGGATAATTGATAGCCGCAATGTCATTACCACTGCTAGTCAACATATCCGCACCACCTAATTTATCATAATAAGCACGCTTAGATTCTACTACATTTTTCAAAGCTAATTTACGTGCACGGTCGATAAATCCAACATAACTACGACCACCTGAGAATTCAAAAGCTTTTTTAAACCATGTGAAATAACGCTCATGTTGCTCTGGAGTCCAATTAGTTTTAGCTGCCGATAACATAGTAGCCATATACGTTTGCTGAGCTGGTGGAATTTTCTCCAACATCTTCGCAATATCCGTTCCGTATTGAGGATTACGCATAATTAAATCCGCAGACGAAGTAGCCGTTTCTACGCGATAAGCAGTAGCACTAGCCGTATCCTTCGTTTCCATTAACTTCAAGGTACGCTCAATAACATTTGGAGCTTCCAAAGGAATCAATAAACGACTTAACGCGCGATCCATATTCATGCGATTCGATGGATAAGATGCATTGTATTTAGCAATGATTTTAGCTGATGTAGCAGCATCCGGCATTCCTAAACGTAACATAGCTAATTCATATGCACGCAAAATATCTAATTTTTGTGATTCACTAAAAGCCTTGCCATCAATCGCAACTAGCGAAGCATAAATAGCTGATTTTAATTCAGGCTTACTTTGACGAATTAATCCAACCAAAGCATTTGTAGCAGCAATTGGATCTTTTTCAGTCAATGCCTTATCTTTCCACTCATTGATTGGTTGGTGTTCTAAAGCTAAACGAGCCGCATAGCGAATAAAACGATCTGGATGCTTTAAATAAGGCCAAGCATATGCCACGGCTGCAGGATTAGCTCCTTGGTGAAATTGCTCAATCTTACGACGCGTTTCGTTCAATGGATTTGGTGCACCTACTAATGTTTTTGCACTAGCTTCCTCAGTACCCACATAACTTACACGATAGACATCAGATTCCAAACGACGACCACCTGCCATAAAGTAAAGTGCTCCGTCTGGACCAACAACACCATCTGTCAAAGGCAAAGGAATACCTGAAATAAATTCTTCACGATCTGCCAAGAAAGTAGATCCAGAAGCTTTTAATTTAATTAAGTGACCAATACCAAATGTCCAGTCAAAAGCCAACAATGATTTCTTGTATTTAGCTGGAAACTTAGCATCCCTCAAAGACAATAAACTGGTTGGTGATCCTTGACCAATATTCAATACAGGAGGTAAATTGTCAGGATAGGTTGTTGACCATTTGCTATTACCTGTTCTCCAACCAAACTCAGAAGCACTTGTTACGTGGCAAATACGCGTAGGACGGTACCATGGTAAACCAAAATCCCACTCCATATCCGCATCATATGAAAATAAATCTCCTGTTTCATTAAAGGCGATATCAAAAGCATTTCGATAACCTGCTGAAATTAATTCCCATTTTTTACCATCTGGATCTATATTGGCAATCCATCCTCCTGGAGCATAACGATCGTTCGCATGTCCACGTGGATCCTTAATTAAAGGGAAAATATTATCTTCTTGCCAGTTTTTAGGCAAACGATAGGCATCCATTTCTGGTACATCCGTATGATTACCCGAAATCAAGAAAATAGATTTCTTATCTGGTGATAAAATAATACTATGTGGACCATGTTCTCCTTCACCTTTAAATTCTTTCATTAAAGTGATTTTATCAAATTGATCATCTCCATCTAAATCCTGAACACGATACAATCCACTACCTCTTGGCGTAAATCCTGGTGCTGGTCCACGACCCGCATTGGCAGGAGCACCTGGTTTTGTTGCTCTCGCATTCACCATCACATAAAGACTTTTGAATGCATATAACATACCATGGGCATTTCCGATACCTAAGGTATCCAGACCCTTACCAAATTTCAATTTCTCAACCTTTGGCTTCACGCTGGCCGATCCTATTGCAGGAATAGTCAAACGATATAATCCACCATATTGATCCGAGCAAATCATACGACCTTTATCATCAAAAGTCATCGAAACCCAAGAACCTATATTTTCATCCGAAGGGCTGATGATGTGTTCGATCTTAAAACCAGGTTGTAATCTGATTTTGTCCAACTTAGGATTTGCACCTTCTACGTGAGCAGGTTCAATCTTAAATAAACTGTTGTAGCCAGCACTTCCTAGGCCAACTACCGCAACAAGCGCTAATAAATACTTAAAAATTGGTTTCATGTTCATTTTATTATTTTAGGTTTTTAATACGAATATTTCTGTACTCTACTTTCATAGGAGGGCCTACATGTACTTGTACACCTAACCAACCCTCTGATTTGCCATTTACTTTATCCAAGTCCGTGACATCACTCATTAAAACTCCATTGACATAATGCAAAAGGCGATTGCCTTTAACAATCAAATGTATTTCATTCCAATCCTCTGATTTTATTTTTGTTTTCAAAGAATCTGAATTTCCTAATGAACCCGTGACCTTACGAGCCAACCATGCATTGCGAGCTGAATAAGCACGAAGGTTGTTTTTAACCTCTGGATCCGTTTGCTCATTCACATTTACAATCTCACCACGGTACCCTAAAGTTGTACGTCCACGTTCCTCATAGTTTTGACCTGTGTAACGAATCGCACCATCGATGTCGGCCTGATATCCTTTTAAAGCAAAAGGTAAATCGGGCAATAACTCCTCAGAGCGATAATTAATACCTGTATTACCATCTTTAGTGATTTTAACCTCACATTTCAATTCGAAATCAGATGGCTTTGCATCACGGTAAATAATGAAGGTATTGCGCTTTACTATTGTAGCCGGTGTAATTTCACCCACAATGCTTCCATTTTCAACTTTCCAATAGACAGGATCTCCCTCCCAACCTTTCAATGTTTTACCATCAAAAATTTTCTTGAATCCCTTCTCGGACGCCTGAGGCTTTTGGGCAAAAATGGGACTATAAATGCCAAGCAGTGGAACTAATAACCAAACTAGGTTACGGTAATTAATTTTCATATGTATAAGTTTAAAGGTTTAAATTAATTTAAAATAAATTGAAAAAAAAGGATTGACTATTTTTTGTAAAAATTAAATTCTTTTAAACAAAAACACACCCTTTTTATTTGAAATAATAATATCATTTTTCTTATCCTTATTCATATCCTCCACAAAAAAGTTAATCCCTGCACCTGAATCTGAATCAATCACATGAGAAACCCAATGCGGCGATGGTTTAGGCTGATATTCATACCATTGTAAATTAGCACTTTCAAATTCTCCCGGATCTTTTCCATTATGAGCCATAAATCGCTTGCCCACAATAAAATCAGGATTCTTATCCCCATTCAAATCAACGAATTGCATCGAATGAGTTTGAGAAAGAGATTTGTCAATTAAATGATTTTCAATTTCACCCTTCGCTAATGACTTTGTTTCATTCCACCAAATACCATAATCATGTGCAGAAGAAGATAAAATATCCATATCTCCATCTTTGTCAAAATCATACACATACATTTGCGCACAATCAAACTTCGTAGACAAAGCATGGAAAGTCCATTCTGTTTGAAGATCTTTTGGCATTTCAAACCAACCTTCCTTAATGATCACATCCTTTCGGCCGTCTTGATTTAAATCAGCAAAGCCCAAACCATGTGTGTACTTGTGGGTACCTAATTTAGGATTAGTTGAAATAG
>Ga0209444_10001352_pt1 | contig 13442 bp, 9 predicted proteins | sample LauGreFaBDMM15DN_2_FD_188215 | JGI IMG/M metagenome (GOLD analysis project Ga0209444, IMG submission 188215) | Freshwater lake microbial communities from Lake Michigan, USA - Fa13.BD.MM15.DN (SPAdes) (version 2) | ecosystem: Environmental > Aquatic > Freshwater > Lake | place: Lake Michigan, USA...
ATAAAATAAAAAAGGCAGATGGAACGACCATCTGCCTTTGAATGTATTGAAGATAAAAAATCAATAGCCGGGATTCTGTTTCAAATAACCAGGAAGGTTGGAGGCACCGTCGATGGCTGTTTGAGGAATCGGGAAAACACGCTTGTTCTTGTCTGTGCTGGCTTTCTCTGTCCAGGCTGATTCAAACTTTCCAAAACGCACCATGTCCGTTCTTCTCTGAAGCTCCCAGTACAATTCGAATCCACGCTCCCTGAAAAGCTGATCCAGGTTTACTGCGGTGAGGGCCCTGCCCACTCCGGTTGCAGTACGTGAAGTTCTTACTGCATTAACATCAGTAAGCGCGGCAGCAGCATCACCCTTGCGCAGCCTGGCTTCGGCACGCATCAGGTAAACATCACCCAAACGAACAATGGGAATATCTGCTTCGCCAAAATTTCTTCCACTGACTGATTTTTTTCCAAACTCGAATTTCAATACACGGAAACCGGTGGCATAATCACTTCCAACTGTAGTGAAATCAATTCTTTCTGTATGCAATACTGGTATTGTAGGCCTGTTCCTGGTGTTGTTGAATAACCTGCCTACCTTGAATTTGCCATCAGGGCATTTTTCAAAAACACCGGCAGTCCTGATCAAACCATACTGTTGCCCACGCAAAATACCCCTGTCTATTCTGTAAGAAGCGGCATCATAGCAAGCCTGTTGTGTTACAGGGTTTACGGTAATGTTCTTTTGGTAAAACCTGGGGTCTGCAACAGCAGGATCTGTAGGAGCATATGCATCTATCCATGTTTTGTAAAAATCAGATGTAATACCAGGACCATCGGTTCCGTTGGCACCTGTAAAAGACGGCAGCGGAAACTGATCACCTGAAAGGGAGAAATAGGCAAGCCTGTTATGACCATTGAGGTCTGCACGCTGGTCAACGGCAAAAACCAATTCCTTGTTGGTATTGTTCTCGTCATTGAATATAGCCCAGTAGTCAGGAGACAATGCATATTGACCAGATGAGATGATTTTAGAGGTATACTCTATCACCTTATCCATGTCCTCATTTTTGAAAGTAAAGGTGGCAGCATAGCGATCGCGGTAAACGGCAGCATTCAGGTGAAGCTTGGCAAGCAATCCCCAAACGCCAGCCTTGGTGAGGCGGCCTGGGCCGGTGGTATTGTCCAACAAAGGCTCCACTTCAAGCAAAACCTTTTTGAGGTATTCCACTGCTTCTTCTCCACGGACAACTTTTGATGTAGCACCTGGATCTTCCTTAACAAAGATCACACCCCAAAGATCAAGCACCAGCATGTTATAAAATGCATACATGCCTTTGGCTTCTGCAATGTATTTGGCGGCATTGGGATCTTTGCTTCCCTGCAATGAACTGATGGCAGAAACAGCACGGGAAAGGCTCTGTGTAATCGGGTTCCAGGTATTTCTTACCGGCGCATTGTTGCTGGTGGTTTGGTGCCTGTGCAAATCAAGGAAGATTCCATTATCACCCCAATCTGTTCCACCACGGTAAGGAAGAATGGCCTCGTCTGTGGTGATTTCCTGAAGGGCAAAAAGACCAGTATGGATAAAAATATTGGGCAATTGTGCATAGACCGGGGCAATGGTTCCGTCTGCAATCTGTTTTTCTGTGAGACCAGTTACGGATGACTCATCAAGAACAGTCTCCTTTAGCTTGGTACAACTTTCTGTCAAGGACAATAAGCCCAAAACAAAGAGCAGGGTTAATATTCTATTTTTCATATTGTTTATTTTAGAAAGTTAAGTTTAGTCCGAAAATGATTGATTTGGCCTTGGGATAGCTAAGCCCATCAATTCCGTATGAAGAAACACCATTGATCGTCCTATCGGTGTTCACCTCAGGATCGTACCCATTGTACTTGGTGATCACAAAAAGATTCTGCCCTGTTACAGAGAGGCGCAGTCCGGAAATCCACTTGCCCATTGCACTGGCGCGGGTATCAAAATTATACCCAAGGGCCATGTTGTTCAAACGTAAAAATGCTCCGTCTTTCAGGTACCTTGAACTGATGGGTGCCGAGTTGCTGATAGATTCCTTTGGAGACCCAACAGCTTCAGGGGTAGTGTTCACACTCTTCGATAAACGCAGTTTATAGAAATAGGCATTCGCGGTATTGTCGTAAATCTTGTTCCCAGAAACACCATTGAAATTGGCAACAAAATCGAATCCTTTGTAAGAGAAGTTGGCAAAGAAAGCATAAATCACTTTGGGAAGTGCAGTACCCAATGCAAGCCTGTCCTTGTCTCCGCTGATGCCATCGCCATCAATGTCACGGAAGGTGCTGATACCATTGGCATCGAAACCAGTCCATTCCTTAAGAAAGAAAGTACCAATGGGCTGTCCATTGATATAGCCGTTTACAGTAGCCGAAGTCAAACCAGGCCCTGAAGCACCACCCGATTGAATGACAGAGTAGGGAGAATTTTCAACAAGATTGCTGAGGAAAGCAATATTACCGCCAATCGAATATTTGATTCCGGATTTGGTCTTGTTCTTATAAGCAAGATCAATTTCCAGGCCCTCATTGGTGATTGTCATGTCTTCCACATTGGTCCAGAATGTACCTGCAGGCTGAACAGGATCTGCTGGAATCACTTCAAGCAGGATGTTGTTGGACAGCTTCTTGAAATAATCGATTGATCCGGTAAGGGCCCCTTTCAGCAAGCCAAAGTCCAATCCCACATTGGTTTGGGTAGACACTTCCCACTGGATGTCTGGGTTGGCCAACCTTGAATAAGTAATCCCTGCGGGATAAGGACCTGATGCAGCAAGCGGATAGCTTGTTGAACCTGAAACAGCTGATGTGAAAAGGGGTTGGGTTATTTTGGAAGGAATTTCCTGGTTGCCCGTTTGTCCCCATCCAGCCCTTAGCTTAAGGTTGCTGAACGGACTACTCTTCATAAATTCTTCCTCACTGATTCTCCATCCAAGAGAGAAAGAGGGGAAATAACCGTACTTGTTGTTTTCACCAAATTTAGATGAGCCATCCATCCTGAAATTGGCTGTAGCAAGATATTTGTCCTTGTAAGAATAGTTGACACGAGAAAAGAAAGACTGCAACTCATTCAATACGGCATACCCATTCGGCCTGTTGTTGGCCAGTGTAAGCTCTTGCCCAATGCCCGGATTGTATAGCGGTTCAACCGGACCAACAGTAGGACGGTTGATGCTCCATCCCCTGCCTTGTAGGTATATTTCCTGGTAGGAATGTCCGGCCAATGCAGTGAAATTATGCTCCTTCACCTTAAAATTATAGGTCAGGTAGTTTTCAATCAGGGTATTCCTGTTGATGGTATTGTATGTTTCAAACCTTCCATCCCTTTGGGGCAAAACGTTGGCAAGAGACTGTACATCCCTGGTAGCGGTAGAATTGTCTACACCAAGGTTGAGTTTGTAGGTAAGGCCATCAAATAGTTTAATGGATGGTGAAATGCTTCCAATGACCCTGTTGATGGTGGTAACATCCTTGTCCAGCTTGAAGGTCAGCAGCGGATTGTTGAACAGCTGGTATGCTGCGATATTGCCCTGGGCATCGTATGGGGAATAAGTAGGATTGTTGCTGAGGGCATCTCCAATAACACCCCCAATATTGGGGCGCTGTTGCTTGGTATTGTTGGCACTCAGGTTCACATCTACAATCAGCCTGTCGTTCAGGAATTTCTGGGTAGCATTAAACCTTCCAGAATACCTTTTCAGGTCATTGGTTTTGATGATACCCTCCTGGTTCTGCAAACCAAAAGAAGCAAAATAGGTAAGCTTTTCAGCACCGCCGCTCATGGTGAGGTTGTGGTTCTGCGTAAGCGCAGTTCTGGTAATTTCTTTTTGCCAGTCTGTATTGCCACCCTTGTCATCGAGGAGACCGCCCACTTCAACAACTTTTTTCCTGAACTCAGCTGCACTGTAAACAGGAAGTGCCCTTGTCAGTTCAGATACGCCCACGCTGCTGTTGTAATTCATTACTGAAGTGCCGGATTTTCCTTTTTTGGTAGTGATGAGGATTACGCCATTTGCACCACGTGCTCCATAGATGGCAGTGGCAGATGCATCTTTCAATACGTCCATCGTTTCGATGTCTGCGGGGTTGATAAAGTTCAATGGATCTCCACCACCTGTACTTGAATTGTCGAGCGGAAGTCCGTCAACCACAAAAAGCGGCGTACTTCCTGTACGCACGCCACCGGGTCCTCTGATGCTGATACCCTGAGCAGCCCCTGGTTCACCACTTGCAGAAGTTACATTGACACCAGCTACCTTGCCCTGCAACAATTGTTGCGGCGCATTGATGATTCCTTTATTGAACTCTTCAGCACCTACACTTTTTACAGCGCCGGTTACATCGCGCTTTCGCTGTGTGCCATAACCCACAACAACAACTTGGGTCAGGTCAGTTGAAACAGACTGAAGCGAAAAATCTACGCTGGTCCTGCTCCCAACAACCACTTCCTGGCCAACATAGCCTACAAATGAAACAACCAGTACGGCCTTTTCATTGGAAACGGAAATGGAATAATTCCCCATTCCATCAGTCAGCGCGCTTGATGAAGAGCCCTTTACGGCCACACTGGCACCAGCCAGCCCAGCCCCATTGGACCCATCGGTTACACGACCTGTGATTGTCTTGTCGAAAGCTGAGGAAATTTTTCCTGTGTTCTCACGGGCAATGGATGCCTGCGAAAAAGAAAGGAAAAATCCGGTCAGCAGCATGCACGATAGCAGTCTAAAACATGCATGAAGCGAAATGAAATTTCTCATTTTTAAATTTTTAACTTTACAATTATTTGGCAAGCAAAAGTTAATTTCAGGTATTAGCCCCCCGTTAACACAGTACTAAATTATGGTTAAATTTTTGAAAAATGCGCTAGGGGGCCCTTTATGGAAAAGACGGCGTTGAGCATCTGTAAAAATGATAAACCTTAAATACATACACATGAAAAAATTGATTGTAGTCAGTTTACTGGGCCTTCTTGCCCATGGCGCCTCTGCCCAAATGAAGAGCTTTTTGGATGTGCCTTATATAGAGGTTTTTGGTAGTGCCGACACCCTGGTGACCCCCAATGAAATCTATATCAGCATTGTGATTGCCGAGGCCGATGTCAAAAACAAGATTTCACTGGAGGAGCAGGAGCGTAAAATGGTGGCTGGCCTTAAAACCCTGGAGATCAATACCGAAAAGGAACTGACCACTTCAGACATGCAGAGCAATTTCAGGTATTATGTACTGAAGCAAAAGGACGTGATGAAGACCAAATCCTATACCCTGAAGGTGGGAGACGCCGTTTTGGCCACCCGCGTATTCATGAAACTGGAGGAACTGGGGATTGCCAATGTCAACCTTGATCGGGTGGGGCATTCAGAAATGCTCAAGCTGAAAAATACCTGCAGAACCAATTCCGTAAAAAATGCTTACGACAAGGCCAAGGCATTGACCAGCCCGATTGGGGCTTCAGTGGGTGTGCCTTTGCATATTGCTGACTTCAGCAATGATGGGGACGGCGCAACACAACCGGCCTCTCAAATGCGGATCAGGGGCATGTCTACACTCAATGAAGTCAAAGAAGAGTTGCCTCAAATAGACTTTGAAAAAATCAGGATCAGCATGAATGTGAGCGTCAAATTCATGTTGAAATAGCATTTTATTTGCCTTTCTGCTGTATATTTGTCCTCCACTGCCCAGGTGGCGAAATTGGTAGACGCACTGTGTTCAGGTCGCAGCGTTCGCAAGGATGTGCTGGTTCGAATCCAGTCCTGGGCACAATAAAAAAAGTCCTGCACGAAGTGTGGGATTTTTTATTTGGCGGCGCGCAAAGCTTGCTTTGAGGAGCGGACGGGAAAAAAGCCCCATGACTTGCGAAGCAAGGCGGGACTTTTTAATTGAAGCCCCCCCGCAGGACAACATGGATCACTGAAAGTAATCCAGGTCCCAAGCACACAATTAGATGTAAACTATCCCTACTTTTGTTAAAAACCATGCGAGCTATAATCCATGCTTTCACCGCAGCTGTATTATTGGCCATAAGCCCAATCAAGGCTCAGCATACAGTATCAACGGGAACTGTAAACAACCAACACAAAAGACCGAATATACTGATCATCATGACGGATCAGCACAGTGCTACGATGTTGTCATGTACAGGAAATAAATGGCTGAAGACACCAGCACTCGATGCACTTTGTGCTGGCGGAATTCGATTTGAGAAAGCATATGTAACAAATCCTGTTTGCATGCCATCCCGTTTCTCGATACAAACTGGTCTTCTGGCTTCATCTGCCGGCATCAGGGAAAATGCATACACCATCACGCCGGAAAGAAAATCACTCATTGAAGGTTTGTATTCCCGTTCATTGGGCCATACCTTCCGGAATGCCGGATACGATACTTATTATGGAGGTAAATTTCATGTACCCATTGAAGGGCCCAATGCAACAAATTGGGGCTACAATGTAATCACAAGAAATGATAGGGAAAATTTAGCATTGAATGTATCTGATTTTCTTGTGAATAGAAAACCCGAAAGCAAACCCTTCCTTCTTTTTGCATCATTGATTAATCCTCATGATATTTGTTTCGATGCCATCAGTTTTGGAGACCCTGAAGGCAATGAAGCAAAGGCTACACCGCCAGATCTTTTTGAGGCCAAAAAAATTCCGGAAGGGATTTCAAAAAAAGAATTTTTCGACAAATATTGTCCGCCATTACCGGATAACCATCAGCCCATGATCGGAGAATCTTATTCTGTAGACAGCCTGATCAGGCTTCGAAACTTTAGAAAAGTGGTTCGGGATAACTGGACGGAGGAAGATTGGAGGGTACACCGGTGGGCATATGCGCGGCTTACAGAAAAAGTAGATGTACTTATTGGGCAGATATTGGGTGCGCTTGATCGATCAGGACAAAGAGAAAATACCATCATCTTGTTTACAGCAGATCATGGAGAAATGGATGGTGCCCATAAGCTGGAACACAAAACTGTATTTTATGAGGAATCAGCAAGGGTGCCGTTTATCATTTCTTATCCTGGATTGAAAAACAAAGGGAAAGTCGATAACCAACACCTGGTCAGCAACGGACTGGATATTTTCCCTACGCTTTGTGAACTTGCACAGGTACAGCCACCCAAAGGGCTTCAGGGAAAGTCTTTGGTGCCATTGCTGAATGAGAAAAAAGTAAACAATTGGCGAACTGAAATTTTCATTGAAAGTCAGTTGGGATACCTGATCCATAGTGGCCGCTATAAATACCAGCTTGATGATAAGCATGGTCAACATCCAAGGGAAGTTTTTTCCGATCTACAATCAGATCCCGGAGAAAAATTCAACCTGATCAAAGAAAATAAGTACAGAGATGAGATCAATGGATTGAAAAATAAATTGGTTTCACATTTAACAGCATCCAAGATTGCTTTTGTTCCTCCAGGATTGTAAACAAAAAGATCAAGATACATGCTAAAATAAAACGTTCTTTCCTGTGTTTTTGGCTTTTTCTTTTTGCTGCTTCATAAAGTTGCTGATCACATCTTTTTTATTTCTATCCCGGTATGCTTCATGGGCAGGATCCTTGTACTGTATCATTAGCTTAAGCATTTTTTTCCGCAGCTTTTTTACTTCTTTTTTATACGCAGGGTCATCGATCAGGTTATGAAGTGCATCGGGGTCATTTTTATAATCGTAAAGTTCTTCCGGTGTTCTATACTTGTAGAAGTTCACACGCTCAGCAATTGCAGCATCCGTTTTGGCCGCAGCCAGCATGGCTTTCCAGGTAAGCCCTCCGGTTGCATCTCCCGTCATGCTGGTTTTGCCATCAGCCCAGAAATTGTATATATAGCTAAAGCGATCATTTAAAACACTTCTCATCGGATACCTTATTTTGGCAAAAATTTGATAGTACGTCGTGTAGACATGGTTTTTGTTTTTTTGCTTTTTGCCCAATAACAAGGGCAGATAACTTTTCCCATCAATATTTGATTCCTGAGGAAGATGGACAGCATCAAGAATGGTAGGCATCAGATCGATGCCAGATACTGCATGGGTGGAATCAACTGCACCAGGCCTGACAACACCCGGCCATGCAACAATAAGCGGGGTTCTGTTGCTGTTATAATAACACTGGGATTTCCCGTATGGAAAAGCTGACCCATTGTCACTCATGAATACGATTAGTGTATTATCAGCCATGCCGCTTTCGGATAAGGCCTTTAATATTGCGCCAATAGAAAGATCAGCCCTGTAAACGGAACTGTAATACTGTGCCATTTCCTTTCTGACGTCAGGAATATCAGGCAAGAATGCGGGCACGTCAACTGCATCAGGTTGAAATTGACGGGTTTGGCCGAGAGGATTGTACCCAAATGACTGCAGGTCTTCTTCAGTGCCTGCAAATGGCCGGTGTGGATCCTGGGAATTGGCTACCAGAAAAAAAGGTTCATTGTTTTTTTGTGACATCTTAAAGAATGTCATGGCATAATCGTAAAAAAGAGAAGGAATTCTTCCAGATCCCTTTCTCCATGTCGAATCTTTTTCGGTGAAAAAAGGAATATAATCCCATTGAAATTTTTCCATGGGTTGATAGTGAATTTCCTTTCCAAGTACTCCGTTGGTATATCCTGCTTTTTTTAATTTTTCAGGAAGGGTAACTGCATCGATGCTCATGGGTTCCAGCCCTTCAGAGCCATTGTTATGGGGATAAAGTCCTGTAAGCATTGCTTGGCGAGAAGGTTGGCAAACAGCAGTGTTGATGAAGCCTCTGGTAAACCGCATTCCTCTCCTCGCAAGTGCATCAATGTTCGGAGTAATTCCCGGTATTGTACATCCAAATGCACCTACTGAATTGTAGGTTAAGTCATCAACCGTAATGATCAGGATATTGGGTCTTGCTTTCCCATTTTTATTACTACCCAAAAGAGGATGAGAAGAAAACCCTTTTAATGAAAGCAAAGTAAGCAGGGACAATACAATAAAAGATACGTTGCAGGGTCCTTTCATTTAATCAGATTTGGGTGTGTACACCTTTCCAAGATTGCCTGAGGTATTGATGATGTCTCCACGCTTGATACCCATTTCCGTTAAACCAAATTTATTGAGGTAATACTCGGATGGCTTGAATTGCTCATCGCCTATTGCCTTCAGTTCCTTTTGCATCAAGCGATCCATTTTTTTCTTTATTCGGGCGTAATTGCTGTTGTCGATTAAATTGTTGAGTTCCAAAGAATCGGCAACATGATCAAACAACATCAATGGTTTGTCAGGGGTTTTTACATAGGTGTACCGGTTGGTCTTGATGGCCCTGTATTCTGAAAAGGGAGTTGGAGCAGTGGGATATACATTCATGTACAAGACTGCCCTGTTATTTGCCTGGGTGGGGTTTTTTATGGATGAAGAAATATTCCTTCCTTCAATGGTCTGCGGTATCGAAAGACCTGCCAATGACAACATGGTAGGCAATACATCTGGTGTGGTGATAGGGGTATGGGTCAGCTTACCGGCATTGCTTCCGATTCCAGGATAGCGGATCAAAAAAGGCGTTTTGACCGACTCGTCCCAAGATATCTGCTTTTCGTGGGGTCTGACACCATGTGATCCCATCATTTCACCATGATCAGCGGTTAAAATGATGATGGAATTATCATATAAACCCAGGGACTTTATTTTGGTTATTAAATCCCCAATAGCCTTATCCGTTGCGGTGCAATGTGCATAATACTGTTTGAGATTTTCCCTGATATTGGGAAATTTATTGTCGATCACATTGGGGCTTAACACGAGTTTTTCTTTGGGATACATGTCCTGGTATGGCTGGGGTGCTGTGTGCTGTGAAAAGTGGGGTGATTCAATCGAAAGAAAAAGCAAAAAGGGATTATCGCTTTTTGATGCCTGTTCAAGGTAGTTTGCCGCATCATCCACAATAGCGAAAGCCGAGTATTTGTCCCAGTATTTGACGTTGAGCTCATTGTTTTCAAAATAGGGCATTTTGTTATAGTCATGGGTACATTCGATGCCTTTCCAGTAGTCAAATCCCTGCCTTCTGAAGGGTTGCACATTGTTCAGCCGCCCGTGCCCGTCAAGATGCCACTTCCCATAAAAAGCAGTGGCATAGCCTTGCTTTTTAAATATTTCAGCCATGCACAATTCCTTTTCTGGCAGATAAAGATCATTCATGAACATTCCTGTTGAAGTCGGAAATTTTCCGGTCATCAGCGCAGCCCTGTAGGGAGTACAAATGGGCATAACAGATACACAGTTCTTGAAGACAACAGACTCTTTTGAGAATTGGTCTATGTAGGGCGTTTTTACTTGGGTATCGCCTGCAAAACCAAAAGCAGTAGACCTCCATTGGTCAGTCAGAATGAAAATGACGTTGGGGCGATTTTGTGCTTGCAATGCCATTGAAGAGCAGAGCTGCATGATGATGAGGGAAACCAAATATGCATTTCTATATGCATGCAGTTTATGAAGCCAAATCTTTACCATAAGTATTGAAATTAAAATTTCTCTTCTTCAATTTACTTATATTTTTCAATAACTCTTGGAAAGGTATAAGATGGTATACTGATACCATCAAAGATAAAGAAGGGAAGCATACGCTCAATCATCAGCTGATTAAAACAAATCCCTCCCATCGGTTACCAATTGCAGGCCATTGAACCTGCCTTTGTCGAAGTCAATGCGGTTGGCTTTTACAGCAACAGGAAATCTGCCGGAACCGGCCACCATTTTGAGTGTATTGCTTTTGGTGGAAGAAAACTCGATTTTGTTGTTGGCAGACTTCTTTAGGCTATTGATGATTTTGCTGTTGATTTTGCTGTCCGTTTCCATTTCAGCGACAAATTGTTCCGCTGTTACCACACCTGTGATCACAAGAAGGTTGTTGCGGTTGGCATTGCGCAGCAGCACCGGGTTGGGGTGAAGGAAATCGGCATTGCTGAGAAAGTCGGTCAGGTTGCCCGTGGGCACCACTTCGGTGATAGCGTTCCTATAAGAGATGGTTACTTTTTTACCCCCGCTGATGGCGCCACTGAAATCAATGGTAGGCATCCCGATGGATTGCATCCAGTCCTGCACCATGGTGATCCCAATCTGAAAAGCATATTCATTCTTGTGTGTGTCTTTGATGTCAAGCCCGGGATCTTTGGTCATCCGCAGCTTTTTGCTGCTGTTGAATGCATGCAGGATATTGGCGTAATAGAGTTCCGGCTGGTTGAAACCCTCTTTCAGCCAAAGCTGCAGGGGTTTGTGGTTTCGGATGGGGCCATCAATAAGATCGTAACCGGCTTCGCGGAGATTTTGTTGGAGAGAAGTCTTTGGCATGGTAGTAGCGATAGAATGGTGTATATAAATATAGGAATATTTAGAAAGAGGATGCAGGCCAATCACTCATTTGTTCAATTTGTGCTTGCTGTAGATCAATTGGCAGACTTTGTCCATTGCTTTGAAAATTTTAATGTCGAAATCAGGCGCATTTGTAATGCTTGTTAAAGTAACAACAGCGTTACATAAAACCCCGTTCTCATTACGAGAAATGCGTTCGATAAAATCTATTTTATTGCTTCCGGGTTGAGATGCTGAAACGATGGTCTCTTCTGTCTTTGGATCAATGGCAAATAAAATACTCATGGTTAAACCTTTGGGTTGATTAGAAATATTTAATGAAGATGGCAACGGCCACTTGAACTGGTCGTTTTATTTTTACACCGCATCCCTTTCTTTGTTGTACCTGAGCATTGACTGGAAACGTTGGAAGATTGGGTAGACTTCTGGCCATCACAGCAATTGGTTCCTACCCTTCGGTCGTGTATTTTGCAAACACAACTGTTCGACTTGCTTCTGTTGCATTTTAGACAAAGCAATTGAATATTGGAGACAGTACTTGTACCTCCGCATGAAAAGGGTGTGATATGGTCATATTCCAGGCTGAGCGAACTGCCACAACATTTGCAAATGCCTCCATCTCTTGTAAAAACAATCTTTTTTGTTGTTGCTGAAATGTATCGGCTCTGGGAAAAACAAGCAGCACTTAAAAATAAAATAGCGAATAATAAAAATAATTTCCTCATGCTGCTACTGGGTTTTTAGGCTGCGGTGATTGAATGACCATACTCGAATCTATACATTTTCAGTCAATGGATAAAAATGAAGTCCTCCAATACATTGAGGTGCATGCTAATTGATTTTACTTTAATTCTAGTTTTTCAACTTTTTTATACTCTTTACCCCTAATCAATTCAAAATCTTTTACCATTGCTTTTAATAAAACAGCGTGTGATTTTGCCAAGTTATTTTTTTGGCTGATGTCTTCTTTCAAATTATACAATTGATAGTCATCTGAATTACCCAATTCTATATTTACTTCTTCCAGTACGGAATCGCCACCATAAGGGGGAATCATCAACCAATCGCCTTTTCGAAAAGCTGTTTTGGTATTTGCCTCAATGATGAGACTTTTTCGTCCTTTATTGCTCTTGCCCATAAAAACGTCAATCAAATTTTGGCTATCAGTACTCTTTATTTCTTCTCCCACAAGTGCACCAATTGATGCAAGAAGATCCATTTGGCAAACCATGGCATCAGAAACGGATGGGTAGATTGATCCTTTCCAGTAAATAAAAAAAGGAACTCTTGTGCCAGCCTCAAGCAAGCTGTATTTACCTCCACGAAGAGGGCCATTGGGTTTGTGGTTGCCCAATTTTTCAACCGCATCGTCGTAGTATCCATCATTCAAAACCGGACCATTATCACTTGTAAAAACGATCATCGTATTTTCTAATATATTTTCGTTTTTCAAGGTTTTAACAATCTCTCCAACACACCAATCGGCTTCCAGTATGACATCTCCACGTGGACCTAAACCAGATTTGCCTTCAAACCTTGGATGAGGTGTACGGGGAACATGCGGTTGATTCATGGCATAATACAGGAAAAATGGATTTTCATCGTGCGATAAAATAAAGGATTTTGCTTTTTCAAGAAAATGGTCAGCAATATCTTCATCTTTCCAATTTGCAGTTGTGCCTCCTTTGACAAAACCTATTCGGGGAATGCCATTCACAATTGAACCATTATGTCCATGATGCCATTTCATTTTCAACAACTCCGGATTAGCCTTTCCAGTGGGTTCTCCTTCAAAGTTTTTTTCGTAATCAATAGCAATAGTATCGTTAGCACTTAAACCATCCACAAACCCATTGTTTATGTATATGGTCGGTACACGGTCTTGTGTAGCAGCCATGATATATGCATAATCAAATCCAACCTCATTGGGACCAGGAGTTATTTTTTTATTCCAATCAACAATTCCTGTGCCTAAACCAAGATGCCATTTTCCTACAACTGCAGTTTTATACCCTGTTTGTTTTAACATTTTTGGCAGGGTTTGCTGTTCTGTACCAATCAATAATGGCGCTGAACCAGGCAATATTTTTGC
>Ga0209444_10001355_pt1 | contig 13426 bp, 8 predicted proteins | sample LauGreFaBDMM15DN_2_FD_188215 | JGI IMG/M metagenome (GOLD analysis project Ga0209444, IMG submission 188215) | Freshwater lake microbial communities from Lake Michigan, USA - Fa13.BD.MM15.DN (SPAdes) (version 2) | ecosystem: Environmental > Aquatic > Freshwater > Lake | place: Lake Michigan, USA...
CGTAATCGCCGCGGTCAACGTGGTCTTACCATGATCGATATGACCCATCGTGCCCACATTCGCGTGGGGCTTGGTCCGCTCGAACTTCTCGCGTGCCATTGCTTTCTCCTGTGTCGTTGTGCCCTGCGGCGATTGCTATGAGTTGGAAAGGTGCGGGTGCTGCTTTACATACTTCGGTTTCAGATACTGCGGTACTTCGATCTGTTGATCAGTAGCGAAATCACTCACCGCGTACGCGGGTAACGATTTCTTCCTGAACGTTCGACGGCATTTGCTGATAGGAGTCGAACTGCATGGTGTAGGTGGCTCGACCCTGGGTGCGTGAACGAAGATCAGTAGCGTAACCGAACATCTCCGAAAGGGGTACCTGCGCACGAATGATCTGCGAGTTGCCCTTCTGTTCCATGCCACCGAGCTTGCCGCGACGGCTGGAGAGATCGCCCATGACGTCGCCCATATAGTCGTCGGGAGTCGAAACTTCGACGTTCATGATCGGCTCGAGCAAGCAAGGCTTGGCCTTACGTGCTGCTTCCTTGAACGCCATAGTTCCGGCGATCTTGAAGGCCATTTCCGAAGAGTCAACGTCGTGGTACTTGCCATCGGTAAGGATCGCTCGTACGTCGACAGTCGGGTATCCGGCAAGAACGCCAGAGGACAATGCCTGCTGAATGCCGGCGTCGACAGACGGGATGTATTCCTTCGGAATTTTGCCGCCGCTGATCTTGTCGAGGAATTCGTAACCGCCACCAGGGCCGGTGTTCTCGAGCGTGATGGTGACTTCGGCGTACTGACCCGAACCACCCGACTGCTTCTTATGGGTGTAGGTCGAGTTTTCGATGGTTTGGGTGATGGTCTCGCGGTAGGCCACCTGCGGCTTACCAACGGTTGCATCGACCTTGAACTCACGAAGCATGCGATCGACGAGCACCTCAAGATGCAATTCGCCCATTCCGGAAATAACCGTCTGAGCGGTGTCTTCGTCGGTACGAACCTGGAAGGTGGGGTCTTCTTCAGAGAGCGAGAACAACGCCTTGGACATTTTGTCCTGATCGGCTTTGGTCTTCGGCTCAACTGCAACGTGGATAACGGGCTCGGGGAAGATGAGTTCTTCAAGTACGAGCGGTGCCGACGGATCGCAAAGCGTGTCGCCAGTCTTGGTGTTCTTGAAACCAATGCCCGCAACGATGTCGCCAGCGAATGCGACGTCCATATCCAGACGATCGTTTGCGTGCATTTCGAGGAGACGACCGATGCGCTCCTTCGAGGTGGTTCGAGCGTTCATCACCTGTCCGCCCTTTTCAAGGCTGCCGCTGTACACGCGGAAGTAGGTGAGCTTGCCGACGTGCGGGTCGGTCATGATCTTGAACGCAAGAGCAGCGAACGGCGCATCGTCGGTTGGCGGACGCTCAACTTCTTGGTCGCCCTTGAGGCTTGAGCCCTTGACCGGCGGAAGATCGACCGGCGAAGGCAGGTACCAGACAACAGCGTCGAGCAACGGCTGCACGCCCTTGTTCTTGAACGCCGTGCCGTTAAGGACGGGAATGATCTCGCCCGCAATGGTTGCCTTACGAATGGCCGCACGAAGTTCGTCGACAGAAATTTCTTCTTCAGCGATGAACTTCTCGAGGAGGTTTTCGTCGACAGAAGCAACGGTTTCGATGAGGTCGGCGCGATAGGCCTCGGCATCGTCCTTCATGTCTGCGGGGATCTCTTGGACCTCCCACTTGGCGCCGAGTTCTTCGTCGAGCCACACGAGTGCGTCCATGGTGACGAGGTCAACAACGCCCTTGTAATTGCCTTCGGCGCCGATCGGAAGTTGCAACACCGCGGTGTTGGCTTCGAGGCGGTCCTTGATGGAGTCGAGCGCGGCGTAAAAGTCGGCGCCAAGACGATCCATCTTGTTCACGAAGCAGATACGGGGAACGTTGTACTTGTTGGCCTGACGCCACACCGTTTCGGTCTGCGGTTCCACACCAGCAACACCGTCGAACACTGCAACCGCGCCATCGAGCACGCGAAGTGAGCGCTCGACCTCGACGGTGAAGTCGACGTGGCCGGGGGTGTCAATGATGTTGATGCGGTGGTCTTCCCAAAAGCACGTGGTCGCAGCAGAGGTGATGGTGATACCACGCTCTTGTTCCTGGACCATCCAGTCCATGGTTGCGCCACCGTCGTGAACTTCACCGATCTTGTAGTTCTTGCCGGTGTAATAGAGGATCCGCTCGGTTGTGGTGGTCTTGCCCGCGTCGATATGGGCCATGATGCCGATATTGCGGGTCTTTTCAAGAGGATGCGGGCGTGATGCCATCGTCAGGTCCTGTCGTGTGACTGGCGGTCAGGGGAAGTTGTAAAGGAACGAAGTGGGGGGAAGTACTTGTTTCGCGACGGCGCCCCGCACAAGGCGGGGCGTCGGCAGGAACCAACGTGGCTGTTACCAGCGATAGTGAGCAAACGCCTTGTTGGATTCGGCCATCTTGTAGAGATCTTCGCGACGCTTGATCGATGCACCAACGCCGTTGGCGGCATCCATAAGTTCGTTCGCAAGACGCTCTGCCATCGTGCGCTCGCGACGCTGACGTGAGTAACCCACGATCCAACGAATGGCGAGCGTGTTGGCACGACGGGGACGAACCTCGACGGGGACCTGATAGGTGGCGCCACCAACACGACGGCTACGAACCTCGAGCTGCGGCTTGACGTTGTCGACTGCACGCTTGAGCGTTGCGATCGGCTCGGTGCCGGTCTTGGCTTCGATCATGGTGAGCGCTTCGTACACGATGCGCTCGGCAGTGGAGCGCTTGCCGCGCTGCAGAACCTTGTTGACAAGCTGAGTAACAACGACCGATCGGTAGATCGGATCGGGCATCAGTTCGCGGCGGGGTGCGGGACCCTTACGAGGCATATCAGCTTTCCTTCTTGGCGCCGTAACGGCTACGGGCCTGCTTGCGATCGCGCACACCCGAGGTATCGAGGGTGCCGCGGATGATCTTGTAACGCACACCCGGAAGATCCTTCACACGACCACCGCGCACGAGAACGATGCTGTGCTCTTGGAGGTTGTGTCCTTCACCGGGGATGTAGGCAGTGACTTCCATGCCGGAAGACAAACGAACACGAGCAACCTTGCGGAGTGCGGAGTTCGGCTTCTTCGGCGTAGTCGTATAGACGCGCGTGCACACGCCCCGTCGCTGCGGAGCGCCCTTGAGGGCCGGGGTCTTACCCTTCGCGGGCTTCGACTGGCGGCCCTTACGGACCAACTGCTGAATGGTGGGCACAACGAACCTTTCTGGCGTTCATATCGCAACGGGGACCGGCCCCGAAGCGGAGGGCAAGGTTAGGGGGGTCGGCCCGTTCTGGGCAAACCCCCGAAACCGGGACTACAGAGACTCTTCGGAAGAGCCGCTTTCTTCAGTGTTTTCTGAGGCATCAGCCACGGGAAGCTCGATGACCTGAGCGTCGGGGAGCTCCTCGCCGACTTCGGCAAGATCGCCAGCACCGGCAACCATTTCGGCAGACATCGCCGCTTCGGCTGCTGCGTCGGCCAGTGCGGCCATTTCATCGATATCGACCGGAGCCGGAGTGATGACATCGCCAGCCATGCGGTTGGCGAGAAGATCGGCAAGATCGCCGGCCTCGTCGTCGTCACCGGATGACCAGAACTCCATCGGCTGATACTCGGGTGCCGCAGTGGAAATGTCGCGGTACTTCGCCATGCCGGTTCCGGCCGGGATGAGCTTGCCGATGATGATGTTCTCCTTGAGGCCAAGCAGCGAATCCGAACGGGACTCGATGGCGGCTTCGGTGAGCACTCGGGTGGTCTCCTGGAAGGAGGCCGCCGACAACCACGAATCGGTGGCAAGCGAGGCCTTGGTGATACCCATGATTTCGGGACGACCCTCGGCGGGCTTCTTCCCTTCCATCACGAGTGCACGACTGGCATCGCGGTACACCTTGGAGTCGACGCGCTCACCCGGAAGGAAGTCGGAATCGCCGGCTTCTTGCACGGTGATCTTGCGCGTCATCTGACGAACGATGAGTTCAATGTGCTTGTCGTGAATCGGCACGCCCTGATCGCGGTACACCTTTTGTACCTCGGTGACGAGGTACTGCTGGGTTTCCTGCACGCCCTTGATCTCGATGAGTTCCTTGGGATCGCGAGGACCGTCGACGATGGGATCACCGGCAACAATTTCCTGTCCATCGGTAACTTCAAGACGAGCAAGACCCGAAACGATGTAGGCCTCTTCAGCGCCGTCATCGGCAACAACCGTGATGACACGACCCTTGCCTTCGTCTTCACCGATACGAACAACACCAGTGAGACGTGAGAGCGTCGCCTTACCCTTCGGGCTACGAGCTTCGAACAACTCAACAACGCGCGGCAGACCGCCGGCGAGGTCGGTACCAGCAACACCACCGGTGTGGAAGGTACGCATGGTGAGCTGAGTGCCAGGCTCGCCAATCGACTGTGCAGCGATAACGCCAACGGCTTCGCCAACTTCGATGAGCTTGCCGGTTGCAAGTGAAAGTCCGTAACACGCAGCCGACACACCGAGATCGGAATCGTCGGTAAGCGGTGAGAGCACACGAACTCGCGTGACCTGCGGATCGTCACGAAGAAGTGCAACTTCGTCGTCACCGAGGACAGTGCTCTTTGCAAGCACCGTGCCGTCGGAAAGCGTGACGTCATCGGCGAGTGTGCGGCTGAAGAGACGAGTCTCGAGCCACGCACGCTTGCCAGGACGATCGGCTTCGATATCTTCGATCCAGATACCACGGACCGGGCCACCAGAAGCAAAGGGGTCTTCATCGTTGATGATGAGTTCCTGGGCAACGTCGACAAGTCGACGGGTGAGGTAGCCAGAGTCGGCGGTACGAAGAGCCGTGTCGACAAGACCCTTTCGGGCACCAGGTGTCGAGATGAAGTACTCGAGCATCGTGAGGCCTTCACGGAAGTTCGACTTGATCGGACGAGGAATCATGTCGCCACGAGGGTTCGCCACAAGACCGCGCATACCGGCGATCTGACGAACCTGCATCATGTTTCCTCGTGCACCCGAACCGACCATCATGTCGATCGGGTTGAACTTGTCTTCCTTGAGGCTGGCTTCCATCGCAACACGAACTTCGTCGGTTGCAGTTGTCCAGATCTCTACTTCCTTCTGACGACGTTCACCATCGGTGATGATGCCGCGACGGAACTGGGTCTCGACCTTTTCTGCTTCCTTCTCGTGACGATCCAGAATTTCCTTCTTGACCGCAGGCGTCTTGACGTCCTCGATCGAGATGGTGAGACCAGACTTCGTCGCGTAGCGGTAGCAAAGGTCCTTGATGCGGTCGAGACTTGCGGCCACATCGGCCTTGTCGTAGTTGTGTGCAAGATCGTCGACGATGCGACTCATTACCTTCTTGTCAATACGCGCGTTCTGGAACTCAAAGCCCTTGGGCAGCGTTGTATTGAAGAAGATTCGACCCGCAGTCGTGGTGCGGTAGGTCTTGCGACCAGCCTCTTCACCAACGACGTGATCTGGGTGGCGATACTGGATCAGCGTATGCAGCGCAATGTCGCCAGCTTCGTAGGCACGCTCGATCTCCTCGAGGTTGCGGAACACGCGACCTTCACCCGCACCACCATCGACCTCTTCGGTCAGGTAGTACGCACCGATGATCAAGTCCTGTGTCGGGGTGACGAGCGGACGACCATCGGCGGGCGAAAGAATGTTGTTCGCCGAAAGCATGAGCACGCGAGCCTCGGCCTGCGCTTCTGCTGACAACGGAAGGTGGACAGCCATCTGATCGCCGTCGAAGTCAGCATTGAACGCTGCGCAAACGAGCGGGTGAATCTGAATGGCCTTGCCTTCAACGAGAACTGGCTCGAAGGCCTGGATGCCAAGACGATGCAACGTAGGAGCACGGTTCAGCATGACCGGGTGTTCCTTGATGACATCTTCGAGGACGTCCCACACCTGCGGACGACGACGTTCGACCATGCGCTTTGCTGACTTGATGTTCTGCGCGAGTTCAGCGTCGACAAGCTTCTTCATAACAAACGGCTTGAACAGTTCGAGCGCCATGAGTTTGGGCAGACCGCACTGATGCAGCTTGAGGGTCGGGCCAACCACGATGACCGAACGGCCGGAGTAGTCGACGCGCTTACCGAGAAGGTTCTGACGGAAGCGACCCTGCTTGCCCTTGAGCATGTCAGAGAGTGACTTGAGCGGACGGTTACCAGGACCGGTAACCGGACGACCACGACGACCATTGTCGAACAACGCGTCGACAGCTTCCTGAAGCATGCGCTTTTCGTTGTTCACGATGATCTCGGGAGCCCCAAGATCAAGAAGACGCTTCAGACGGTTGTTGCGGTTAATGACGCGACGGTAAAGATCATTGAGATCTGAAGTCGCGAATCGGCCACCATCGAGCTGCACCATCGGACGAAGTTCCGGCGGGATAACCGGGACGACGTCGAGGATCATTGCGCGCGGGTCGTTGATACGACGACCGTTTTCGTCACGACGGTTGAAGGCCGTAACGATCTTGAGGCGCTTGATGGCCTTTTGCTTACGCTGCGCGGAAAGTGGCTTCTGACCTTCGGCCGGATCGATCTGCTCACGCAAACGGATCTCGTCGCCATCAAGATCGATGCGCTCGATCAGATTGGCAATGGCTTCGGCACCCATGCCGCCTTCGAAGTACTCGCCGTAGCGATCTTCGAGTTCACGCCAGAGCATTTCGTCTTCGATGATTTTGCGAGCGAAAAGTGACTTGAACTCGTCGAACGCACGCTCGACGAGATCGCGCTCCATGTCGTAACGCTCACGGATGGTCTGGAGGTCCTTATCGGCAGCGCGCTGACGAGCCTTGATGTCGGCGTCTTTCGCGCCTTCCTTTTCAAGACCCTTGACCTCGTCTTCGAGATCCTTGTGGCGACGATCGAGTTCGAGACGAAGGTCCTTTTCGATGAGGTCCTTCTCGGCGAGCATGTCTTGCTCAAGTGCTTCGAGGTCGGTGTGGCGACGCTCGTCGTCAACCCAAGTAACGAGGTTGGCGGCGAAGTAGATGACCTTCTCGAGTTGTTTTGCCTTGATCTCTTCACGAGCTTCGGTACCCATGAGGAGGTACGCAAGCCATGAACGAGTGCCGCGCAGGTACCAAATGTGAACGACGGGTGCCGCAAGTTCGATGTGACCCATGCGTTCGCGGCGAACCTTTGAGCGGGTGACTTCGACGCCACAACGTTCACAGATGATGCCCTTGAAACGGACACGCTTGTACTTACCGCAGTAGCACTCCCAGTCCTTTTGCGGACCGAAAATCTTCTCGCAGAAGAGACCGTCCTTTTCAGGCTTAAGTGTGCGGTAGTTGATTGTTTCTGGCTTCTTGACTTCGCCGTTCGACCACGTGCGGATGGAATCCGCGGTGGCAAGTCCGATACGAAGTTGATCAAAAGTGTTGACGTCAAGCATTGCCATGACTTCAGCCCCTCTCTGCCTGGCGGCGGGCATCTTCTTCATCACTGCCACGTTCCGGGCGTGAAAGATCGATACCAAGTTCTTCGGCGGTACGGAAGATGTCTTCGTCGAGCTCACGCATTTCGATCTCGGCGCCTGAGGTGTTGAGTACCTCGACGTTGAGACAGAGTGCCTGCATTTCCTTGATGAGGACCTTGAAGCTCTCGGGAATGCCGGGCTCGGGAATGTTCTCGCCCTTGACGATGGCTTCGTAGACCTTCACGCGGCCGAGAACGTCGTCGGACTTGATGGTGAGGAGTTCCTGCAGGCAATACGCAGCGCCATACGCCTCGAGTGCCCACACCTCCATTTCACCGAATCGCTGGCCACCGAACTGCGCCTTACCGCCCAGCGGCTGCTGGGTGATCATGGAGTACGGGCCGGTCGAACGAGCGTGGATCTTGTCGTCGACCAAATGCGCAAGCTTGAGGATGTACACAACGCCGACGGTGATCGGGTTGTCGTACTTCTCGCCAGTGCGACCATTGAAAAGGGTGATCTTTCCGTCGTCCTGCATCATGCGACCGTTGTCGCCATAGCGACCATCGGTTGCTTCAGGGTGCAAGTTCTGGAAAATCTTCTTGATGGTTGGGTGCTTACCGGCACCTTCAAGTTCGTCCCAGTGAGCGCCGTCGAAGACGGGTGTTGCGACGAGCGTTGCAGGAGGAGTGACCGGACGGGTCTTCTTCTCGGTGCCACGGATGGGTTCTTGGCCGATGGTTTCGCCGTCGATGGTCCAGCCATAACGAGCCGCGTATCCAAGATGAGCTTCAAGAACCTGACCGACGTTCATTCGGGAAGGAACACCAAGCGGGTTGAGAATGATGTCGACAGAAGTGCCGTCGGCCATGAAGGGCATGTCTTCGATCGGAAGGATCCGGGAGATAACACCCTTGTTGCCGTGACGACCAGCGAGCTTGTCGCCCACGCTGATCTTTCGCTTCTGTGCGACATACACACGAACAAGTTGATTGACGCCAGGAGGAAGTTCGTGACCGTCGTCGCGGCTGAACACCTTGACGTCGATGACCTTGCCCTTTTCACCGTGCGGAACCTTGAGCGAGGTGTCGCGAACTTCGCGGGCCTTCTCGCCGAAGATTGCACGAAGGAGACGCTCTTCTGGCGTGAGTTCAGTTTCACCCTTCGGGGTGACCTTGCCCACAAGCACATCGCCAGCAGAAACCTCAGCACCAACGCGGATGATGCCGCGCTCGTCGAGGTCGGCGAGGATTTCGTCAGAAAGGTTCGGAATGTCTCGGGTGATTTCTTCCGGACCAAGCTTGGTGTCACGAGCATCGATCTCGTGCTCCTTGATGTGGATCGACGTAAGGACGTCGTCCTTTACAAGACGCTCGGACAGGATGATGGCGTCCTCGAAGTTGTAGCCCTCCCATGGCATGAAGGCCACGACGAGATTCTTTCCGAGTGCGAGTTCACCGTTATCGGTGGACGGACCGTGAGCGAGGATGTCGCCCTTCTTGATGGCCTGACCCTGCGCAACGATGGGCTTCTGGTTAATACAAGTGTCCTGGTTCGAGCGTTCGAACTTGAGGAGACGGTAAACAACGCGGCCCTTGTTCTTGTACTGAACAGTGATGGCGTTGCCATCGACCTCGGTGATGGTGCCGTCTTCCTCAGCGAGGATCATGTCGGCAGCATCGCGAGCAGCACGTGATTCGATGCCGGTACCGATGTACGGAGCTTCGGCACGCAACAACGGAACAGCCTGACGCTGCATGTTGGCGCCCATGAGTGCGCGGTTTGCATCGTCGTGCTCGAGGAAAGGAATGAGTGCAGTTGCGACCGAAACGATCTGCTTGGGTGAAACGTCCATGAGCTGAACTTCAGCCGGAGCGACGTTTGAAATTTCGGTGGTTGCACCGAAGAAGACGTCGCGTTCAAGCATGAGCTTCAGTTCGCCAAGAGTGGCGGCCTGCGGTGAACGACGCACGAGAACTCGGTCGGCCCTAAATGTGCCGTCGGGATTCAGTGGTGCGTTGGCCTGCGCAACGACGTATTCCTCTTCCTCATCAGCTGCGAGGTAGACGATTTCGTCGGTGACGCGACCCTCAACAACCTTGCGGTACGGCGACTCAATGAAACCAAATGCGTTGACGCGAGCGAAGGTTGCAAGCGCACCGATAAGACCAATGTTCGGGCCTTCGGGAGTTTCGATCGGGCACATACGGCCGTAATGGCTGAAGTGGACGTCGCGGACTTCGAAGCCAGCGCGCTCACGTGACAGACCACCCGGACCGAGCGCTGAAAGACGGCGACGGTGGGTAAGGCCCGAAAGCGGGTTGACCTGATCCATGAACTGCGACAACTGCGAAGTTCCGAAGAATTCCTTGATTGACGCAACGACAGGGCGAATGTTGATGAGGGTCTGCGGCGTGATTGCTTCGACGTCTTGGGTGGTCATGCGCTCACGCACAACACGTTCCATACGTGACAGACCGATGCGGACCTGGTTCTGAATGAGTTCACCAACGGAACGAATACGACGGTTGGCGAAATGGTCCTGATCGTCGAGTCGGTAACCCGGCTCAGCGTTGACGAGGTTCAGGAGGTACGTGGTTGCGGCAAGAACTTCAGACGGCGTAAGCACCGACTGGTCGAGTTCGGGACGCTCAAGCTTGATGTTGAACAGTTTCTCGATCTTGTCGAGTTCTGGTCCGAGCTTGCGGTTGAGCTTGTAACGACCAACGCGTGAGAGGTCGTAACGACGGTTCTCGAAGAACGCGTTGCGGAAGTAGGCCTTTGCCGATTCAACTGACGGCGGTTCGCCCGGACGTGCACGCTTGTAGATCTCGACAAGTGCTTCGTCTTGTGTCGGTGCGAGTTCGCGATCTTTTTCCCACTGACCTTCGAGGAAATCGAAGTGACGAACGAAACGCTCGAGGAAACCTGGGAAGTTTTCTTCGTCGTAACCAAGTGCACGAAGAAGAACGAAAAGGCTGAGACGACGCTTGCGTGCAACACGTGCACCAGCGGTGACGTCCTTGCCCGGCTTTTGTTCAACGTCGAATTCGATCCACTCACCGCGGTAAGGGTGGATGGTGCCGGTAACGAGCTGATGCTTTTGCAAGTTACGAAGACGGAAACGCTCGCCAGGCTGGAAGATGACGCCGGGAGAACGAACGAGCTGCGAAACAACAACGCGCTCAGTGCCGTTAATGACGAACGTGCCCTTCTCGGTCATCATCGGGAAGTCGCCCATGAAGACGGTTTGTTCTTTGATTTCGCCAGTTGATGCGTTCATGAAACGCGCACGCACGAAGATCGGTGCGGAGAAGGTCATGTCCTTCTCTTTGCACTCCTCCACCGTGAACTTGGGCGGCGGACGAAGATCTTCATCTTCAGGATCGAATTCAAGTTCGAGCTGAAGAGTTTCGGTGAAGTCCTTAATTGGACTGATGTCACGGAATGTTTCCGCGAGACCAGTGTGAAGGAACCACTCGAATGATTCGCGTTGAATCGCGATCAGGTCGGGCAGTTCGAGAACTTCGTCGAGATTCGCGAACGAATAACGGTCACGTACGGTCGGACGAGCAGACAAGGAAAGCTCCTCGGTGAAGGAAGGGCGTGACGCACTTACCGAACTGGAACGGACCGAACCGAAACGAACCGGGCCGAAACAGTGACGTCCGAGGCGCGACGCAACGTCAGAGACGAATCGAAGCGGCCCAAGACGCGGAAGGGCGGATTGAGGATCCTAGGGGCAGGACGCGAGGAAGAGCAACCCTGGAATCCCGGCCATTCGGCGGATTCAGGCGCTCACTCGGGGGATCATCCACTTCTACCCCGTTTGAATTGCGCGGAAACCTAGACCCCCCGCCTCCGGCGGTCAAGCATCACGCGCCTCGAACCCACCCGAGACCCCCGAAAACGACACTGGCCCGCCCCGAAGGGCGGGCCAGCACACAAGCCAATTGGCGAGTGTTGAACCGAATTACTTCAGTTCGACAGTGGCGCCGGCACCCTCGAGGGCGGCCTTTGCCTTCTCTGCGTCTTCCTTCGAGGCATGCTCGAGGACGGTCTGAGGAGCGCCGTCGACCAGGTCCTTGGCTTCTTTGAGACCAAGGTTGGTAAGGGCACGGACCTCTTTGATGACCTGGATCTTCTTGTCGCCAGCACCGGTGAGAACGACGTCAAATTCGTCCTTCTCGGCAGCAGCTTCGCCGCCACCGCCGCCGCCTGCAGCCGGGGCTGCAGCAACAGCTACTGGAGCAGCTGCAGAAACGCCGAACTTCTCTTCGAAGTCCTTGAGTAGTTCACTGAGTTCGAGGACCGACATACCGGCGATCGCGTCGAGGATTTCTTCTTTGTTTGCCATTTTCAGCTCTCCTGGGTGTCACCCTCGGCCTCAGCCGGGGCAGCGTCATTGGATTCGGCGGCAGCATCGGCCACGGCCTCGGGTGTTTCGGTGGTGTCTTCGGCTGCGGGAGCCTCGACCTCTGCCTCAGCAGCGGCTTCGGGTGCAGCGGCTTCTTCGACGGCAGGTTCTTCGGCCGGGGTCTCGATGACCTCGGGCGCGCCACCCTGCTTCTCGATGAGTGCAGCTAGTCCGTAGGCGAAATCGCGAGGAAGCGCCTGCAGAAGTCCAGCGAACTGCACCATCGGGGCAGCGATGAGGCCAGCCAGCTGAGCCAGCAATTCCTCACGCGGTGCCACGTCGGCGAGTGCCTTGACGTCGGCCTCAGTGAGTAATTTCTCACCGAGGATTCCGCCCTTCACCACCAGGTTGGGGTTGCCCTTTGCGAATTCACGCAGGGCTTTTGCGACAGCAACGGGGTCTCCGGTGCCGCCAGCGGGAACGAAGGCGATGGCCGTCGGTCCAGTCAGGTGTGCATCAAGATCAAGTCCAAGTTCGTTTGTCGCACGACGCACGAGCGTGTTCTTGTAGACCTTGTAGTCACCACCGGCTGCACGAAGTGCCGCACGAAGTTCTGCCAATCCACTGACATCAATTCCGCGGTACTCGGTGAGCAGGACGGCTTCTGAATCACTGAAGCGCTCACGCACCTCGGCAACCACAGCCACCTTTTCCGGTCTCGGGTTTTCCATCGCACCTCCTCTCATCTGGTGTGTCTCTTCCGGTTCTCTGGTGCGTTGCACCAAATCACCGCTGGGCTGGTGTCGAACTTTTCCGAAGAACACTTCGACACCGGGTTGCCTCGTTGGTGATTACCGGCCGAATGGGCTGGAAAAAACACAACGGGGCGTCCGCCGCGTAGCGCGAGAACGCCCCGAAATTGGGAGGTTCACCTCGTCAGGTGGGTTCCGAGGAACCTGTTACGCCCCTAGGGGCACCGGATGTCTGCGGCGAGCGGATGTAATTGATTGCGAACTGTAGTGGCGGGCTCAGCTCAAGAGCCAGCCCGACACAACAGCGAAAAAACAGTGAGAACTCAGACCTCTTCGAGAGCGAGCATGCGCTGAGAGTCAAGTTTGACGCCCGGGCCCATGGTCGATGACAGCGAGACCTTCTTGAAATAGCGACCCTTTGCCGAAGCAGGCTTGGCCTTCTCGAGCTCTTCGAGCACGGCACGCAGGTTGGCCACAATGGCGGGAACCTCGAAAGAAACCTTGCCGATCGGGACATGAACGTTGCCCTGGCGATCGGTGCGGTACTCGACCTTGCCGCCCTTGAAGTCGGCAACGGCCTTGCCGACGTCGGGGGTGACGGTGCCGGTCTTGGGGTTGGGCATAAGACCACGCGGGCCGAGCTGACGGCCGAGCTTGCCAACCTGGGGCATGAGATCGGGGGTGGCGATGACGAGATCGAAATCCATCATTCCGCCTTCAACCTGCGCAAGCAGATCGTCGGTGCCAACGAATTCGGCGCCTGCGTCGCGAGCGGCCTGCGCGGCATCGCCGGCGGCAAACACTGCGATGCGAACATCGGTACC
>Ga0209444_10001359_pt1 | contig 13405 bp, 16 predicted proteins | sample LauGreFaBDMM15DN_2_FD_188215 | JGI IMG/M metagenome (GOLD analysis project Ga0209444, IMG submission 188215) | Freshwater lake microbial communities from Lake Michigan, USA - Fa13.BD.MM15.DN (SPAdes) (version 2) | ecosystem: Environmental > Aquatic > Freshwater > Lake | place: Lake Michigan...
ATTTTAACTCCTGTGTAATTTGATTAAAATCAAAACTTCGATTGCATAACCATTGTTGGTCTGCTGGCTGTTCGCACACTAGATTGCTCACTGGAGGAGTTTGTCTAGCATAGCATCCCACGCAGGCAACTTTGCTTTGTACCACATGCACATCTTTACCAAACTCACCATCTCTCCAGGGCAGGATCTGTTCTGGAGCAAGATGACTTAGCATTGCAACAATAGGAGTATTTGTAGTACAGGCAACATGATATGGTCCACTGTCCCCGCCAATGAAAAACTCTGCTCCATCTATTAGATGTCGAATTTCGCCTAGGCTCAGTTGCTCTACCATATCAACATAGCGTATTCCTTGTCCATGTGGCATACGACTGTCATACTGAGCGCCAACGCTGATCATTGTAACGTCTGGATAGCTTGCTTCAACCCAGGCCATGACCATGGTCCAGGTTGTTGGATCTATGTTTTTATTTTCCCATGCCCATCTTCGCATGTGGAATACAACATATCTGGGATTGATATCTTTTTTTAGTTCTTCAACCGCATCACGTTCTTCATCGGTTGTGACCAAAGTTAATGTACGGTCAATTGCATCAATATCTTGCCCAAATGCACGATATAGGTATGCATCAACGTAGTGACTGGCAACATTGAGTTCATATGCATCGTTGAGATTTAGATAATGATCCCAACGATCTTCTCTGTTCATGTCTGAAGGAACAATAACTTTATCAACGTCGGGGTTGTTTTCTAATACAATAATTTCTTCAGTAACAACCTGTATGTAAGCATCGTCACCATATCTCTTGCGCAGTTCTCGCAGAACTGGTGTGATCATGATCACGTCACCAACTGCCTTGCGTCGATCAACCAGGATACGGCAAGGTTGATTAATCTTGAGTGGTGCTGGTTTCAGTCGCATAAAGGTCTCTTGGGTAAGTGTTTGTAAAATGCCATCCTGGTTGTGTTTTTCCTGGGCTCGAGTGTAGCTCTGCCCAGACTGGACTTTTACTGCCAATCCAGGCTTCGTGTTCGTAGCGGAAGTTACCATTATCTAGCACTGCATCAATATACTTGCTTGGTACGCCCCATGTCAAATTATCTGGATGTACCAATAGTTCTAGCTTGCGAACATAGCTGGCGCGAGCCCACCAGAAGTTTCCTGAGTAGTGTGCCCATGGACCTTCAACATAGTTTGCACCCACGGTGTCCATGCCTTCGTTTAGTTTGGCCACATTGTCTTCCCAACGATCGATGCACCAGTATTCCATATAATGACGCCAGTCCTGCACACGCTGATCTCCTAGTCTGCTGAGACCTTTAAGGTGGAAGTAGCAGATATAAAACTCTTCTGTGGAGGTATCAACCACATGTTTCATGTAGTCTAGTGTAGGAAATTCCCACAGACCTGTGCTGTCGCTAACATGTACAAATTTTACATTTCCAAATTCTGCCATTACTTCTTTTGCGCCAGTAAAATTATTCACATTACCGTTTGTGCATAGAATAACTTCTTCAGCGGCGTCCAGTAGACCAGTTTCGCTGGCCAGTGTTAGCTGTTCACTCATTAGATCAAATGCTCCCGGGAGATCATTTAGATGTACAAATACTTTGATTTTCATTTTAGTCCTTTATAAACGCTTTCTGCTGTAGCAACTTGGCTACGTTTTTCAATTAGTTCTAGTATAGCAGGATCTGTTGCTTGATCTTTATAAGGAACAAACAACGCCTTGCCACGTGGATTCACATTATTGCCAGGTTCTGTTACATAGTATACTGCTAAACTTTGTCTTGTGATACCTTCAGGACAATCGAGATCTGCTGGCAGTCCGTGCCATGAATTCTGTGTGGTATCAAATAATACTGCACGATTGAATCGATTCTCAATCAATACCACACGTTCCTTTGCACGTCCAGTGGTTTCATCATGACTCCATAGCTCTAGTCCGCCGCCCCAGTCTGGAATCCAGTCTGGAGTTAGATAAACGATCAGGTTGTAGTGACGTTCTAATTGTAGCTTGGGATGTATGCTGTAGTCAAGATGTACGTTTAGTTTTCCGTTGGTGGTGTGGGCATGCCATCCTCCTCCGTGGAGTCCAATATCTGCTTGTATGCCTGTATTGCCCGTGATTGCTTCAACCGTGTGCTCAAATGCTGTTCCACACAGGTAGTGTAAAGCTGTGTAAGTATTTCTTGGGAACTTATCCCAGTGATTACAGGCTTTTTTGTTTTCGATCGGGTTGTTGTAGTGGGCATTCCAAACTCCTTCTGCTTCGTATGCAGGAAATTCTGCTACCAGTTGTTTAGCTATTTCATCAGTGAAAAAATTATCAATCACAACATGGTTAAAAGGCTCCGCAGATATATATGCATCACGGAATCCTCTCCAGAATTGATCATTGACTATTTTCATATTAGTTTGTAATGGCTAGACCGTTGGGAGCAATAGTACCATGAACTCCAACTTTTTCAATCTCTAGTACAAGTTCTTTAGGCAGTGAATAGAATAAACAATGTTCGATGTCTGCGTATCCACCTGCCTTGAGACGTTCACGCATGTAGTCGCGAGCATTGTTATAATAGGTGATCATGTCATTGTGCATGCTTACCGGCCAGCTAAGGAGTCGAGCCATGTACTGTTCTGTTAAACGAGTGACCTGGAACGGAAACTGGCTAGGATGTCTTTTGCCAATTACAATTTTATCTTTTGCTTCCGTACCAGAATAAAAGTCTAGATCGAATTGTTCATTTAGCATGTACCGACCGCTCATCTTGAACACACGATCCACACCTTCAAGCGCACCATTTTCTCTAGCGATATGCAGTGCAAGTGGAAATGTTGTGAGCTCTGTTAGGTTCTTCACAATGTCCCAGTTTTCGAACCAGCCTGGATTGCTGTAGATCCAGTTCACTTCGTGATTGATTGTGAAATCAAAATAATAGTCACATGCATCCATTAGTGCATCTTCGTACTGGGTTTTAAGTCCAGCGCCAGATACTTCACTGATGGCTATTACAACGCCTGGCACCTTTAGACGAATATTGTCAATGGTATCTAGTGTCATCTGCAGTCGTTGCTCCGGACTGTAAATTCCAAAGCGACTCTCAACTGCGGAGGTTACAATAAACAGTGTTTTCATTTGCGCAACCACCGATCGTTGGCCAGGGTCCAGTCCACAACTTCTTTCACACGCTCGCTGAGTTTGATCTTTGGAATCCAGCCCAGGCTTTCAAGTAGGCCGCCATCCAGTGCATAGCGTAGGTCGTGTCCTGGGCGACTGGTATGGAAGTCTACCATTTCGTGCTTGAGTTCTTTGCCTTGTGCTCGTGCAATGATTCGTGCAAGCTCAAGATTGTCAATTTCTTCTGGTCCAACCAGGTTAAACTTGGGACACTTGGCGCCGCCGTAGTCACTGTCATGTTTGTAGTCTTGTAATTTTTCAAGAATAAACATCAGGCCATCTGCCACATCTTTGGCATGGATATAGTGGCGTGAGCCTGCTTGTGTGCGAGTCGGATCGCTGTGTACAGTGACCACTTCGCCATCACGCACCTTCTGGATCACCATGGGAATGTACTTTTCTGGATGCTGGCGCTCACCAAACACGTTCATGGTATGTGTGACAACAATGGGCATCTTGTAGGTGTTTTCAAATGCCACGCACAGTTCTTCTGCGGCGGCTTTTGATGCCGAATACGGATTGGTTGAATTGTAACGATCGTATTCTTTGTAGTTCACTCCAGGGGGTGCTGGACCAAACACTTCATCTGTTGAGAAGTTGATAAAGCGTTCTAGGTTTGGAAGTGTACGTGCCCATTGCAGTAGATTAACTGTGCCTACCACATTGTCCATGACAAATTCCATTGGGTATTCAATTGAACGATCCACGTGTGATCCTGCCGCAAGGTGCAACACATAATGGGTGTCGCCAATCATGCTTGATGTGAGTGGCGAGATCTCTGCTTTGAGATCATGGAACACTGCCCGCACACGTTTGCGAGTTTCCGGATCATGCTCATGCATCATGTCTGCAAGACGATTTAGGTTGCCACTGAAATCCAGTCGGTCTAGTGTGACTATGTTCCAGTCTGTGGTTGTTAGGATTCGGTCAATGATATGGTGGGCAATGAATCCGGCCCCACCAGTGATTAGGACATTTTTTGACAATTTGAGTTCTCCATTGAGTAATTGATAATGTATTTATTCTTGCAGTTTTACCTGGATTTTGTTTTTCCAACTTGCCAGCGCGGACCCAATAACCTGGTGCATGTCGTAGTACATGTATTCACCAAGCCGTCCACCAATTATGGTGTTAGGTTCTGCGTCAGCAAGATCGCGATACTTTTCGTAGCGTAGTCGATCCTCAGGTGTGTTAACTGGATAATACACTGTATCGTCTCCAGTTGCAAGCCTGGATCTCTCCACTCCTAGAATAGTTCGATCCGCGGGGTAATCTTTTCGTTCTGGATGGAAATGCCTATGTTCAATAATGCGAGTATGTGGTACTTCTGCATCTCCATAGTTGACCTGTGTGATACCTTGGTAGTCTCCAACCGTGTGTCGCTGGAACTCAAAGTCTAGTGTGCGCCAGTTTAGTCTGCCATAACAGTAGTCGTAGTAGAGATCGATTGGGCCTGTGTACACAACCAATTGATCAGGCTGTTTTAGATGCTGTACCTTGAACCAGTCAGTGTCCAGGAACAACTGGATGTTTTCATGTGTGAGCATGCGTTCAAAGATGGGTGTGTACCCGCCAACCGGAATACCTTCATAGGTGTCGTTGTAGTAGCGATCGTTGTAGTTGGTGCGCACAGGCAGACGTCTTGCATAACTGGCAGGTAACTCCAGCGGGTCCGTTTCCCACTGCTTGAGAGTGTAGCCACGTATGAATGCGTGATACAGTTCTGGGCCAATCAAGGCCATTGCCTGTTCCTGGAAGTTTGCGGGCTCTGTTTGTTTATAAGGCGCAGTCATTGTTGCCATAAACTCTGCTGCCTGATCCGGAGTGTAGTTGCTGTTGTAGAAACTGTTTATGGTATCAAGATTGATTGGCATGCTGTACTGCTTGTTACCAACCTGTATGCGGCACTTGTGTCTGTAGCTGTTGAATTCTGTGAACTGATTTATATAGTCCCACACACGCTGATTGCTGGTATGAAATATGTGAGGTCCATATTGATGAACGTTGATACCAGTTTCTGGATCATCTTTGGTATAGCAGTTGCCTGCAATATGACTGCGCTTTTCAATCACTGCCACACGATAGCCTGCGCGGCTGGCCTGTTCGGCTACCACACTACCAAACAATCCACTTCCGACAATAATGAGGTTGAAGTTTCTAAACATGATCTATTATACTACTAAATATTCCTGAGAGTCTACCTATGTCAATAAGAATTTATCAATCATTCTACAAACCAGAACAAAAAGAACATCTGGATCCAGAATTTTATCCTTACGATAATACTTCCAATCCAGTGAAAAATCTCTACGAACACTATCTCTATCATCGCATTAGAGAAGTAGCACAGGCTGATGGAGCCAAATACTGGGGTATGTTCAGTTGGCAATGGCGCAAAAAACTAACCCACGCATCAGCTGAACAGGTGCTGGAAGCAACCGATCAATGCGCCAACGCAGGGTGTGATGTTGTGATTTTTAATCCATACGTCGACGATGAAGCTGTTTCCTATAACATCTGGGAGCAGGGCGCATGGAGTCACCCTTACATGCTACACCTAGGACGGGCAGTACTTGAAAAAATGGGCGAAGATCCAAACTTGGTATTTGAACCAATGGATTATGGAGTCTACCTGGCTGCAAACTACATGGTAGGCAATCAAAAGTACTGGGACGGATTATTAGAATTCCTAGATAGATTTGTGGCCAGTCTGGACCAGCTGTCTCCAGAAGACTCAATCATGATGAAATCCAGTGCTGGCTATGAACCAAATCCAAAGCTAGACTATACTGGTTTTGTTTGTGAGAGACTGATCAGTACCTATCTAGTGAAAGAACGTGCAAGCCAGAATCTCAAGGTTGGTGCATTTGTAATAGAATCAGAAATGAGCAAATACAAGCACGAAGCAATACGTAATCAAGACAAAGAAAAACTACTACACTGGGACCAACAAAGACCTGCTAAAGGTTATAAGTTTGCAACTGAATGGATAAACGCAACATTCTGATCACTGGTGGTAATGGTTTCATTGGATCGTACCTAAGAAATCATTTCACCAATAAGTTCAACATCTATGCACCAGGACACAGCGTACTGGACCTGACCAACGCACAAAGTGTTGATCGATTCTTTGAACAGCATTCTATAGATATTGTGATACACTGTGCTCTTGCTGGGCGGGATCGTATCAATGCAGTAGACTCAGCACTGGCTACCGCAAATCTAGAGATGTTCAGCAATCTCTGGCGCAACCGACATCATTACAAACAATTGATTAACATGGGCACTGGTAACGAGTTTGACACCAGTACCAATATTGATTGTGCAAGTGAAGAAGTTCTATATGATCATCTGCCAATGGCCAGTTATGGATATGCTAAAAATCTAGTGGCCCGTATCTGTGCTTCTACTCCAGGATTTGTCAATATACGATTGTTTGGAGTATTCCATCATACTGAGAACAGCAAGAGATTTTTCAAGCGCCTGATGGACGCAACAGATGAGTCACCATTTAGGATTTTTCAAGATCACTATTTTGATTTTGTGAACATCGAAGACCTGGCCATGGTCATTGATGCAGTACTAGACAAACAAATAAATGATAATGATATGAATATTGTGTATGCGCAGAAACGCCTGCTGAGTGAACATGCATACTTGTTCGCAGAAATCCACGATATCCCACAAAGTCGAATCATTGTGGAGCACCGTGGATCAAATAACTTTACAGGTAGTTCTTTAAAGATTGACCGCTACCAGTTTCCGTTTGTTGGTTTAGAAACTGGCTTTAAAAGATATCAAGCCTGATTATTTTCTTTGGCTTCTAGATATTGTTTAAGGATTCGCATGGTCTTGCGAGATGTGTCGTATACATATTCTTTAGTATCGTCTTCTGTATTAATTACTAGAATAAAACCGTTGGCTACACGACGGATTTCAATTGATTCAAACATGGCATTACCTCGTTAGTGGTTGAGAATTTATTATACTACAAATCTCAATTGAGGTCAATGAAAATGGTGGAGCGGGGTAAGAGAATCGAACTCTCAGCATTAGCTTGGAAGGCTAAGGTATTACCACTATACGAACCCCGCGTCGGTTTATTTAATCACTTGTGATTGTATTGGCTTTTTTGGTTCCATCCGTGGATCGACTCGATCAACTCGATTTTCTTCCATAGCAGCCGCATCCTCTGCGCTGATCTTGGCCGCTATGTATGTGAATACCTTGACCGGCCGCCAGAATCGATTGAATAGATTGTTGATGACCAGTATCGTGGCAACAATAATGATCAATCCTAGACTGATCAATAGTGCGCTGGATACAAAATTTGCGGCGTCAACTACGCCCATTGTAATTTCTGTTGTCATGATTTACCTTGAATAAAAATTGTTGATTAAAAGTGGGTGTTGCCACCCACTATGGATTTACCGCCCTCGGCCTGTGTTTCGCATTACCTTTTGCACTGGTGCAGTTGGTCCCACGGCTTTCATTGCTTGTTGCTTCTGAATCTGCTGATGTGGTGCTTTGGTTTCTTTGGTTTTAGGTACTTTTACTTTAGAACGCGGATCTCCCATATTTTTCTCCTTGATAAAAAAGTTATGGAGCGGGATAAGAGGCTCGAACTCTCGACCTATACCTTGGCAAGGTATCGCTCTACCAACTGAGCTAATCCCGCATCGCAAAAGTATTTAACTTCAAATTAACCAGTGCGATGAATTAAATGCCAACCAAACTGTGTTTGTACCGGCTCGCTAACTTCGCCAACTGGCAGTGCAAAAGTTGCGTCCTCAAATGATTTAACCATTTGTCCGGCACCAAAACGACCTAGGTCACCACCACGTGCTTTGCTTGGGCATGAACTATGCTGTTGTGCTAATGTTGCAAAATCTGTGCCTTCAGCAATTTTTTGCTTGAGTGTGACTGCTGTGTGTAGATCTGATACCAAAATATGGCTTGCTTGAACTTGCATAAAAATTTCCTTTACTAATTTAGTTCCTGTATTCTAACATATTTTTTACAACGTGTCAAAGTAATATTTCTTTAATATACTACCCAACGGGTCTGTGCCAAACATGCTACCCATTGATAATATTTTTTCGTTGTGCGAACCAAGCACATGCATACGATTCAAAATACCTTCAGGAAAATCCAGCCTGTAAGCGCCATTGGTAAAACGATTATTTCCGCCGATTACCCCTGTAGTGTAAATTTTTTGATCAAACTTATCTGCATTCCATTTAAACAATTCTTCATCGTCTCGTAGCACATACATTGATTTACTTTGATGTACTATTTCACAATGCATGTCTCCAAATATAGTAGACCTAGATGGCAATTTCCAATCAAGCATAAAATATGGAATATTGAGCATATGAGCTAGATGCGCTATGCCGCCTTCGTATCCAATGATTGCCTTACAATGTTTAACCATCATTTCAACTTTGTCTTCAAAGTCGGTATGCATGCTATCAAGTGTTATTACATCGTATCGTCTGGATCTAATAAATTCAAAAATTCGTGCATAGTAATCAACAGGGCGGAATCTCGACTGTGGGAAAATATTTTCTCCCCCAAGGTTGACTTCTTGGCCATTGGTCCATTCTATATAGTTACTGTGTTGGTCCATATACATTTGGTTGGTGGTGTAACAGACCAATCCAATATAACCTTTATCTTCGCGAGTATTTTTGTAATCAATTTCAAGATCCTGCCCACGAATATTAACGGAACCGGGATTATAATATTTAGAAAATAATTTAACTGGCCAACCTATGATTGCAAAGTCACCGTTCTCCTCAACCTGTACCAATTCAAATTGACTGTCTGGTATGTTCAATACCCGTTTAAAATAACTTAGTCGATCAAAAGTAGAATGACTGTTGTTACAATGCACAACAACCGTATCGGGTATATCGCATAGCATTGAAATAAGGCAAAGATAATCTCCCATCCCAACGCTATGGGTAGTATTCAGATGTATTTGCATTGTTTATGCAGTGCGTTTGATCAATTCCCAAGCAAAGGATGTGTGTACTGGATCACTCACTTGACCAATCTCTAGAGACAGTGATGTTTCAACAAAAACCGTAGATGCATGAAACCCATCTGCACTAACGATTCCACACTCCCCACTATTGGTTGCATTAGGGGACATGCTGTGTTCTCTGGCCAGATCTGCAAAATCTGCACCTGCATCTAGCTGGAATTTGAGTGACTGGGCTGTGGCCTCATCTAGTACTTGTATATGACTTACTGTAACTTGTTCTGCTGACATTTAAAAATCCTTAATAAGTGTTGAGCTACCGGTCCTAGTCGGCCCCCAACTGAGCGGTTACTCTGTCCAGCTCTCTGTGTATCTGGGCGATTTGAGCCTTCGCCCCAGGATTTTTCCAGGCTCCCATCAAGCGGGACTCTGAGGCAGATCCTGTGCGCCCGGCATTTCTGGTGCTGCCTAACCCTCTTTATATAACGTAAAAGAGTAAACCGAGGTTTGGTTGCGGGTGATGGAATCGAACCACCATCTGAAGCTTATGAGACTTCTGAATTACCGTTACTCTAACCCGCCATAGTATATTATATATGACAGCAACAGACCTGTCAATGATTACATCGTGGGTCCGTTGCCGTTTGTGAAGCCCACTGTGCCGCCCTCTGCTTCGATTCGTGCAATCACTTCTTCAAACAAGATGGGTGCAAAGTCAGTCTGCTCCACGCACACGCAATGATAACGCACATCAGGTTCGTCACTGTACAAGATCTCTCCTGTACGTGCATCGACTCCGCGAGCCTTCTTCACGCGGTTGGCGTGAGTGTGGCCATGGATGTTCACACCAAAGCGACCCATACTATCTGTGTGCAACGGAATATGACTCAAGATCATTCCGTTCATCACATGGTACGCTCGCAATTCACGAAAGTATTCACGATACTCCACATCCGGAAAGATGTCGTGATTGCCGCGGATCAATACCTTGTCGCCGTTCAAGCGGGCCAATGTGGGCAATGCACGACGGTTGATCACAACGTCACCCAAATGGTACACCTTGTCAGTGGGCCGGACTCGTGCGTTCCACTTTGCAATCATGTCCTCATCCATCTCCTCAGGAGTGGCGTAGGGACGCAACTTGGTCACACCATCGTTGCGAGTGAACTTGCACACACCCATGTGTCCAAAATGTGTATCACTTACCAAAAATACGCTAGGCATATCAAACCCTTTCTTTTTTCATTCGTCCAATGCGGCTGGCCTTGTTCCAGGTGTATGGCGCACCATCCGGTGTTTTGCCATCCTGTACACTGTCAACCCCAAATCTACCTACAATTTCAAATCCGTTGCCTGTTATGCTCACAAACTCGTTCAAAGTTTTAGCATGAGCCATGGCTAGGTCCAGTGTTGCAAATTCTTGTTGTTTTATTTTATACATTGAAATCACGAAGCCTTTTTATTAGCATACCGTAGTATACAATAAAAGGCTCGTTTTGGTCAACCGGAAAAAAGTTATACTTTAGTTAACACGTTCTTTATTAAGCACTAACGCCTTTAAAGACGTTAAAGTTTATAATTGGAGTATCCGACACAACACCTCCGGTTGTTTGAAACGCTATCGTAAACGTGCCGGCGCCTATATTTGTCACAGAAGTGATATAGGTATTTGTTGCACTTCGCACAGACAAGGATACTGTATCTGTTGCCGCCACTGTGGAGTTGGTCACAACAAATGTTGTCCATGCAGTTGCTCCTATGGCAGTAAACAGTGTGATCGAACCAGTCAGCTTGTTGAGTGTAACTCCAGTGGATCTGCTTGTGGCCTGGGTAACTGTGCCACCTGCTCCTGTACCGTATCCTAGCCCACCAGTTGTTCCAGTTACTCGAGCACTACCACCAATGGTAATGTTGCCAGCGATGCCTGCGCCACCTGCGACTACCAATGCACCTGTTGTGGTAGTTGTACTTGTAGTATTTGCTAATACTACAAGATTACCATTGCCACCGTATCCAGAACCTATCAATAGTGGAATATCTGTTCCTGGGGCACCGCTGGCTGCCGAAATGCGAGCTGCGGATCCTGATGTACCAAATACTGCAGAACCAGCAGTTCCGCCAACTGAGAGCATTGCAGTTGTAGAGCCAGTGTTGGTAACCTGTAGACCAAATGCTGCATTTGGATATTCAAGTGCGTTGTTGAGTCTTGAGACTAAGGTGGATCCAGAATATACCTGACCACTTACACCAATGCCGCCGTTAACAACCAATGCACCGCTGGTTGTGTCATTTGATGCTGTTCCGCTGCCTGCTACAATATTACCCCCAACATTTAATCTACCAGCAATACCTACTCCACCTGCAACTACCAATGCACCGGTGGTTGTGCTTGTGCTTGTGGTGGTAGCGGCAACAACTACGTTACTTGTAGTACCTGCACCAAGAACAACATTTCCACCTACATGCAGATTACCACCTATGCCAGCACCTCTGGAGATAACCAGTGCACCTGTTGTTGTATTTGTGGCATTTGCACTGGATTTATCACTGGCAATTACCACATTGCCCCAAGTGGTTAGATATCCTCCTGTAATACCTGCTCCAGTACCAAACGACACATTACCAAATTGTACCTGCAGGTTACTAAACACACTTAGACCGGCGCCTGTGGTTATATTACCTCCTGCACCAAGCCCTCCTCTGACTACAAGAGCGCCTGTAGTTGAACTCACACTGTCTGTGGTGGCAGCTGCCACCACATTACCACTGGCTTTGATCTGTCCAGCAACTATTGCTGAACCAGTGGTGTTTACTGTAGGAAATGTACCAGTTGTGCCTGTGTCTACGGTTATTGTGAAGCTTGTGGTTGTTACCGGAAACTCGTAATATTTTGCTGTGACTGGACTTGCAGAAGTAGAGTACCAGAGCTGTACTTTAATAGGTGTAAATGTAGTGTTAGTTGCATCTTGTAAATTAGGACTCCAACTTGCGGCCAGTGCAGTGGTAGTAACACCGTTTAGCACGATTCCAGATGTGCTGGTTCCAGTGGTTGTGTCACCGTTTAGGTCAACAGCAATTAGCCAGAGGTAATATGTGCCAGTCAATGCTCCACCGCTGCCTGCAACAACAACCGGCATGTCTGTATTTGACAACTGTTGTGTGTTGATCCCTGGTGATACTATACCTTTGGCAATACGTAGATTACCATTGATGGCTGCGCCACCTTTGACTATTAGTGCCCCAGTTGTGTTGCTTGTGCTTGTGGTAGTTGCATTAGCAACAATATTACCACCTGCTATGATTGTACCAGCAACGCCTGCTCCACCTTTGACAACCAGTGCACCTGTTGTGGTAGTTGTACTTGCAGTAGTTGACTCGACCACAAGGTTACTATTTGTGTTAGTTCCAATTTTTGTATTGGCGTAGGTATAGAATGCACTGGTAGTTGTTACCGTTGCAAATGTTGAATTAGCCCATGACTGGTATGCACCTAGATTTGAGTTAGTTGATATGTTGCCAAGAAACAATGTTCCGATATTAGCATTGGCATAGATCTGATATGCACCTAGGTTTGCATTAGTTGATGCATTGCCCAGTAGCAAGGTTCCAATATTGGCGCTTACATCTCCGGTATTTTGAATCCACAGTGTTCCAGCAATGCCTGCGCCGCCTGCAACTACCAGAGCACCTGTTGTGGTATTAGTGGTTGCGGTGGTGGCTGCTGCCACAATGTTACCACCAATGATTGCGGCACCCCCAATGCCTGCTCCACCTGCTATCACCAGAGCGCCTGTTGTGGTGTTTGTACTTGCAGTCGTGGCTGCTGCCACAATGTTTCCGGTCACGTTTAATCGTTTGGCAACATTAACTCCGCCCGCCACCAACAATGATCCTACTGTGGATCCTGTGCTTTCTGTTGCGCTGCCAACCACTAGATTACCTGTGGTTTTAAACACTGCTCCAGAGATATCACCAGTGGCAGTGGTTAGGTATGATGCAGTGTTGGCATTGGCATTTGTTGCCAGGTTCTGTATGTAGGTGTTAGCTACAGTGACGTTTGCATTAACAAGACTAATCTGTACGTTGGCACTGTCAACTCGAGCATTGGCTGCACCAACTGAAATGTTGCCTGCATCAAGTCCTGCCTGTACCAAAACAAACGAAGCCGCCGAAGCAGCATTGGCTGCTGTGATGTTGGCACGTAAACTAACAATAGCAGCATTGGCCACTGTGACGT
>Ga0209444_10001360_pt1 | contig 13396 bp, 16 predicted proteins | sample LauGreFaBDMM15DN_2_FD_188215 | JGI IMG/M metagenome (GOLD analysis project Ga0209444, IMG submission 188215) | Freshwater lake microbial communities from Lake Michigan, USA - Fa13.BD.MM15.DN (SPAdes) (version 2) | ecosystem: Environmental > Aquatic > Freshwater > Lake | place: Lake Michigan...
CTTGTTGCAAACTTTCCGCCCAGGCCATGCGGACTACACCTATTTTCAAAAATTCGGTATCCGCGATCCGCGTGGTGGGGGTCGTTCATCTGCACGTTTGACGGCGCCTACGGTTGCAGCTGGTGCCGTCGCCAAAAGATGGTTGCAAGAAAAGTACGGCACCGAATTTAAAGGATGCATGTCTCAACTTGGCGATTTGCCTATTGCTTTCGAGAGCTGGGACCATGTAGGCCACAACCCTTTTTACGCACCCTGTGCAGACGTGCAAATATTTGAAGATTACATGGACAGTTTGCGCAAGGCGGGTGACTCTTGTGGCGCGCGTATTCGCGTAGTGGCGACTGGCATGCCTGTAGGTTTAGGGCAACCCCTGTACGACAAATTAGACGCAGACATTGCTTACGCGATGATGGGATTGAATGCGGTGAAAGGTGTTGAGATTGGTTCTGGCTTTGCGAGCGTCGCGCACCACGGCACCATGCATGGCGATACGCTCACGCCCCAAGGCTTTGCGACCAACCATGCGGGAGGCGTCTTGGGCGGTATCAGTACAGGGCAAGATCTTGAAGTGAGCATTGCCATCAAGCCCACCAGTTCTATCGTGAGCCCGCGTGATTCAATTGACCAAAACAGCCAAGCTGTTCAGGTGGTCACTAAAGGGCGGCACGACCCATGTGTGGGTATTCGCGCTACGCCCATTGCCGAGGCGCTTTTGGCTTTGGTGGTTATGGACCATGCGTTGCGCCATCGCGCGCAGTGTGGTGACGTGCATGTGGATATGCCCGCCATCGCGGGACGCATCGCTTAAACGTGTCATCTGTGGAAGCCTCAGTGCCGTCAAGGCGTAATACGCTGTTTCCGTTTGCAGCGCTGTCTGCCAGTTACTTTGCGCACATTGGCTTCTTCAATCCCTATTTACCTTTGTGGCTCAAGTCCTTGGGCCTTTCTATCACCACGATTGGATTGCTTACGGCTGTTCAGTCCTTGACGCGCATCTTGGCGCCCTATGTTTGGGGTTGGTTGAGTGACCATAGCGCAGACCGCATCAACCTATTGCGTTATTGCGCAGGCGCTGCATTGGTATGCGCCATAGGTTTGTTTTTTCAGAACGGCTTGCTGTGGTTGGCCGTGGTGTTGCTATGCATGTTTATCCATACCAGCGCCATGATGCCCATGAGCGAAGCAGCGCTGGCGCAATGGGTGAGCAGCGAAGGCAACTTCAATACCAAACGCTATGGCCGTGTTCGGTTATGGGGCTCTATTGGATTTTTAGTCACGGTATTTGTCGCGGGCGCTTGGTTTGACCATCAGGGTATGGAGAGCTTTCCCACTTGGGCCGTAGGTTCGTTGATTGCGCTGAACGTCAGCGTCTGGTGGTTACCCAAGCACCGTGAAGTGGCGCACCATGATGAAGTCTCACCACCTGTTCTTGGTGTGCTTAGACAAGCCAAAGTACGCTGGTTCTTTGCCGCGGTGTTTTTTCATGTGTTTGCGCACATTGGTATTTATGTATTTTTATCTTTGTACTTAGACGCATTGGGCTACAGCAAAACCATGATCGGTATTTTGTGGGCGGTTTCAGTGGCAACAGAAATCGTATGGTTCTTCACGCAAAGCCGATGGCTTCCCCTGTTTAGTTTGTCTGCGTGGTTGGTCATTTGCGCATGTGTGATGGTGTTGCGGATGGGTCTGACTACTTGGTGGGCGGATGCGTTGTGGGCTTTATGGATCGCCCAGATGTTGCATGCGGTCACCTTTGCTACCCACCACACGGTGTGCATTTCTATTTTGACCAAGCACTTCTCCGGACGTTTGCGGGGCAGAGGCCAAGCTTTGTATGCATCGATTGGCTACGGCATTCCCGGCGTGCTGGGTGCACTTCTTGGTGGTTTGCTGAGTGAGAGTTTTGGACTGGCGTCTATTTATGCAGCGTCCGTCGTCATGGCGTTGATTGCCTGCTCTTGTGCATGGCGCACCCATTACTTGAGCCGTAAAGACAGCTTTTTAACTAATACCTAGCGCCGTAGATGCCTTAATCTTTAGGACGGAAACTGATCACCAGGGGGGAGTGAATGCGGCCATCGATATCGCGCGGCAATATTTCAGTTTTGTCAATCGCCTTCAAAACTGCATCGTCCCATGCAGCGTTGCCACTAGATTTGATGAGTTTTTTGCCTACGATGGTGCCATCAGGCGCGCAGCGCACTTCTACCTCGGCGGGAGCATTAGACGCAATATCTTCGGTAAAGGTGATGTTGGGTTTGATGCGTCCACGGATACGTCCGCTGTAACTATCTGACGGCCCGGCGGAGCGCTGAGCAGTACCTGTGGCGTTCTCGTCGCCTGTGGCGCCAGCCATACCAGCAATGCGCTTCATATTTTCTTGGCGCATGGCTTCTAGTTTTTTGGTGTCAGCTGGCGACGGTTTAGCTTCTTTTTGTTCTTGGAGTTTTTTAGTTTCTTTGTCCTTAAGCTCTTTTTCTTTGCGCTCTTTCTCTTTCTTTTCTTTTTCCTTCAATTCTTTTTCTTTCAGCGCCTTGTCTTTAATTTCTTTTTGTTCTTTCTCTTTAAGCTTGGCTTTTTTCTCTTCTTCTTTTTTGAGCTGTTCTTTTTTCAAGCGTTCTGCTTCAAGCACTTCTTGTTTCTTTTTATCTTCTTCTAATTGTTTTTTACGTTTTGCCAAAGCAATATCTGCATCTACATTGGAAGTAGGTTCAGGTGGCGGCTTCACCATTTCTTTTGGCGCTGGAGGAGGTGGCGAGGGAGGGGGCGGAGGCTCTGCTTCAACAAGTTTGGGTGCGACAGCCATGGGTACAGCGGCCCACAACTCAGCCTCGACAGATAGGCTGTTATCTTGGTTCCATTGAATGCCGGCGGTTAGGGCCACCATTAAAAGTAAGTGGACGAGTAGGGCAAGACCCAGTGAGCGACCCGTGCCCGGAGGAGGTGGGGGCGCAAACTCGAGATACGCGGGCGTTGCAGTCATCAGTCTGTAAGTTGCACAGACAAACCTACGCGGGCAATACCAGCGCGTTGCAAGGTGTCCATGGCTTTGACAACAGTTTCATATTTGATGGAGCGGTCGGCCGATATCACCACCGGCGCATCGGTTGAATTTGCTGTGAGTTCGCGTACATCACGCACGAGGTTGCTGATAGAACTGGGCAAGGACTTCGTGACGGTACCTGTGCTTTTAATGATGATTTTTTCATCCTTGCTGATCTCGATCTGCACGACCTGTGTAGGCACGTTGGAGGCTTTACCCACAGTGGGTAGGTCAATCACACTAGGAGAAATCAAAGGCGCTGTGACCATAAAAATAATCAACAAGACCAGCATCACGTCGATGAACGGCACCATATTGATATCGTTCATAGCGCGACGGCCTTTGCGGCCTGAGCGAGAGGAAATAGAAGCCATCCGTCAGCTCCTTGTTTAATGGCCCGAGGGGCTTGCGCTCACATTGCGCTGCAAGATGTTAGAAAACTCTTCTATAAAAGTTTCTAATTTGTTGGAGATGCGATCAATGTCACGGGCAAAGCGGTTGTAGGCCAGCACAGCAGGAATGGCGGCAAACAAACCAATGGCAGTCGCGACCAGTGCCTCTGCTATGCCAGGCGCTACTTTGGCAAGCGTGACTTGTTGCATGCTAGCCAAACCCGTAAACGCATGCATGATGCCCCAGACTGTGCCGAATAAACCTACATAGGGAGACACCGATCCGACTGACGCCAAAAAGGAGAGGTTGGATTCAATCGCATCCATCTCGCGTTGGTAACTCGCTCGCATCGCGCGGCGTGCGCCGTCCATCAACATGCTGGTGTCATTGATGCGGCGTTCGCGCAGTTTTTGGTATTCACGCATGCCGCTGGCAAAAATACGCTCCATAGGACCAGAGAGCTTGGCGTTTTGGGCGGCGGCTGCGAACAACTCGTTCAAACTGGCGCCAGACCAGAAGTCGCGCTCAAAAGTCTCATTCAAGTCTTTGATGCGACCAATCGCGATGATTTTGCGAAAAATAGCCGTCCAACTGGCGATCGACACCATCAACAAGGTGGCCACAACGGCTTGCACTACCCAACTTGCGTTGAGTAATAAATTAATGATGGAGAAATCTTGGGTCATAGCGCTCGTCTTAGTAGAGAAGAAAGAATTCTCGCAGGCTTTCAGACTTTTATACCGCTGGGGTAGGTATTGCGTCTTCAGTGCGACGGTCTGACTGCACTTCTGTGCTGCGTAATTTTGGCGCCAAGCTGTTGAGAACGGCATTGACATACTTGTGTCCATCAGTGCCGCCAAAAGATTTCGCGAGTTCAATATATTCGTTGAGCACGACACGCCAAGGCACGTCTATGCAATGCTGAAATTCGTAGACCCCCATCCACATGACGGCGTGCTCGATTGGAGATATTTCTTCGAGTTTGCGGTCTAGCAAAGGCATGATGAGTGCATCGAGCGCGGTGCGGTGTTCAATGCAACCAAATAAAAGTGCGTCGTAGTGCACCGAATCAGACTTATGAAAACCGCTTAAATCGCGGGTAAATACATCGATATCGGATGCCTCGTTGCGACCTACCAAATATTGGTACAAGCCTTGCAAAGCAAACTCGCGCGCGCGACTGCGTCCCGATTTGGATGCGCTTTTGCGCACGGGCTTGGTATCGCCGCTCATGCCAGTTGCTCCAGCAACAAGGCCATTTCAACCGCTACGCGCGCGGCGTCACGGCCTTTGTCAGTTTGGCGGGCAATCGCTTGGGGCATGTCTTCGGTTGTCAATATGGCGTTGGCAACAGGAACATGGAAATCCATGCTGATACGCGAGACGCCTGCGCCAGATTCGTTAGCTACCAATTCAAAGTGGTAGGTTTCGCCGCGGATGATGCAACCCAAAGCGATCAATGCGTTGTAGGGTTCTGGATCTTCAATATGGGCCAAAGCTTGAAGGGCCAAAGGTATTTCTAATGCACCTGGCACATACACATGGGTGATGCGGTCTTCTTTGACGCCCATCGCTGCTAGTTCGTTCAAGCAGGCCTCGGCAAGTGCATTTGTTATTTCGGGGTTGAAGCGGGCTTGCACGATGCCCACTTTGAGCGCGCTACCGTCTAATTGACTAGGAGTTTGTGAGTTAGGGGTGAACATATTCTTTTATTCTTTGATGACGTAGCCTGTGATTTCAAGCCCATAACCCGCCATGCTGGGCATGCGACGTGGGTTACCAAGCAAGCGCATTTTTTGTACGCCGCAATCACGCAAGATTTGTGCGCCGACGCCGTAGCTGCGTAAATCCATACGGCCACGCTCTGGTGCATGGGCTGAGCGCGCTGTACCGTCAAACTGGGCAAGTAACTGCGCACCGCTTTCTCCGCAGTTCAGCAGCACGATGACGCCGGCACCTTCTTTGGCGATACGGCGCATGGCGGCGTCTAGTCCCCATGAATGCATGATGCGGTCAGGTTCTAGAGCATCTAGTACCGACAGAGGTTCATGCACACGGGCGAGCACGGAATGCTCTTTGTCCCATTGGCCTTTGACTAGCGCTAGATGCACAGCACCGCTTGTGCTGTCTTGATAGGCCACGGCTTTGAATTCACCATGGGCGGTGTGCATGGTGCGCGAACTAATCGCGTTGACAAGTGATTCTGTGCGGCTGCGATGTTCGATCAAGCCGGCAATCGTGCCGATTTTCAATCCATGCTGAGCAGCAAATTTTTGTAGATCAGGCAGTCGTGCCATCGTGCCGTCGTCGTTCATGATTTCGCAAATAACGGCAGATGGCGAGCAACTTGCCATAGCGGCTAAGTCGCAACCAGCTTCGGTGTGGCCTGCGCGCATCAAGACGCCGCCAGCCACCGCCTGCAAAGGAAACACGTGACCGGGTTGCACCAAATCGTTGGCTTGGGTATTTTTGGCAACCGCTACTTGGATGGTGCGAGCACGGTCGGCGGCAGAAATTCCAGTGGTCACGCCCTCAGCAGCTTCGATCGACACGGTAAATGCAGTGCTGTAGACCGTCCCGTTTTGAACCGCCATCGGCGGCAGTTTGAGGAATTCGCAACGCTCGCGTGTCAAGGTGAGGCAAATTAAGCCGCGGCCAAAACGGGCCATGAAGTTGATGGCTTCGGGTGTGACATGGTCGCTGGCAAGGACCAAGTCGCCTTCGTTTTCGCGGTCTTCTTCGTCAACCAAAATTACCATGCGACCGGCTTTAAGCTCCGCGACGATTTCTTCCACTGGAGAAATAACAGCGGGCGTTTTGGGGACGAGTTGTAAGGGGTTTGACATAAGGGGCTTTCAAACAGCGGGGTTTGTTATGAGCAATTTTTCAACATGCAGCATGCGTTCAACGTAGCGCGCCACGGTATCGATTTCTAAATTCACGGCGTTGCCTGACTTCAAGGTGCCCAAGGCGGTGTTTTCTACCGTGTGGGGGATCAGGTTGATGCTGATCTCAGAGTTTTGTAGTTCGCCCTTGTCTTGGTGGTCCTGCACGTGGTTGACGGTCAAACTCACGCCATTGACGGTGATCGATCCTTTGTAGGCCAAATATTTGGCCAGCGCCACTGGTGCTGTAATGCGCAATTCCCAACTCTCACCCACTTGGGCAAAGTAGTTCACATGGCCAATTCCGTCTACATGGCCTGAGACAATATGTCCGCCGAGCCGGTCATTGGCGCGTAGGGCTTTTTCTAGGTTGACGCTGCCAAGCTCAGTTAAGCCACTGGTACAGGCCAATGATTCAGCAGAGATGTCGATGGTGAATTGGTGTGTGAGGGCGTCAAAACTGGTGACCGTCATGCATGCGCCGTTCAATGCGATGCTGTCACCTAAGCCTACGTCAGACAGATACCCGACAGGTGCCTGAATCGTCAGGCGCTTGCCGTGGTGAAAAGAGCTTCCCAGGTCGTGGACAGCGGTGATGCGCCCCACGCCGGTAATGATTCCGGTAAACATCGTTGTATTTTCGCAGGTTTCTTGTGTTGGTTGTGTTTTTTGTAGGGCTATCGACCTTTGACGTGTGCAATTAGTCGAACATCGTCTCCGACGGTTGTGACGTTTTGAATCTTAAGTTTCAATGCTTGTGACAGTGTTTCAAAGGTCCCGAGGCTTGCCATACCCAGCCCTTGGCCAATCAACAGGGGTGCTAGATAGACCAGTAATTCGTCGACCACGCCAACCGCTAATAGAGAACCATTGAGTTTGAAGCCAGCCTCAATATGCACCTCGTTGATAGCTTTTTGGCCTAGGTCTTGGACCAAGGCACGCAAATCGACTTTTCCTTGCGCATTGGGTAAGCACGTAACGCGCGCGCCTTTTGCCTCTAAGGCGGCTTTGCGATCAGTGTCTTCTGTAGCGCAATAGATCCAGACCTCGCGTTGGGTATCCCACAGCCTAGCGTTTAAGGGAGTTTCTAGCTTGCTGTCTACGATGACCAAGGTGGGTTGGCGAGGCGTATCGATATCGCGCACATTGAGTTGCGGGTCGTCTTGCAGCACAGTTCCAATACCAGTAAGCACTGCGCATGAACGTGCACGCCATGCATGTCCATCCAACCTAGCTGATGCAGAGGTGATCCATTGGCTTTCGCCATTGGTAAGTGCGGTCTGTCCGTCTAGCGATGCAGCAACTTTCAAGCGTATCCAAGGTAAGCCTTGGGTCATGCGTTTGAAAAATCCTGGGTTCAATGAACGTGCTTTGTCTTCCAAAACGCCGATATCGACTTGTATGCCCGCCTGACGCAAAAGGGCAATGCCGTTGCCATTGACTTGCGGATTCGGATCTTGGACAGCCACCACTAAGCGCAACAAGCCCGCATGAATGAGCGCATCGCAGCAAGGCCCAGTGCGTCCTTGGTGGCTACAAGGTTCTAAGGTGACATAAGCGGTAGCGCCTGCCACAGAATGGCCTTGGCTTTTGGCATCTTGCAAAGCCATCATTTCCGCATGCGCTTGGCCAGCGGGTTGGGTATGGCCAGCGCCTAGCAAAACACCTTGGGCGTTGACGATGACACATCCCACCCGAGGATTGGGGGTGGTGATGTACATCGCTTTTTCAGCCCACGACAGGGCAACTGACATCCAGTGGGTATCTGATTCGGTAATAGGCATTCCCAGATTATCCAATGGGGGTGTCATGCCAGTAATTTCCAACTATGCCATTGGATGCTTGGAGATGTTTCAGTAGCGCGCGACCAGATGGCTTGCATGACCAAGGTATGGGGCTGGGGCTTAGTTAATTTGGATGCCGAGGTGGGTGAGGTCTCTTGTACTAGCACTGTTATGCGATAGATAAAAGGTGAAGGTTGTACCGACTGTGATGCGCCTGCGTTCAGCCAGACCTCTACCCAATAAAAAGCCGTGATGTCTTTAATGGGTAAATCAGACACATTTACTTGCTGTGATTGACCTAGCAAGTTATGCCATTGTTCTGCGTTCAAATTGGCTAGCGTTTTGGGCGCGCAAATGCCGGCTTGGCACATGGCAGTTCCTAAACGCAATTGCAGTTTGTCGCGGTCTTGGGCGGTGGCGGGATACAAAGCATGGGTTTGTGCATCTGTGACCACCAAAGCCAATACCCCCTCAGCAATTTGTTGGTTACGAATCTGGTGGAACTGCACATTCAATAACTGTTGGTTGACCCACTGCATGCGCCAAACAGTTGCGCAGGCCAAACTTGTTAGCGCCAAAACACCCAACACGGCAGGCAAGGCAAATCCGTATCTTTTACTCTTACCCATATGCACCCAGACGATTGCGCAAAGCCATGACGCGACGGAAAACGCGCCGTAACTTGCCGTCTGCAGAGATGGTCTCGCCGTTGCAACCTATGGTGGAGCCCATAGAGCCTTTCACCGTGACCCCTAAGCGGATAGTGCTAACCAAGCGCACACACACTTCAATGGCCACAATGTGTACTGGTCCAAAAACCTCGGCTGTATTGACCCATTGCAGGGTATTGAGTACGGGGTTGACTTGCGCAAACCGCGTTTGTAAATCTTCCACACCCTCGGCCAATGCTTGGTAGCTACTGCCTGAGGCGTTGATGTCTTTGCAGGTCAACTCTTTATTGGTACTGCGCTTAAAACTATTGCTGATCAAAGCGCTTGGGCTTGCGCCAGAGTTACCTTGGCAATCAAATGGGTCGACGCCAGCCCAATGCGATAACACCAAGCCTTCGCTTGGGTTGCTCATGCTGGGGTAGGGTGTTGAAAGGAGCACATGGTTGTCCGATGCGGCTAAAAGATAGGCCGCGCCATCTAATTCGGCTTGTTTGCGAATAGCCCGCAAGGCGACTTGTGCATTTTGGTAAATCGCATCGATGGCGCTGATGGTTTGCCAAGACTGGCGAGAAAGTTGGTAGATGCTCAAAGCAATGGCAACCACCAAGCTGCTCAGACCTAGCCCAATGAGTAACTCGGGTAAGGAATAGCCTTTGTTGTTCATCTTTGCGGCCTTACCCAAATATTCCAGCATTGCAAGCGCGCTGGGCACGCTGCGTTGGCATCAGCCATTTTGTTAGCGGACCACCCGACGCTGATGCCCCACCATCCTGCTGGCCCTGGCATGGGGTAAACCGATGCATCGCCCTTGGGCAACTGTGCGCGCAATGTCTGTTGCCACTTGGCTATATCCCACTGCGCCAATTGCGTCCAACTGCAGGTGGAGGCAAAACAGTCTTGTGAGGTTTGGCGCGCCTCACCCCATCCCAAAGCATAGAGCGCACTTTGCGAAGCGTTAATTCGCATGCGCTCGGCTAAGTCGTCAGCCAAACCCATGGCAATGAATTGGTAGATCTGTTGCTGTTGTCGCAAAGTGGCTTGTTGTTGCCACCACAAAACGCCCACCGCGCCGACCGCGAGCACCAGCAAAGCGGCAACGGCTTCGAGCATGGCCAACCCAACACAGGACTGCCGCGAAAGTGTGCGAAGGGTTAACTGCATGTCGCTGCCTCGACCCAACGAATACGCCCCGCACTGTTGATGCATAAAGAACGGGCGAAGTTCGCGCCGGCAGCGCGCGAAAGCACCGTCCACCGGTCACCGATCGTTCCTAAGTCGCCTTGGGCAGAAATAAAAAAGTCGGTGCTTTTAGCGAAGTTGACTTGCACCGAAGCATCTAAAGACGTGGTGCTAATTAATTGGGTGGTTCCCGAGTTGCCCGATACCGTGCTGACTTGCCATCCGCAACTCCAGTCGGTTGCGCTGGCACTAACGCTGGACTTAGAGCAAGACGTAACTCTGCTCATTTGCAAGCGCTGCCCCCATTGCAAGGCACGCACCCTTGAGATTTGCAAGTCGTTAAAGAGTTGCTGGCGCACGCTGTCAATGCGCGCGCGTTCTTGCCAACGCCAGACACTGGGCAGGGCAAAACCTACCAAGATGGCGGACACACTTAGGCACACCATGAGTTCGACCAAAGTAAAACCATGGAAATTGGACTTAGGCAAATCAGAAGAGAACCGAGCCAAAAAGAAAAAACCTAGCAAGTACATAAACACATGCTAGGTCGCCATCGTTAGAAGTGTGTAAGCAGCACTTACAAATTATTTGCTTACCTCATCCACCAAACTCTTGAACTCATCGATATCCTCAAAACTGCGGTAGACGCTGGCAAATCGGATGTAAGCCACCTTGTCTAGTCTCTTCAATTCCCGCATGACTAACTCGCCCAAGCGGGTCGATGGCACCTCGCGCGCACCCAGGCTCATCAACTTTTCTTCAATCCGTTCCACGGCGTTGTCTAATTGTTCGGTGCTCACGGGGCGTTTGCGTAAAGCCAGCGCCATTGAACTCAGTAATTTGCCGCGTTGGAACTCGGTGCGTCGACCGTCTTTTTTTACTACGTTGGGGTAGCTGACATCAGGGCGCTCGTAAGTGGTGTAACGCTTTTCGCAGGCGCCGCATTGGCGACGGCGACGAATCGAGTCGCCGTCTTCGGACATGCGGGTCTCGACTACTTGGGTCTCGAGGTGACCGCAAAAAGGGCACTTCATTGTTTACTTGTAAACAGGAAACTTGGCTGTCAAGGCATGCACCTTGGCACGCACGGCGGTAATATTGGCTTCGTCATGGGGGTTATCCAAGACGTCAGCAATCAAGTTGGCGGTTAAGCGTGCCTCTTCATCCTTGAAACCGCGGGTCGTCATAGCGGGTGTACCGATACGCACACCGCTGGTAACAAAAGGCTTTTCTGGATCGTTCGGGATGGCGTTTTTGTTGATCGTCATGTGCGCAGAACCGAGCGCTGATTCTGCTTCTTTGCCGGTGATCTTCTTAGAGCGCAAATCGACCAACATCAGATGGCTTTGGGTGCCACCGCTGACAATGCGCAAACCGCGTTGGGTCAGGGCCTCAGCAATGATTTGGGCATTCTTGAGCACTTGCTGTTGGTAGGCTTTGAACTCCGGCGCCATCGCTTCCTTGAAGGCGACTGCCTTAGCCGCAATCACGTGCATCAAAGGCCCGCCTTGCAAGCCAGGGAAAATCGCGCTGTTGATGGCTTTCTCGTGCTCAGCCTTCATCAAAATAATGCCGCCGCGCGGGCCGCGCAAACTCTTGTGTGTGGTCGAGGTCACCACATCGGCGTGAGGTACAGGATTGGGGTAGACACCGGCGGCAATCAGGCCTGAATAGTGCGCCATATCTACTAAGAAAATCGCCCCCACATCTTTGGCGACTTTGGCAAAACGCGCGAAGTCGATATGCAAACTGTAAGCAGAAGCCCCGGCAATGATCAGCTTAGGCTTACTCTCATGCGCCTTTTTTTCCATCGCGTCGTAATCGATCTCTTCCTTGGCATTCAAACCATAGGACACCGCGTTGAACCATTTGCCACTCATATTTAGCGCCATACCGTGGGTCAGGTGACCGCCTTCGGCCAAGCTCATACCCATGATGGTGTCGCCAGGCTTCAAGAACGCCAAGAAAACTGCTTCGTTGGCTGAAGCGCCGCAGTGCGGCTGCACGTTGGCGGCATCTGCGCCATAGATTTGTTTGATGCGGTCAATCGCAAGTTGCTCTGCCACATCGACGTTTTCGCAACCACCGTAGTAGCGCTTGCCGGGGTAGCCCTCGGCATATTTATTAGTGAGTTGGGAACCTTGGGCTTGTAAAACAGCGGGGGAGGCGTAGTTTTCGCTGGCGATGAGTTCGATGTGGTGCTCTTGACGGGTGTTTTCAGCCTGAATAGCAGTCCAAATTTCTGGGTCGGTATGCTCGATCAAGACATTGCGTTGGTACATGAAAAGGTGTCCTTAGGAAAAATAATCAAAAATTAAAAAGAGTTATTTGGGGTCTTCGTCGTCTTTGTCTTTGCCAAAGGGCGTCAAGCGCTGGGCTTTTTCCCACAGGCTTTCAAGACGAGCAGACGCTGCTTCGGCGGCAGTTGTCGGCGAGGCGGAGGTAGATACTTTCACCCCTTTGGCCACAAGTTGTAAGCGCGCGTATTCATTCATCACCTTGGCGCCATAACCGCTGTCGTCTTTCAAATTGCCAGCACCAACATAGAGTTTGAGACCGGCCTCTGCAGAACCAGCGCGGTTAATGCAGTCTCTGAGAACACTCACACCTACGCGTAGATTAGCAATCGGGTCAAAAGCTGCCAAAGAGCCGCCAAAACTTACGTATTTCTCTTCATGCACCTTAGTCATCACTTGCATCAAACCTTGGGCCCCCATATTGCTTTGCGCAAAGGGGTTAAAGCCAGATTCCACAGCCATGACGGCCAGTATGAGAGACGGATCAATTTGATTCCTGGCGCCTAAGTCGTAAGCCTCACTCACCAATGCACTCAAAGGCTCAGGGGCAACGCGGTATTTCTTGCTTAACCAGTAAGCTAAGTTAGCTTGTTGGCGAGGTAAGTCGCGCGGGTCGATGGCAGTGGCACGGTCTACCGCATCGGCATCGGCCTCTACGCCAGTTGAGTCATATTGCCTCTCTTGCAACCAGTTGATCAATTTGTTTTCCGTGACCAAGCGAAGATCTGGTCGTACCGCCAAAGCCACGATGAAAAAGAAAATAGACAGCCCCAAAACCGCCAGACCGTTATGGGTGATGGCGAAAAATCCTTGGACTACGTCTGTCGCAAACATTCGTAGCCCGAGGTTTAAACGGGCAAGAAACTGTTTCAAAGGGAAATGTTCAAAAAGCGGTAAAGGGAAAATTTTAAAGCCTCAGCGACAATGTAGGGATATTTAAATATTGAGCCGTCACAGTGACCCACCCAGAAAATAAAACCCCAGACCTCGCCGCCCTCGATGTATTGACCGCTGGCGCCTTTAACGCAGCCACCTCGGGCGAGCGCATTACTCTCTTGCAAACCTGGTTGCTTACCGAACCCAGCCTCTCCGCCTTGCAAGATGTATTCAAGGAAATGAGCCACCGAGACAAGGGTGCGGC
>Ga0209444_10001363_pt1 | contig 13388 bp, 9 predicted proteins | sample LauGreFaBDMM15DN_2_FD_188215 | JGI IMG/M metagenome (GOLD analysis project Ga0209444, IMG submission 188215) | Freshwater lake microbial communities from Lake Michigan, USA - Fa13.BD.MM15.DN (SPAdes) (version 2) | ecosystem: Environmental > Aquatic > Freshwater > Lake | place: Lake Michigan, USA...
TCGGCATAGGCCAGGTCATTGCGGACGTGGTCGAGATGGCTGGGCGTGGAGGCCATGGTCAGTCGGCGCTGGAGGGCTTGGGTGCCAAGATGAGGATGCCCACTAGGAGTAGGCCTGTTGCGACGGCCGCGAGGCTGACCCACAAGGTCTGGTGAGGCGGATCAAAGCGGTACTCGACGGTGTGTTCGCCGGCGGCCACCGAAACACCCCGCATGAGAAAGTTGGCTCGCAGCAGTGGTGTGGATTGACCGTCGACTGTCACTTTCCAGTCGGGGTGCCAGCGGTCGTTGAGCAACAGGATGCCCGGCGCGGTGGAGCGGGTCTTTACTGTGATGTGTTTGGGTGCGTATTGGGTGATGGAGGCTTCGGATGTGGCAGACGAGGGTGACGGTGTGGTCCCTGCGATCTTCTCAGAAAGGAGGACTTGTCGGGCCGGGTCCCAGTCGGGCGCGCGAAGCTGCTGGAGGGTTTGTGCGTCGCTGAGGCCAGCCTGCCAATCGGTGTAGAACTTCGCGCGAGGTAGCGCGCCGGTGAATTCCAACACCGCGAAGGGTCCCGTTTCGGACGCGGTAGCCGTGAGCAATTGCACCATGTCGGCGGTGGCGGTTGAAGCGTTGGGGGGCGTGACTCCCGGCTTGAGACCGAGGCCGAAGGGCATCTTCAGGCGGATGCGTTTCTGAACGGGGTCCACCATGCCGTTGAGCTGGTCGACCACTTCCTTGGATCCCAGAATGTACCGGGTGTTGGTGAGCTGCCATAGGCGGCCGACCAAGGGTAGATTACTTTGATTTTCCATCAGGCCCAGCGCGCCAAAATAGGCCGTCTCGAGCTCGGGCACACGGGGCATCTGGGAGATGTCCAGAGACTGGATGTTGAAATACTGGAACTGGTTTTCTAGCCATTCCTTCTGCAGGTAGGTCCAAGAGAGGGTTGACTCGCCCCCGACGAGCGGGCCTTGCCGGTGCGGATCGAGGAAGGCGGTCACGCGCTGTTCCCAGGGTTTGTCCTTGAGCAAATCCAACACCGGGTTCGATTGATAGCGGGTCACCCAATCGTAGTACTTTACCCAGGGCGTATTGGCCCGATACAGGTCTACTACCAGCACGGTACCCAGCAGCATCCAGCCAATCCGGGCCCGGGTGCCGTTGAAGAATCCGGTGATCATTCCCCCAACCAGTGCCAGGGAGATCGCGAAAAAGCCGAGAGCCTTCCACGCTTCGCCGATGGAGAATTCGGCGGTGGCCGGAGGCCCCATCTGGAACTCGATGCCCCGCAGGTGGGATTTTAGTTCAGCCGCACCTCCCGCGTAATTTAGGGCTCCTACTGCTGCGATTGCAAAGCACGCCACGGCACCGAAGACCCAGTTGACCTCGCCCGGGGCGGCCGTCTTTCTCCAGGTGGCGAACTGATCCTTCCAGCCGCCCAGTCGTTCCTTGCCCGAGGCCAGAGATCCTCGCGCGATGGCTTCCAGTCCGTAGGCGAAGAGCACCCACAATGCGAGGTGCATCACGTGCAGGAACTTGGAAGGAATGCGGATGGTTGAGAGGTAAGGGATGGCGAAAAAGATCCGGTAAAACGGAGCGAAGTGCCCCCAGGACAACGCCAGCGAACCGGTTGCCACGGCGACCCAGAACCACACCATCCGGCGCTCTTGTTCCGAGTATGGAGACCGTTTTTTGCGCAGTGAGGTCGCCGCGGCATAGCTCGCCACGAGCACCACCAAGATACCGGCATATTCACCGGCCCCGCTCCATCGACCCTTGGACGTTCCGTCAAAGCCCACCGCGCCCCAGTAGGCGCCACCCTCTGGGCTGTCCATGCGGTAGCCGAAAAGCCCCGGCACGACGATGCGAAGTGACTCCACCGGAGGTAGGCTAATCGCCGTGGCGAACTGCCACCGCTGCGCCTCGCTCTCCCGTGTCTGAGACATGCCCGAGACGCCGACGATTTGGGTGCCGACCAGAGTGGATAGGGAGTGGGATGCCAACCATCCGGCGCAACCCGCCACCAGGCCCAGGCGGAGGATTCCGCTGAGCCAAGCGCGAGGAGTGCCTCCGGAGCCGGTTGTCGAGATCACTACTGTGAACGCGGCAACCAAAAGGCTGAAGATCGCGCCGACATCCGCGCCTTCGGTCACGCAACAACCCACGGTGAGGCCGGCCAACGCGACGCGGACCCACGTGCGCCATCCGCCTTCGCGGGCCGATTGGAGGAGGAGTCCGAGGGCCAATAAGGCAAAGCCTTGGGTCAAAGCCTTGGGTGCGAGTCCCCAGCAGGCATAGGAAACCGGATTGCTGTTCAGTGCGGCGGCGATCCCGACCAGGATGGCCGTCTTGCCGCCCAAGCCTGCCCGCCGGCAGAACCAAGCCGCCGACACCCCCAAGAACAACAGCGAGATCGGGACATAGAACTTCGAGAAGGCCACCGCGCTCTGGAGCGCCAGAAAGAGGGCGAGGGTGAGATTAGTTTGGGCGCTCGGGGCGACCTCACCCACCCAGTTGAGGGGTTTCCATAGGCCACTGAAGGCTTCATGGGCCTGCGCCCCTTGCGAGAACAGAGCGCCGAGGGTGCCATCATTGGAGAAGAGCACCATCTCCGGACGGAACACCGCGGCGAAGAGCAGTGCGATCGGAGCGGCGATAGCCAGGATTCTCAGTCCTGTTCCGGGGCCGGGGTCGGGTTTGGAGACGTTCATGGAAATCAGGGTCCGGTTTTCCGGAGGTATTGCTCAATCATGGCCGCGGGGTTGCATAAGCTCGTCGGCTCGGGTGGGTTGACCTTTCAGGCGGCGCAACACATCCCGGGACCGCACGACGGCCGTGCCGGCGGTACAGGCGGCCAATCCGACGAGTTCGCGTCGGATCCGGCCAAATTCTTCGACCTTGTCCGGACGCAGTCGGGCCATCAGGTCCATCTTCACTTGGACCCTAGCCGCCAGCAGGCAAGCCAGCCGCACTCGGCGCAGTGCTCGGCGCACCGGGCCTTCCTCGAACCATGGAAGAATGCGCTGCATGAGTCGCCATTCGTCGCGGATAAAATAGTCGGCATCGTACATGTGCCGACTGGAGGCATTGAATGCGTGGATCCGGAAGTGGCAGAGGTATTCTTGGACTTCGACGATCGCGGTGGAATGGATGGCCCATTCGGCCAGGAACAACACATCAGCCGCCTGGGGCATGTTCTCAAAGCGGCAGGCCGGAGGCTGGAAGTCGGTCTTCAACACCACTCCGGGCAGCAACACATGGCGCAGCTCGGATTGGGGGGTCAGGAATTCGTTCCGACTGAGCCGACGGGTCGGACCCGCGGGCCGCCGATGGAGGGGGCCGATGGGCTTTCCGTGCTGATCGACCTCGTCATTGAAACTGTATCCCAACGCCCGGCCTGGGGCTTCGGACAAGGGCGGCACCACCTTGGTGAAGAAGTCCGGCGTCACGAGGTCGTCGGCCATCAGCAGGTGCAGGAATCGGGTCTCGGAGGCGAAATCGAGGCATCGGTTCAGGTTGCCGATAACGCCCAGATTAGTGGGGTTCTGATGGAATTCGCAGGCGATGCCCCGGAAGCCCTTCACCAATTCCGGGGTGCGGTCGGTGGAACCGTTGTCGATGACGACCACCCGGTCGGGGCGACGCGACTGCATCGCCAAGCATTCCAGCGTGGTTTGCAGGAAGCGTTCACCGTTGAAGACCGGGATGACGGTGGTGAGTTCCATGGAGGCTTCAGGGAACCGGCAGCGTGCTTTGGATCAGAGCCGTCGCAGATAGGCGCCGGGCCAGTGGGTGAGATTGCGGCTGAGACCGCTCTCGTTGAAGAGCCAAGCCGGTTGCTCGAGGACGAATTCGGGGTGGGCTTGGGCGAACTCGGCGGCGGCGGCGGTCGGGTGGTCCCAGGTCCATTCCGGACGTCCGCGCGGGACGTCGTGCAAGTCCTTCATGATCCCGTCGGTGGCCACGATGTAGGAACCGGGCGTCACCAAGGCTTGATAAGCCTCGAGCTCAGCGGCCACATGCCCCTTGCTGTGATCGGAGTCGAGGATGACCAGCACGGTCTCGCCGGGCTTCAGTTGGGAACGCACTTGCTCCAACGTGCTGGGCGCGGTGGAGCTTCCCTCGATGAGGGTAATGAGGCTCCCGAGTTCGTGGGTCTCGATGCCTTTGCGGTTGTGCGGCCGGATCTCGATATCGACGCCGATGACCCGTCCCTTGCCCATCGCCTTAAACAGTGAAGCGTAGAGGATGAGGGAGCCGCCATGGGCCACGCCGGTCTCGATGACAACATCCGGCTTCACCCGATACAGCACCTCCTGGATGCGCAGGATGTCTTCGGGCAATTGGATGACCGGGCGTCCCATCCACGAGAACGTGTAGGAGTAGCGTTGGTTCCAGCCCACCTTGAGCCATTGCTCGGAAATCAGGTCGAAGGCGCGGTCGGAATACAGCGGCACGGTTTCTGTCTGCCCGTTGTTGTCGAGGGACAGCGTCTTCTGTTCGGTGTCGAGGGTCAGTTTCATCGGAGAATCTGGAGTTGGCCGCGGTAGCCGAGGGATTTCAGGACCGAGGTAATCTCCCCGGCGTAGTTCGGGTTGGCAATCAGGATGAGTTCTAGCTCGATCACGCGTCGATCTTGCGGAGCGACCACCGGGACCCGGCTTCCGGGAATGACGCAGCCTTGCTTGGCGGCGTTGGAGTCGATGACGCAGACCGGTTGAACCGATTGGAGTTGGTTGACCAGTGCCACACCCTTGGCTCCGGCACCCCAGATGGCCCAGCGACCCGCGGGGCTCGATGCGGCGATCTGGGCCTCGACCTGATTCAAATGGTGCCGGGCCGCGCGGGCGAAGGGAGCCAGACGGTCATGCGGGCGTCGTGGGGGAGCGGCCGGAAGTCGGGCCGTCTTGGCCAGTTGGAGTTCTAAGAACTGGTACTGTCCTTGAAAGACGCCGGTGTGGCGCACCACCCGGAATCCGACCCTTCGGCACAAATGGGCCAAAGCCCCCATCGTGAAATAATTGCAGTGCTCGTAGAACACATCCCACAGGCATTGGTGCTGGATGATCCATTCTAGCCGGGGGGTTTCGATGACAACGCGCGGATCGCCCGACGCGCGGGCCATCGCGGCCAATGCCTCGAGAAAGACGCCAATCTCGGGGACGTGTTCTACGACATGCCGGCACACAATGAGGTCGAACCGTTCCTGGATATCGGCCGCACTGACGTACCGACGGTGAAAGCGGATCCCCGGTTCCTGCTCGGCTCCCTCGTAGCTCGTGTCGTAACCCTCGGCCGTGGCGTCGGAGACCTGGCAAAGCAATCGCAGAAAATCTCCCTTGCCGCAGCCCACCTCGAGGATTCTGCCGCCCGAGGCCGGAAGGTGTCGGGTGAGTCGCGTGGCTAGCCCCGTCAAATGGCGGGTGAAGGCATCCGAGAAGCACTGGCGATTTTCGTAGGCGTCGTCGTACGGGATGACCGCAGGATCAAAGGTGGCATTGAACACCAAATGGCAACGGGCGCACTGGACCAGTGAGACATCGCGCCGGGGAACACGGCTGGCGGCTCGGGCATCGGGGAAGCGGTAGTTCAACACCACCGGTTGCCGCGGCAACACAAAGGGAGAACCCAACCGCTTCCCGGCACATCCAGGGCAATCGAGCCGGAGTTTCATGAGTGGCGTGTGTCTATCAGTCGGCGGAGACCCGACTCAAGCGTCACCTTCGGCTCCCAACCCAGTTTCCGCAGTTGGCCTGCATCGGCGACGATGAATCCGAGGGGGTCTGGAGCCGCCGGGATCAAGGCTCGGACCCCGTCGGGTCGCCCGAGCAGTGTGGCCAAACGGTCGGCGATTTCCCGGATGGTCACTCCTTCTCCGGTGCCCAGATTCACCGATCCATCCAAACGAGCCTCGGCGACTCGGAGGATGGCCCCAGCCAGATCGCTGATGTGGATGTAGTCCTTGGTGCTTTCGGGTGTCTTGAGAACAACTTCATCGCCTCGACGGAGGCTCGAGATGAGCGATGAACACAATCGGGCCGGGTGCTCGCCTTCTCCGTACGGATAAAAAACTCGGCCCCACGCCAAGCGAACCCCGGGATGGTGGGCCAGTCGCTCGACGAGTCGTCGTCGCAACAAGTCTTTGGCGCGGGCGTAGGGAGTCGTCGGTTCCAACGGCGTTTCGGTTTCATGCAATCGAGCCGAACCCATGCGGTATTCGATGCAAGTGCCTAGAATGACCAGTTGTTGCAGGCCTTGTTCGATGAGTCCCAGGGCCAAGGTCTCGGACCATTGGGCGTGGTGCTCGTTTTCTGGAGACTCCAGGTAAGCTCCCGGGGTGGCGATCCAGGCGCAATGAATGAGGGTGTCAGGCGAAAATTGGTGGAGGGCTTCCCAAGGAGGTTCGGCCATTGAACCAGTTAATTCGGTCACCGCCGTTGATGAAAAACCAGGGAAAGCGGGAGATTCGGTTCTTGGCGCTGGAGGTCTTGGCCGGACGAGCACGCCCACCTCATGACCGGCGGCCAAGGCTTGGCGCAGAACGGCCGAGCCTATGAAGCCGGTCGAACCGGTGATCAGGATCCTCGACATGACGTAGGCACTCTTGGGTGGATCTCCCCGGACGACAATCTCGACGTGGTGCGAGTTTCCCTTCAATCTATTCCGACATGATGACCCAGTGGATTGCTGACTACCTGGAGGCCCAGAAACGGGCCGTCGATTCTGTGAAGCCCGCCGAGATCGCCGCCCTAGTAGAAACCTTGCGCGCGGCGTGGTCTCAAGACCAACAAATCTTCGCCATCGGCAACGGAGGCAGCGCGGCCAACGCCAGTCACTTCGCGGTCGATTTGGGCAAGGGATCTAGTGACAAGCTGCCGCGCCGTTTCCGGGTGCTCTCGCTCACCGACAACGTGGCCTGGATGACGGCCCTCGGGAACGACTACTCCTACGACGAAATTTTCTCGCGGCAGTTGGCCAATTACGCCCGCAAAGGCGACGTGCTCATCACGGCCAGCGTCAGTGGTAATTCGCCCAACTTGGTGAAGGCTTTTGAGTATGCCAAGTCCCACGGGGTCAAGACCATCGCGCTGGTGGGCGCTAAGCGGGGTCGCCTGGCCGAGTTGGCCGATCAAGTGGTGGTCATCGACGATACCCACTACGGCCGCGTGGAGGATGTTCAAATGCACATCCTGCATATCCTGTGCTACGCCTTCATGGAAAAGCCGGAGTTGATCGAGGCCTGATCGAGGGTCGATCCATCACGTATTACGTCGAGGCTCAGTTCTAACAAAGTTTTCGCAGGTTCAACGGAGGTTTCATTGATGAGACGGATGATGAGACGAATACTGGGAGTTCTGCTCGGTGGCTGGATGCTGCTGGTCGCGAGGGAAGCTGCCGTTCAGGCGGGCACGCTGGTGCAGTTTCGCACTGCCCTAGGCGATGTGGTGGTCGAGTTGTTCGACCAAGAGAAACCCCTCACCACCGCCAACTTCCTCAAGTACGTCCGGTCCGGACGTTACACCAACATGATCTCCCACCGGATCGTGCCCAATTTCGTGATCCAGGGCGGTGGGTTCCGGGTGGCCAATCGGGGGACGGTGAGCAATTCGGTGGAATCGGTTTTGGAGTTCGCCAACGTTTCCAACGAATTCGACATCGGCCCGCGCTATCGAAATATCTACGGCACCTTGTCGATGGCGAAGAAGGGGGCGAGCACCAATAGGTTGGCGACGGTGCGATGGACCAATGCGGCCGTGGCCTTCACCCAGTTTGCCGGTCTGAAGACCAACGTCATCACCTACACCAATGCTTTCCCTGAGATCGCTACCTTCGAGGTGTACACCGAACGAATTGTGGCCACCAATGGTTTTGGCGCGACCCAGATTTGGACCGTTTCCAAAGACGGTGTGGTCTACTCCGGAGGCCCCCACTCGGCGTCCAGCCAGTGGTTCCTGAGCTTCGGGGACAACTCGGCCAACTTGGACAACCAGAATGGCGGTTTCACAGTGTTTGGTCGGGTGGTGAGCGCTACCAATGGGTTCAACCGCCTGAACACCTTCCAGCCCGTCTGGCGTGCGACCAACGTGGTTTATTCAGCCGGTGGCGCCTTTAATGAACTTCCGCTGCTGAGTTACTTTGACCCCTTAAGCCTGGCTCAGCTCTACGCGGGACTGCTCTATGTCGACATCACTGAGCTGCCTCCGTTGGCTCCGCCCACCCCGGACCCCGGGTTGCCCGGTGTCCAACTGAGCGGAGCCTTTCCCATGGCACACACAGTGGAAGTGTCTTCGGCGCTCCAGGGTCCTTGGCTCACCTTGAGCAACTTCGTGGGGCGCACTTCTGCGGCTCCGGTGCCCGATCCCGATGGCAACGGCCCGCTGCGGCTTTATCGCCTCAAGGTACCGTTCTCGTTGCCGCGCCCGGAGTGAGTTGTGTCGCCCGGGCGGTGCAGTCCGAGGATTGGATGGGTTCAGGACAGCGAGATCACCGCTTCGACGCAACGACCACACAAGGTCGGGTGAGTGGGGTTCTCGCCGACGTTGAGTTCCCAGTGCCAGCAGCGTTCGCACTTCTTGCGGCCCACTTCGCCGGCGACTTGTACTGTGATTTGGCGCTCGGCCGCTTCCGTCACGGTCACCGCTGAGCAGTTGCACAGTTCCCGCAGTTCAGCTTCGTGCGACGCCACCAACGCGCGGTCCGCAGTCGGCAAGGCGAAGTGCAATACGGCGTCCAGGCTCTTACCGATGAGTTTTGCCTGACGTGCCTTTTCCAACTCGGGCAGCGCTTGCTCCCTCAATGAGAACAGGGCGGCCCAAGCGGGTTCGGTCGGCACGGCACCGGTGCTCGGATTCCAGAGGCTCAGGTGCACCGACTTCGTGGCCACTCCCGGAATTTGCTCCCAGGCCTCGTCGGCCGTGAAGGCCAGAATCGGAGCCAGGGCTTGTGTGAGCCGGGTCAGGATGCGGTGCAGGGCGCTTTGAGTACTGCGGCGGCGGTCGGAGCCCGCGGGATCGGTGTAGAGCCGGTCCTTCACCACATCATGGTACATCGCGCTGAGCTGCACCGCGCAGAACTGCGAGATCAACTGGTACACGACATGAAATTCATAGGTGTCGTAGGCCTTCGCCACCGCGGCTTCTAGCGTGGCGAACTCGCCCAGGATCCAGCGGTCGAGTCCGCTGAGTTGGTCATCGGCCACTGCCTGGGTTGCCGGATTGAAGTCGTACAAGTTGGAGAGCTGGTAGCGCAGGGTATTGCGGATGAGGCGGTAGGTTTCACCCACCTTCTTGAGCCGCTCCTCGCTGACCACGATGTCGCTGCGGTAGTCTTGCGAGGCAACCCACAGGCGCACGACATCGCAACCGTAGTCCTTAATGTAGCGATCGGCCGTCTGCGGCTTTTGGTAACCGCCCTGACCTTGCTTGGACTTGGAGATTTTCTCGCGGTCCTCATCGACCATGAAGCCATGGGTCAACACCGTCTTGAACGGGGCCGAACCGTTGCCCGCCAGCGATAGTAGCAAGGACGACTGGAACCAGCCCCGGTGCTGATCGCTGCCTTCCAAATACACATCGGCCTGCCAACCGCCCTCCGAACCGCGGAGCTCGGGTCGGCGCATGAGCACGGCGCGGCTGGAGGAACCGGAGTCGATCCACACGTCGAGCGTGTCCTGGCTTTTGCGCGCGGCTTCCGGGCCCGACCAATCGGCCGGCCGGCATCCGGCCCACAGCGCCTCCACCGGCGTTGCAAACCAGACATTCGAGCCTTCGCGCTCAATCCAGTCGGCCGCTTTTCGGACGATCTGGGCATCGAGAATGGGTTCGCCTGCCGCATCGTAGAAGGCCGGGATGGGCACACCCCAGGTGCGCTGACGCGAGATGCACCAGTCGGGTCGAGACTGCACGGCTCCCTGGATGCGGTTCTTGCCCCAGTCGGGAATCCAGTTCACCGAATCAATGGCGGCCAAGGCTTGTTGCCGAAAGGGCAGGGTCCCGGGAGCACCATCGGTGTGGTCCACGCGAATGAACCACTGGTCGACGGCCCGGAAAATGATCGGCGACTTGGAGCGCCAGCAATGGGGATAGCTGTGAGAATAATCTTCTCGGCGCATCAGCGCTTCCTTCTCGGTCAAGAGAGCCAACACGGCCTCGTTGGCCTCCGACTTACCCGCCTTGGCCAGAGTGGATTTGCCCACCAGTGACTCCGGCAATTGCTGCTCCCGCGGCAGATCGGCGGTAGGGGTCAGACGGCCTTCGTCGTCGACCGGGCAGTAAATCGCCAGACCGACGCTCAAGCCGAGATGGTAATCGTCCATGCCGTGGCCCGGGGCGATGTGCACGAAGCCCGTGCCGGTGGAGTCATCGACGAAGTCGGCCGGGAACAACCGTCCGGTGCGCTCGCAGAACGGGTGCTCATACTGGAGCGAAGCCAACTCTTCGGCCTGGGCGGTGCGGATGATTTGATAGCCTTCCCAGCCGCACTTCTCGCTCAAGCTGGTCAGGAGCGAATTGGCCACCAAGTAGGTGTTTCCCTCGGCGAACACATACGAGTAGAAGAACTTCGGATTGAAGGCCACGGCCAGATTGGCGGGCAGGGTCCAGGGCGTGGTGGTCCAAACCACCACGTAGGTGTTGGGTTCACCCGCCAGACGGAGCCGAACGAACACGCTCTGGCTGATGTGGTCGGCGTATTCCACCTCGGCCTCCGCCAAGGCGGTTCGGAAAGGAACGCTCCAGTACACGGGTTTTTTACCCCGGTACACGAAGCCCTTCTCGACGAGGTCGGCAAACTGCCGCAGTTCATCGGCCTCATACTGCGGGGCGAGGGTCAGGTACGGGTTGTTCCAGTCACCCAGAACACCGAGGCGCTGAAATTGCTGGCGTTGCAAGTCGATGTACTTGCGGGCGTAGGCGTCGCAGGCCGTCCGGATCGTGGCCGCATCGGCATCGGACTTGCCTTGGGCGCGCAGTTCCTGGGTCACCTTGGACTCGATGGGCAGGCCATGGCAGTCCCAGCCGGGAACGTACGGGGTCTGGAATCCACGCAGGGACTTCGACTTTAGAATCAGGTCTTTGAGGATCTTGTTCAGCGCCGTGCCGATGTGCACATCGCCGTTGGCAAAGGGCGGGCCGTCGTGCAGAACGAACCGCGGCGACTCCGCCCGGGCTGCCATTAGCTGCCCATAAAGGTCGGAGCTGTACCACTGGGCCAGCCGTTGCGGTTCCCGCTGAACCAGGTTTGCCTGCATCGGAAACTCCGTGCGGGGCAGATTGAGGGAATTCTTGTAGTCCATCGCCGTTCCGTTCAAAGGCCACAACCCTATCGATTCGCCAAATCTCGGGCAAAGGGGAATCCAGCAATCTAGCGGCCTCCGCGCGCGGACCAACGGACCATGAGCCGCATCGGGTGCAGCGGAGCGTGCCGGCGATTCCGACGGTGAAAACGGTTTCCGTGGTGTCTTAACCACAGTATTCGGTTCCATGATGCCATGGTGGGAATCCATCCACGGGCTTGCCTTGGGGGACAAGGGAGTGCTTCTATCACCCAGCTGCTGACCGCCATTGTGGGTTTATCCATACCCCCAAAGCCGTTTGAGCCTTCTGTATTGGATAGAGGTGCTCTAGCGGAGTTGGAGTAGTTAAGCCGTGGGTCCCTTCGAAGAATACTCGATGGATCCGCAGAAAACAGCGGAGGTCGGTGCAGAAATTAATCCAGTGGGCGGAAGGAATCGGCCGAATGAATCGGTTCGAATCCATAGAAGCCCAAAGAAAGCGGCCCGATGTCGGACATTTTCCCAAGGTGGACCAACAAAATACCGTTGATGGTCGGTGTGGCAGCGGCCGTGGTGCTGCCGACCGTGATCGCGGGGATCACCTATTACTTCACCCCGAAGTACACTCGCGTGGGTTACCAGCCCAAGCAACCGGTGGCGTTCTCACACGCCATCCACTCGGAACAGCTGGGGATGGACTGTCGCTATTGCCATAACGGCGTCGAAAAGTCGTGGTTCTCCAACATCCCGGCTTCGGAAACGTGCATGCGTTGCCACTCCATCGTGGCCAAGGATTCCCCGAAGTTGAGTTTGGTTCGTGAGTCTTACTCCAGTGGAAAGCCCATTCCTTGGGTTCAGATTCACAAGACTCCCGATTACGTCTATTTTAACCACTCCGTCCACGTCAATCGGGGCATTTCCTGTGTGAAATGCCACGGTGAGATCCAGAAAATGGATGAAGTGTACCATGCCAAGCCCCTCTCGATGGGCTTCTGTCTGGAGTGTCATCGGGAGCCCGAGAAGCACATCCGCCCGAATGATCTTGTGACCAAGCTCGATTGGAACGGTGAGTTCGACGGCAAAAAAGCCGTTCACGACTGGAAGGTTCAACCTGGCCAGAGCTGTTCCACCTGCCACCGCTGATGAAGACGATTCCCCCGATTTGCAACGAACCGGAGACCGGTCCGAAGTACTGGCGCTCCCTAGAGCAGCTGGCTGACCAACCCGATTTCCGTCAGTGGATGGAGCGCGAGTTTCCGGCCGGCGCCAGCATCGCCCCGGATGGCGAAAGCCGTCGCGACTGGATGAAGCTCATGTCTGCGAGCTTCCTTTTGGCGGGTCTGGGTGGCATGGGCACCGGATGCCGTCGCCCTGAGGAGGTGTTGACGCCCTTTGCCAAGCAGCCCGAGGATTACATTTACGGTAAGGCTCAGCATTTCGCCACATCCATGCCCTTGCGGGGCAGCGCGGTCGCGCTGACGGTCAAGTCCAGCGACGGTCGCCCGACAAAGATCGAGGGCAATTCGTTGGTTCCTGGTGCCAATGGAGGCACCGATGCCTTTACTCAGGCCGCGATCCTGAACTTGTACGATCCCGATCGTGCCCACCGGCACACCCGGGGCGGTAACGATTGCAAGATCGAAGCCGTGCGTGACGCCTTGGCCGAAGTGGCCAAGTCGGCGTTGGCTAAACACGGTGAAGGTCTGGCGTTCTTCGTAGAGCGTTCCTCCTCCCCGTCCCGAGCGCGTCTTCAGAAACTCATTTCCGAGAAGTACCCGAAATCGACGTGGCACGCCTACGAGTCGGTCGATTTCACTGCGGCTGATGCGGCGTATTCTCAGGCCTGTGGCACACCGGTCCATGCACTGGTTCACCTCGAAAAAGCTCGCCGAATTTTGTCGCTCGATTGCGATTTCATCGGCTCCGAGCAAGACGCCCATCGCAACATCCGCGGTTTTGCCTTGGGGCGGAAATCCGCCGATGACGGGATGAACCGGCTCTACGTGGTGGAGTCGATGATGTCCCTGACCGGTGGCAATGCCGATCATCGCCTACGGGTCAAACCGAGCGAGGTGCTGAAGGTGGCGGCCGCGGTGGCTGCTGAACTCGGAGTCTCTGGAGTAGCATCCCCT
>Ga0209444_10001365_pt1 | contig 13381 bp, 11 predicted proteins | sample LauGreFaBDMM15DN_2_FD_188215 | JGI IMG/M metagenome (GOLD analysis project Ga0209444, IMG submission 188215) | Freshwater lake microbial communities from Lake Michigan, USA - Fa13.BD.MM15.DN (SPAdes) (version 2) | ecosystem: Environmental > Aquatic > Freshwater > Lake | place: Lake Michigan...
ATCTAAAATAGTTGCAGTAACGCCTCCATGAGTAAATCCATTTTGTTGCAAATGATGCTTTTCAATATCGAGGGTCATTTCAGCATACCCAATTTCCAAGTGCGTTAATTTTAATCCCATGTATTGAATGAAATGATTTTCACGCAATCTTTCTTCCAAATATTCTCTTAACTCGTCCATTATTTTGCAGGATTATAGCCTGAAATTCTTAATATTTTAGAGGCGTCGTGTTCATTGAATAAATCAACATACGATGCACCTGATTCTTTTAAATAAGCTTGTACAATTTGATATCCAATGAAAGTTCCAATCATTGGGGGACATTCAGGAGGAATGCCAGCGCCGAATGTTTTATTTCCATAGATAAAATAACGTTTATAAGCATTAAAATCTGAGCTAAAGAGGTTTTTCGTATCCAATAAATGTCTCCAAATTTGACCTTGATCTAAGGTCATCATGTTCCATTCTTGCTTTGTATAACCCAGTTGATCATAAATTTCCAAATCGGGATGAATATTTTGCAACAAAGACCAAATTTTCCCTTCAAAAACAGCTTGGTCAATCATTGTTTTCAAAGAATGTTCAGGTTCGAATTTGCTTTTCAAGTAGTTCCAAATGAGCATCGTCGAAATTTGTGAGGGACTATTGTATCGGTTGTAAAAATCTGGAACTTCTAGCATATCGTAAAGGGGAAATGTATCATTCATGAACATTTCTTTGCTAAATCCGAGGATTAATTGTCCTTTTGAAGTGTCCACAAACGTATTATAATTGCTAAACTGCGAAAAATAGCCATATACTATGGGTGTTGGTGTCTTTGGCAGTTGAGTTTGCAAATTACCCCAAGCATCGTTCAGTTCTTCTTTCCATTGTGTGTGAATGGCATAATGTGCATCGAGCGCTTTAAACATGGGTTTATTGGATTGAATCCAATAATTAAAATAGTCGGCAACAATCGAATCGGGGTACATTTTATACCTTTGGTAATCCATAATTTCAGTAAACCAAACATCAAAAACACGACCGTATTGTTTTTTGAGCATGTAAATATCCGCAGGCACGCACCTCTTGGCGCTAATCTTTTCGAGGCCCTCAACCATATCTACATATTTGAGCTCAACCTTTTTAGAGCTTTGTTTACAACTTATGGATAACCCCAAAACGGCAATCATAAAAAATAGGGACCATCTGTTTAGAATGTTGTTTTTTTGCATATTATTTCTTATATTGTAATATTATGAAAAAATCCATTTTGTTGTTTGCGAGCATCCTCTGCCTTTCGGCATCAAATAGACTATCTGCACAAGATACAAAACAATTTTCTTTCGGCTTCAAAGTTAGCCCTAATTTCTCTTGGGTCAAAGTGGTTGATGGTCCAATGGAAAATAATGGTTTAGGATTGGGTTTTTCCTATGGTTTAACTGCAGATTACAACCTTTTAAACAGTCCAAATTACTGGTTAAATGCAGAACTGATGGTTTCGAGTGTTCCAAGTTCTACAAAATCCACTAGCGATTTAAAAGGGTCGAGCAACAACAATGCAACTTATAAAGAAGTGACTTTCGATTATAAAAATCAATATTTTCAAATTCCAATCAGTTTCAAATTGAAAACAGATCAAATTGAAAAGTTAAAATACTATTTCCAGTTTGGTTTAGGAATGTCGTTTGGTGTAAGTAACCGATTAACCACAACAAGCAATCCTTCTATTTATGGCAATTCTGGTTTAACCAATCACGATCCAAACGATACCAGATACTCTGAATATGATTTTGATGGAAAAGGAGAAACGTATTTATCATTCAAAGACGATATCAACTCATTCCGAAGTTCTTTAATTGTTGGTGCCGGGGTTGAATATAACCTATCAGGGAACATGAATTTGGTTGCTGGTTTAAAGTTCGATAATGGCTTTAGCGATGTTTTTGCCGATGATAGGGTAAATGCTCGAAATAATTTCCTTTCTTTGCAGGTAGGAATAACATTTTAAGCGATACATGTCGGCAATAAAATTCTGCCTTGCTCAACTCAATTTCAAAATAGGCGATTTCGAAGGAAACACAGCCAAAATTGCGGATACCATTTTCAACGCCAAACAAAAAGGTGCTGACTTGGTCATTTTCTCCGAAATGTCGGTTTGTGGCTATATGCCCGACGATCTTTTAGATTACCCATGGTTCGTTGAAAAATGCGAACAAAGCCTCGAAGCCGTTGCGCAGTCCTGCCAAGGCATTGCAGCCATCGTTGGCGGCGTCATGAGAAATCCTCAAAAAGGCCGCCTCTTACAAAATGTAGTCTGCTTTATGCAAAATGGTAGAATTCAACAAACCATTGCAAAAACGCTTTTACCAACTTACGATGTGTTTTCTGAATCTCGCTATTTTGAACCAGCCCAAGAAACTGAAATCATAGAATTTAAAGGACATAAAATTGGTATTGCCATTTGTGAAGATATTTGGGACATTTATAACGATTTTGAATACAAAGCGAGTCCCGGATCAATCTTAAAAGAACGGGGTGCAGAAATCATCATCAATCCGTCCGCATCGCCCTTTCACCTCGGAAAGCAATCTTTGAGAAACCGAGTTTTTAGTGGGCAAGCAAGCAGATTCGATCTACCCGTTATTTATGCCAATCAAGTTGGAATTCATACCGAACTCATTTTCGATGGTGCCAGCAGAGTGATCAATTCAAACGGTGAAATTGCCTTACAACTGCCTGATTTTAAAGAATCCATCCAATATATAGAATTCAAAGATCAACAATTCCAATCCTCCAATACAGTTCCGATTGAACCTGATGAAATTGAAACGCTTCATTCGGCACTCATTTTCGGAATTCAAGATTACTTCAAAAAAATGGGCTTCAAAAAGGCCGTTTTAGGAAGTTCTGGCGGAATTGATAGTGCAGTTGTCCAAGCCTTGCTTTCAGAGGCATTAGGGGCCGATAATGTATTGGCAGTATTAATGCCAAGTCAGTTTAGCTCAGATGGTTCAATCCACGACGCAAAACAATTGTCGGTCAACCTTGGCAACCCTTTTGAAATCATTCCAATTAAAGATATTTTCGATCAGTACACTTCATCCCTTGCTTCAATTTTCGAAGGGCGTGAATTCAATGTGGCAGAAGAAAACATTCAAGCCAGATCACGCGGCGTTCTTTTGATGGCCATTTCCAATAAACTTGGCAATATTCTCATCAACACCAGCAACAAAAGTGAAATGGCTGTTGGTTACTCAACCCTTTATGGAGATATGTGTGGCAGTTTATCGGTTTTGGGGGATGTTTACAAAGGCCAAGTTTATGCATTGGCAAGGTATATCAATCGCAACGAAGTCATTATCCCTCAAGAAATTATAGAAAAAGCTCCGAGTGCAGAGTTACGCCCTGGGCAGAAAGATTCTGACTCATTGCCAGACTACGATGTTTTAGATGAAATTCTTAAATTATACATTGAGGGACGTAAAAGCAAAGATGAAATTACAATGGAAGGATATGATTCTCAGGTGGTAGAACGAATTGTAAACATGGTAAATGCCAACGAATTCAAACGATACCAAGCCCCACCTATTATTCGAGTGAGTTCTAAAGCTTTCGGAAAAGGCAGAATTATGCCTTTAGTGGCTAAATTTCAATAAGATGGAAAGAAAGTATCCGAAGGAATTTTGGATAATGTGCGGTGGTGCACTCTTTTTCTTTTTATCATTTAACATCATTTTACCTGAATTATCAAACTTCCTCAAATCGCTAGGTGGACAAAAACATTTAGGATGGATCATTCCAGCGTTTTCAATTAGTGCTTTATTGGCAAGGCCTTTGAGTGGTTGGATCACAGATAATTTAGGAAGAAAATGGTCGATGATTGGCGGATGTATCTTCTGCATCATTGCCGGCGTATTTTACCCAATGGTTGGAACGGTAACATCTTTTTTTATTGTGAGAGCCATTCATGGTTTCTCGACAGGGTTTACGCCAACCGGCTTTACAGCATTCACTGCCGATACCATAAAACAAGAATTCCGAGGAAGAGCCATGGGTTGGCAAGGAACATTCAACAACATAGGCACAAGTTTTGGATATGGTTTGGGTGCACTTATCGTGATTTATATCAATGTAAATGCGCTCTTTATTGCGAGTGCAATTTTTGCAGTCATTGCATTGATTTTATTTTCAATGTTACCAGAAACTATGCCCTCTGAAGCGGCAAGAAAATTTCAATTTAACCTAAAAAGTCTATTTTATCTACCTGCTTGGAAACCCGCATTATTAATGTTTCTTGTTTGCATATCATTGGGTTCAATTTTAACCATCATGCCTGATTACACGATTGAATTAGGATATAAAAACAAAGGACTCTATTTAACCATTTACATTTCTTTTTCTTTGATATTCAGAATGTTCAGTGGCGGCATTAGCGACGCTTGGGGCCGAGCTTATTCTACGGCAATTGGAACTTTTGCTCAAATCATTTCTATGATTTTACTGATCTTAAATCCTTTCCAATATTCCTTTTTTATCAGTGCATTTTTTTATGGAGTCGGACAAGGATTTAATGCACCGTCATTGTTTGCTTGGGCCAGCGATACTGCTACGGCTGAAAACAGAGGAAAGGCCTTGGCTTCTCTTTTTATGATGCTTGAATTCGGAATTATTTTTGGGGGATATTTTGCGGGAAAAATGACCATGCAGTGGGAAATGAAAGCCACCGATGTATTTACAATGAATACAAGTTTTTTTGTAATAGCCTTTATTTTCAGCGTTTATTCAATTATCAAATCCGCGAAAACTGCAAAAAATAGTTGATTTAATCGTACTTGAAATTATCCAATAACCAGAAAACATCGCTATACCAAACTGAGTATATATTATATGACCCATGCATAAAACGGATCATTTCTTTGTCTGTTTTTGGTTTTCTTTGATACTTTTTGACAAAAACATTTTCGGTATGCTCCATGTAATAGTTAAAATCAATCATGCAATCGTACCAATGATCAAACACACAGTAATTACTGTATCCTCTTCTTATGGCGGTTGTTTTTCTAAAGTTGGGATATCTCATTCCCACTAAGTTATTATATTTTAGAGCGTAGACTGAATATTGTCCATCGTGACCACTCTCTTCAATTTTTAGAACAGTAAATAGCTTCGCCCAACGACCAATAGCCACTTTTGCAACTTCGTGTAATTGTGCCACTTTGGGTATTTTTTTGAGCGGCAATTTCAAAGAATCAAGATACAAGGTGTCTGAATGAATCACAACCTCCGAATGTCGGGGCATTCCCCTAGGCTTATCTTTTTCAACAACGGGTGATCTATAAATCATTATAAACAAAAAAGTTAGCGAAACAGCAAAGATCAATATGTTTTTAAAAATATTCATTAGAAACGAGAAACTACATTGCCTAATTTGTTCGCAATTTCAATTTTGATGGTGTTTAAATAATCTAAGTATTCTAAAGTCTCATCAATTGACTCTTCAGCATCCGGTAACATTAATTTTTGTTGTTCAGCGATGATAATTTCTTCAATTTTAGTTCTTCGGATATTCAGAAAAATGGCGATCACCGCATCTCGGTAGCTATCATCTTCAGTTTTAACATAGATCATATTGTCGAGGTATGCAGGACTTAAAACATGATCGTTTGAAAAAACACCAGCAGCAAACGACGATAATTCGGTGTCGATATGTCTGATGTAAAATTCAGCACCTGGCCAAACTTTTCTACCATCTTCTTCGAAAAAAGAATTCATAAATTTAATGGCTAATGGATCTTTAAAAAAGATGCTTTCATCGGACATATATTCTTGATTTACGAATTCGAAAACAGTTTGGGTTTCATCGAATGATTTATGGGCATGCATTAGCAATAAACGTATCAGCGCAAACTCTTGGTGAATGTCGGTTAAAGGGACTTGTGGAATATCTTCAATAGAAAGCTTGATAACATTATCGACTTGATTTAAAAATTGCTTTTTATCTTGTATGATGCTTTGACGAAGCAACTTTCCAAGCTCTTGAGCCAATATTTCCTCTTTAACATCACAAATTCGCGTTAATTCTTTTATTAGGGCATTTCGCTTTAATGCATCTGCAATATGAGCAACAGATTGCAAAATATCTTTAATGGCATCTGACTTTAAAATTGGATCGTCTTGTGCTCCACTTAATAACAATTCAGCCTTGAAGAAAATAAAGTTTTTCTCATTTTGTAGGATATAAGCTTGAAATCCTTCGGGGCCTAATTTTTTGCAATAAGAATCCGGATCCTCTCCTTCTGGAAGTGGAACAACACGTACATTAATTTCATCGGCAAGAAGTAAATCAATACCCCTTAACGATGCTTTAATTCCAGCGGAATCGCCATCGTAAATTACAGTTGCATTGTAAGTAAATCGCTTGATGAGCTTAATTTGACCGGGTGTTAACGCGGTACCACTGCTTGCCACTGCATTTTCAATTCCAGCTTGATGCAAAGTAATGACATCCGTATATCCCTCCGTTAAAAGAACCTTATCTTGTTTTTTAATGGCATTTTTGGCTTGAAACAGCGCAAATAGAAAATCGCTCTTTTTGTATAATTCGGTTTCTGGCGAATTCACATATTTGGGAGCATTTTCAACTTTACCCATGATTCTGCCCGCAAAACCAACCACTTTACCACTCACTGCAAATAGCGGAAAAATAACACGATTTCGAAATAAATCGTAATGAGAACCATCCGATTCTCTCGCTTTTATTAGGCCTGCCGATTTCAGTAAATCATCTTTATACCCTGCTTTTTTTGCTGCTTTGTGAAATGCATCCCAAGATTCGGGACTATAACCAAGATTCCATTTTTTAATGGTTTCGATGGTAAAACCGCGTTCCCTAAAATATGGAATTGCAATATTCTTTCCTTCGTTTTCTTGGTGCAACTGATGAGAGAAAAATTCCATGGCAAAATCGTTGACAGCCTGAACCCCTTCTCTTAGTTTTTGAGTTTCTTCGTATTCTTCTTTGTTGCCTACATTTGTTTCAACTAAATCAATGCCATAGCGCTTTGCGAGCATTCTCGCAGATTCTGTGAACGATAAATTCTCAATATCCATCAAGAACTGAATTGAGTTACCACCCTTCTGGCATCCAAAGCATTTGTAAATTCCCATTGAAGGTGTTACCGTAAAACTTGGTGTTTTTTCGTCGTGAAAAGGACAATTGCCTTTAAATCTCGATCCTGAGCGTTTTAAATTCACATAATCACCAACAACATCTTCAACAGAAGCGGCGTTTAACAGTTGGTCGATTGAATTTGGACTTATCATGTGAAAATTAAATGAATTTTATTTTAGGAGATTGCACAAACAAAATTTAGATTTGCAAATTACCATCACAAATTAGTAAAACAAAATTATTATGGGGTTAAAAGAGAAGATTCAACAAAAAGCCAGGGAAATCAAGTCGAAATTAATTACAATGAGACATCACATTCACTCAAATCCAGAATTGTCTTTCCAAGAATTTGAAACTCAAAAATTCATTGAGCATTATTTACAGAATTCTCTTGGACTCAAAACCCAGCGTTTAGCAAATACTGGTGTTGTGGCGCTCATTGAGGGTAGAAATCCCTCAAAACGCGTAATAGGTTTAAGGGCTGACATGGATGCGTTGCCAATTATTGAGGTAAATGATGGCAGGCTTTACAGAAGTACCGTAGAAGGCGTGATGCACGCTTGTGGCCACGATGTACATTCCACTTCGCTGTTAGGTGCAGCAACCATATTAAATGAATTAAAAGACGAATTTGAAGGAACAATCAAATTAATCTTCCAACCTGGCGAAGAAAAATTACCTGGTGGCGCAAGTATGATGATTCAGGAAGGCGTTTTAGAAAACCCCAAAGTTGATTTTATGATAGGCCAACATGTGATGCCTTTTCTTCAAGTGGGTAAAATTGGTTTCCGTCAAGGTTTGTATATGGCAAGTGCCGATGAAATTTTTATTACTGTTAAAGGTAAGGGAGGACATGGAGCCATGCCACATTTGGGAATCGACCCAATTGCCATAGCAAGTCAAATGATTGTGGCACTGCAACAAGTGGTTTCGAGAAGCGCGAATCCAATCATTGCAAGCGTTTTAACCTTCGGAAAATTTATTGCAAACGGATCTACAAATGTGATTCCAAATGAAGTGCACATTGAAGGTACATTTAGAACATTAAACGAAGAATGGCGTAATGATGCGCATCTAAAAATGGTTTCTACGGCAAAAGGTGTTGTTGAGGGATTGGGAGGAACGGTTGACTTTGAAATAAGAAAAGGTTATCCTTTCTTAAAGAATGACATTGCTTTGACGCAAAATTGCGAATCTTTTGCAAAGAATTACATGGGAGAAGATAAAATTGAAGCTTTAGACATTTGGATGGCATCTGAAGATTTCTCTTATTACTCGCAGCAAGTACCAAGTTGTTTTTACAGACTTGGAACCAGAAATGAAGCCAAAGGAATTACTTTTGGGGTTCACCATCCTAACTTCGATATCGATGAAGGTGCGCTCGAACATGGCGCTGGATTGTTGGCTTATTTGGCCGTTAAATGTTTATAAAGGTTTAAATGAACGATTAAACGATTAGAAAGATTATTAGATTAGAGGGAAATTAGACGTTTAGGAGGTTTATGAGGTTCAAGTTTACCAATAAGCCTGTAAGCCTATAAACCAACCTTAAGTATTAAACGCTAAACGTTTAAAAGTTTAGGCTCCAATAATGCTGCAAAGGTTTTCAACTGCTACATCCCAAATAGAGGCAGCCATTTCAGCTTCATCGGAATTCACAAATTCTGTAATTACCAATTCAACATCGCCGGTAATTGCATCTTGTTCTATTCGAAATTCCATAAACTCATTTTCCAAAGTATCTTCAATGATAAATCGAACATATTTATTGGGAACATTTTTAACAATTTTAGCAAAGTACTCTGTGCCATCATTCCAGCTAAATCTGTAACGAGAACCCCCAATAATGTCTACATGGTCGGCAAACCAACTTTGCAATCCTGAAGGATTAGAGATATATTGAAATAAAATTTGAGGGGAAGATCGCAAAGAATATTCTAATTCTATTTTTGATCGTGTATTTGCGTCTATAGCCATTTGATATTTTTAATTTTAGGTGAATTTTATGTTATTAATTGCAAAGAAATCAATTCTATTGATAAATCAAAATATTATAACATTAAGTTGTAATTATATTTGTGAACATAATGAATTATCGATTGTACGTTTATACCAACCTAATTGTAGCTATTATTATTGGCATTGCTGCCATTTTACTGGGTTTTGATACACTTACATTATCCATTCATCATTTAAATCAAAGAATTTTAGATAGTTATTTCAAAAACTATACCATATGGGCAGAATGGCCTGCAATTGTGATTGGAATTTTACTTTTAACAATAAAGAATTGGCGCATGAGCCTTTGGTTTTCTCTTGTTTTTGGAATAGAGGCATTGACAGTACAAGGTATAAAAATTTTGTTAAATTTACCGCGACCTATTGAAAAATTTGGGACAGAAATAAGAAATATCGACGGAGAAGTGCTTAAACATTTCCAAGCCTTTCCGAGTGGACATACCTCTGCCGCATTTTTTGCCACGGGAATGATATTATTGGCTATCCCTGAAAACTCAAAAAAACACCTTTTCCTATTCATCGGCATTTTTAGTGCATTTATGGTTGCCTACAGCCGTATCTATTTAGGCCAACATAGCATAGAAGATATCATTTCGGGTTGCGTAATATCAAATGCTTTCTTTTATTTTGCGGGATATTCTTACCCTTGGTTCAATAAGCAGCTAAAATCAAATCATCAACATGCATAAATTTCAAGTTCACCTCGTTTTTACAATCATTGCTGCTTTTTTGTTGATGCTTGGTTTAAATTACATCCCTTTGTTCGATTGGGATGAGCTAAATTTTGCCGAAAGTGCCCGCGAGATGGTACTCACAAACAATTGGCTTTATACCCAAGTAGGATTTGAACCGTTCTGGGAAAAACCACCACTTTTTATTTGGTTACAATCTATTGGAATTCAGATTGGAGGAAACCATGTATGGATTTTAAAACTGCCAAATGTTTTGGCTGGAATTATTTCTGTAAACTTGGTTTACCATATAGGATCTCAGGCCGGCAAGAGAATGCTCGGAACATTTTGGGCCATTGCCATTTTGTTTTCCTTCGCTCCATTTATTTATTGGAAATCTGGCATCATCGACCCAGTTTTCAATTTATTTATTTTCCTTTCTATTTACAAATGGTATCAAATTTCTCAGGCCGGAATCAACGAAGAAAGGGCCCACATTTATTATTTAATGTCTGGGATATTTTTAGGGTTGGCTGTTCTAACAAAAGGACCTGTGGCTCTATTAATTATGGGATTGGTGGTTTTAGCAACCACAATCTTCAGGTCTAAATGGTACGAAATTTTCAATGGTAAGTTAATCCTCTTTTTCATAGGTTTCTTTGCCGTTTTGGCCTTTTGGATTGTGCCATTAATACAAGCAAATGGACAAGAATTTTTTGAGCATTTTTTAGAATATCAAGTCACTTTGTTTAAAGGACAAATTCCCGACCATAATCAGCCTTGGTTTTACCATATTATTGTGCTACTTGTGTTGTGTTTTCCATCTGCAATATTGGCGATGCCACATTTGATTGGTAACATTTTGCAAGATAGAAACGTAGATATTTGGCATCTATTTATGAGATCATTGTTTTGGATAGTGCTCATCATTTTTAGCATTGCAACAACCAAAATCATTCATTACAGCAGCCTTTGTTGGTGGCCACTTACCTATTTTGGTGCTTACCAAGTTTATTTGATTTATACAAACCGTGGTAAATTCCATTATTGGTTAAATATTCCCCTGTTTTTTGTTGGATCAGCTCTAATGATCGCGCTATGGGCAATTCCATTAATCGCTATTATCCGACCAGTTCCGATGGTGCTTTTAAGTAAAATGGATGCATTTTCAAGCGCAATTCTCTTGTCGTCTGAAAAATGGAATTGGCCAACCCTCATTCCGGCTACACTATTTACTTTTTGGTTTGTTCCATGGATTGGGATGTCGTTCTTTGGTAAAAAACCAAACCCCATTTATCTTTATGTGTTATCGGGAACAGTTGCATTAGTTACATATTTTACTTTGCTACCTGCTGTCGCAAATGCTCTTCAAGGACAAATCACAAACACCATTAAAGTATACCGTAAAAATGGAAAGTTTATCGAAACTTGGGGCTATAAAACCTATGCATTGTATTATTATGCTGAATTAAAGCCTAAAGATTTTGAAGGACTAATACCAGAGAATTCATTAGATGAATCGGTTATTTATCCAAAGCAGGAAACACGAAGACTCCATGCTCACAATCCCAACAATAAACAAGAAATGTATGTCATCACGAAGAATACTTTCAAGGGAGATGAGTCGTTTTATCAAAAATTTAAAGATTTTCAACATGTAAGTGGATATGTTATTTGGGCACGGAAGTAAGTCGCTCAAAAACGCCACCCAATCCATTCATTTTCAATTTATTATTGCTTCTCATTTTCGCTAAAAAAACACTCCCTTTTACTAAAAAAGGAAAATCAAAATAGGATATTCAGCAAACAATTGTTATAATTGCCTAAAACCAAATTTCGGTGTATGAAGGATTCAAATCAGTGTATTATAATAACAGCGTGGGAATACGGAGCAGGAATACAAGGAACTTCAGAAGGACCGTCATCTCTTTTAAACGTTTGTAAGAATTCCCAAAATCATCCATTTAATCATTTTAGTGCTTTCTCTATTCCCCAAGAAATTGATGAAGATGAAAAAACTCCAATGCCTAAATATTTAAAAAGGGCAATTCCGTTCATTCGCCATCAAGAAAAGCATGCCGAATTGGTTTACAATCAATTGAAATTAAATAAAACCCCAATTATTCTCAGTGGTGATCATAGCAATGCGGTTGGAGGACTAGCGGGTTTTTTGAGATATTATGGCGCAGAAAATTCAGGCATTGTTTGGATTGATGCACATTTAGATTTGCATTCTCCATATACAACACCGTCTGGAAATATCCACGGGATGGCTTTGAATACAGCGTTGAACTGCGATAATTTACAAAATCAAGTGAATGATTTAGATGCCACTACAATTGAATTGTGGGAGAAAATTAAAGCGCTCAAAAACAACGATCAAATTCAAAATTTCAAACCTCAAAATATTGTTTTTATTGGAATTAGAAGTTTTGAAGATGCTGAAATAAAATTAACGCAAGATTTAGGAATCCATATTATTACTGCAAATGAAGTTCACGAAAAAGGAATATCTTGGGCAATTGAAAAAGCATTTACTACCATTCAATCGGTAAATCAGATTTATTTAAGTTTTGATGTTGATAGCCTTGACCCAAAAATTTCTAAAGGAACTGGCACTCCCGAGGAAAATGGACTTGATCTAGATCAAGCTCAAGAATTAATGCATTATATTTGGAACAATCCAAAGGTGAAAACATTGGAATTCACTGAAATAAACCCAACTTTAGAATCAAACAATGAAATGGCAACCGCCATTTGCGCATTAATTCAAGATTCTTTTGTTGACTCAGTTAAATTTTGATTGAATCTAAAGCCCATTGCATTGTGTCGATGCCATCTGCATAGTCGTTCAGCTTAGGGCATTGGGTTTGACCGAGCGTTAAATCTGAAATCCGTTGATCTATACTCACCACGCACTGAATATTATCTTTCATTGAATCAATTTCAACACCCAAATTTTCAATGTCTGAATAAAATTCATAGTTCAACATTCCAACGGGAGAATACAATTGTGTCCTTTCTTTCATGAGAATATATCCAGCGTCAATGTGTGGATCCAAGTTCATAAGCAACAAAGCTTTATGATAATTATAATTGTTAACGTATTTATTGTGGAAGGCAACTTCAGCATGGTGTTTTTCCCAAACATCGAAAAGCGTTTTAAACGCATATCCGGCAGGCAAATATACTTTTGTTACATTTCTGCAGCCAAGCCCATAAAAATCAAAAACATCATGTCCAAACGCAATGAGTTCCTCTTCCGATTCTGTTCCAGTTAAAACCGCAACACTGTTTCTGTTTTTTCTAAGGATATGTGGAATATTTCTGAAATAATATTCAAAATAACGAGCAGAATTGTTGCTCCCTGTGGCAATGGCCGCATCGAGATTCTTGAAATTATCGGAATATTCAATTTGATTGTTCCAAATTGGATCAATTTCTCCCGCTTTTTTCAACCAGAATTTAGGTAAAACTTCATCATCAGATGACAATTTCGCAACCAATTTATATCCCGTAAGCACACCAACTATGATGT
>Ga0209444_10001366_pt1 | contig 13381 bp, 20 predicted proteins | sample LauGreFaBDMM15DN_2_FD_188215 | JGI IMG/M metagenome (GOLD analysis project Ga0209444, IMG submission 188215) | Freshwater lake microbial communities from Lake Michigan, USA - Fa13.BD.MM15.DN (SPAdes) (version 2) | ecosystem: Environmental > Aquatic > Freshwater > Lake | place: Lake Michigan...
GATTTAAAGATTCGGATGATGGAGGCGATTGAAGAGGAGAGGTTTGACTTGGCGATGACGTATCACTTGCTGATACTGGTCAGGACTGATGAGCTAGATGCGCATAAGTGGGCGATGAGTCCTACAGGCTGGGCCATCTATGAGACCATCCACCCATGAAAGAAAATGTTTTCAGTCAGTGGGTGGAGAGGTATCAGCCTGATCCGGTGCTTTTTGTGCAAGAGGTGCTGGGGGTTGATCCGGACAAGTGGCAGATTGAGTTTTTAAAAGCCATTGCCCGTGGGGATAGGAAAATCTCAGTAAGGTCTGGCCACGGGGTGGGCAAGAGTACGGCTAGCAGCTGGGCCATGCTCTGGTACTTTATGACGCGCAGTCCCGTCAAGGTGGTGGTGACTGCACCGACAAGCAGTCAGCTTTATGACGCAATGTTTGCGGAGCTGAAGAGGTGGATCAATGCGATGCCATTGCCGCTTCAAGGTCTATTGACTGTCAAGCAAGAGAGGATTGAGTTCAATGCTGCACCGACCGAGATGTTTATCAGTGCCAGGACATCACGGGCAGAGCAGCCAGAGGCTTTGCAGGGAATTCACTCAGAGAATGTGATGCTGGTGGCCGATGAGGCTTCTGGTGTGCCGGAGCAAGTGTTCGAGGCGGCGGCTGGCTCAATGTCTGGCCACAACGCGGTGACGCTGCTTTTGGGCAATCCGGTGAGGTCTAGCGGGTTTTTCTACGACACCCACACGCGCTTGGCAGATGAGTGGACCACGTTTCAAGTGAGCTGTCTCGATAGCCCAAGGGTGTCAGATGAGTACGTCAAAGAGATGGCCATGCGCTATGGCGAGGAGAGTAACGTCTACCGGATTCGCGTGGTCGGTGAATTTCCAAAGGGTGATGATGACACTGTCATTGCCATGGACCTACTGGAAAGCGCATTGAATCGGGATGTGGCGCCCAGTGAGTACGCGCCCATGATCTGGGGCTTGGATGTGGCAAGGTTTGGTAGTGACCGATCAGCGCTATGCAAGCGCCAAGGGAATGCCGTGACTGAGAGCATTAAGACTTGGAAAAATCTGGACCTGATGCAACTGACTGGTGCGGTGGTGGCCGAGTACCAGGCGCTTGCACCGAGTCAGCAGCCGAAAGAGATTCTGGTGGATAGCATTGGACTTGGGGCTGGGGTGGTGGACCGCTTGAGAGAGCTGGGCCTGCCGGCCAGAGGCATCAACGTGTCCGAGTCCCCAGCCATGGGTGGGACTTACAGGAATCTCAAAGCAGAGCTGTGGTACAGGGCCAGAGCTTGGCTTGAGGCACGGGACTGCAAGATGCCACGGGATGATGTGCTGGTCAATGAGTTGGCCACAGTGCGGTACTCATTCACCAGCAATGGCAAGATCGCCATTGAGGGGAAAGACGAGATCAAGCGAAGGGGGCTGCCAAGCCCCGACAAGGCCGATGCCTTTGTCCTGACATTTGCCAGTGATGCGGTCATGGGGATGTACGGGTCAAGCGGCTCAAGCAAGTGGTCTCAGCCACTGCGCAGAAATCTATCTAGGGTTGCATAATTCGGGTATTGACAAACCAATGGGGGAAACCTATGAAGGCAATGAGTAAAGCGCAAAAGAAAGTTGGCTCAGTAATGAAAGAGTTTGGCTCTGGCAAGCTGCACAGTGGCAAGGGTGGCCCAGTGGTCAAGAATCCCAAGCAGGCCATTGCCATTGCAATGTCTGAGGCAAAGATGCCCATGCGCGGTCAGCGCACAGCAAAAAACAAGGCGAAAAAATAATGGCTACTTTAAAACGCACCATGGAACAGGTCATGGACCGAGAAGAGGGCGAAGACATGAGCGCAGGCGAGAACTGCCCCATGCCCACGCAAGACATTACCCTCAACCTAAAAAACCGCGCAAAGGCAATTACCAGCGCGGCCTATGGTCCTGAGAATCCCAAACTGCCCAATGAGGCTTTTTGGCGAAAGAAGGCTGACCAGTGGGATGTGAGCATGGATGACGCAAAGCAGTCTCTATGCGGTAACTGCGCGGCATTCAATGTGTCTGACAACATTAAGCAGTGCATTGCCCAAGGCATTGGCATGGAAGCAGACCCATGGGGCACAATCAAATTGGCCGATCTGGGTTACTGCGAAATCTTTGACTTCAAGTGCGCAGCCAGTAGAACGTGCGATGCATGGGTGGTCGGCGGCCCCAACACTGGTGAGCAAGAGGGTGAAGAGGGCGAAGACTATGAAGAGGGAGAAGAGGAATGAAAGGTTTGTATGCAAACATTCATGCAAAACGCGAAAGAATTGCTGCTGGCAGCAAAGAGAAAATGCGAAAGCCTGGGGCAAAAGGCGCTCCAAGCGCTTCAGACTTTAAGGCAGCGGCTAAAACCGCCAAGCCAGTGAAAAAGAAATGAAGACCCCAGCTTGGCAGCGTAAAGAGGGCAAAAGCCCGTCTGGCGGCTTAAATGCCAAGGGTCGGGCCAGTGCGAAGGCGCAGGGGATGGACCTTAAAGCGCCAGTCAAGGCTGGCGATAACCCAAGGCGCGCCAGTTTCTTGGCACGCATGGGCAATATGCCTGGGCCTGAGTACAAAGCAGGCGAGCCGACACGGCTGCTGCTGTCGTTGAAGGCATGGGGAGCCAGCTCCAAGGCCGATGCCAAAGCCAAGGCGGCTGCAATATCTGCGAGAAACAAGGCGAAGAAATGATCTGTCCAATTGTCATTGCCACTGTCAAGGGCCATGGCCTAGCGGTGCTGCTGGAATCCATCAAGCAATACGCGCCAGAGTGTCCGGTCTATCTGCGCGGCCCAGAGTCGGTGATTGAGAATTTCCAAGCCGATCTGAAGATTTATGGCCAGCCAAGGAACTTTGGCGAGGACTATAACGAGATCATCGAGGCGGCCATGAAAGACTGGTCATCGTGCATTGTGGCCAATGACGACATAGTGCTGACCCCCACCAGCGTGAAGGTGCTGATGGAGGATGTGGCCATTGTCAGGACCATGAACAGCTACAAAGCTGGGTGGGTGGCGGCAAGGTGCGATGCGGCCAGACCTTGTCAAAATGTGCGGATCACTGATCAGCCAGAGAAACTGCACTTCTACAAATTCCCGTCTGAGTCCCACATCAAACTGGTCCAAGAGGTCAGCCCAATCTTTGCATGGATATCAAGTGACGCTTTTGGGGAGGCAAAGTTTCCTCCTCTGAATTGGTACAGTGACGATGTGCATTGTATGGACTTAATCCAAAAAGGCTATGGCCACTATGTGAGCGCAAGCTATGTCCACCACATTGGCTCAAACACCATTGGCATGAATGCACAAAAACTGCATGAGGAAGCGCTGCCATGGCTCAAAGAGAATCGACCAAATTATGCGAGTGCCTGGTTTGATTCTTAACCTTGGGTCTGGCAAAGACTGGAATCCTGAGTATCTGAATGCAGATATTCAAGCCAGCAAGAATCCTGACTGGCTGGTCGATATCAGCAAGGTCAAGTGGGGCGACACGCTAAAGACGCGATTTGGGCAGCTGGAGATCGTGCCAGGTATGTTTGAGGCCATTGTGGCCAATGATGTGCTGGAACACATCCCAAATCTGGTCGATGCCATGACCAACTGCAAAGAGTTGCTGAAGGTGGGCGGTGAGATGCGGATTCATGTGCCTTATGACCTGAGTCTTGGCGCCTGGCAAGACCCGACCCATGTCAGGGCATTCAATGAGAATTCTTGGCGGTATTACACCGATTGGCACTGGTACTTGGGCTGGCCAGATCGGTTTGAGCTGACAACGCTGGAAATGAGGCTCTCAAAGGTGGGAGAAGCACTAGAATTGCCACAAGACGAAATCATCCGCACGCCACGCGCTGTGGACTCCATGTATGTGGTTCTTACAAAGGTCAAGCCATGATTGAAAACATTACCGACAACTTATCCACCGACATTGCAGCTCAAGAGCCAATGGATGATGCAGAACTGCAAGCGATCATTACCCAAGATTTGGTCGATGCGGTGAGCTATGTGGACAGTGATCTGTCTCCAACACGCGCCAAGGGGACTGAATACTATCGCGGTGATTTATTCGGCAATGAGGTCGAAGGCAACAGCAAGGTGGTGGCCATGGAGGTGCGGGACACTGTCTCGGCCATGCTGCCAAGCCTGATGCGGGTTTTCTTTAATTCTGAGAATGTGGTCGAGTTTGCACCCCGTGGACCAGAAGATGTGAAGATGGCCCAGCAGGCGACCGACTATGCAAACTATGTTTTCCAAAACGACAACAACGGGTTTTTGACGAGCTATGCGATTTTTAAGGATGCACTGGTTCGCAAATGCGGCATAGCGAAATTCTGGTGGGAGGATGAAGAGAAGGTCCGAATTGAAGAGTACACCGGCCTCGATGACCAGACCCTAGAAATGCTCATGCAAGAGCCTGGTGGTGAGGTCAAGATTGTGGTCTCTTACCCAGACCCAAGCATTGATGAAATGCAGATCAGCACTGTTGATCCTATGACTGGCCAGCCGGTAATGAATCCACCCGCCATGGTCCATGATGTGCAGATCAAGCGCATCACAAAGGATGGCCGGATCAGGATCATGGCCGTGCCACCCGAAGAGCTGCTCTTGGACAGACGCGCCAGATCGTTTGATGACGCGACCATCATTGCCCACCGGCAGATGGCCACTGTGGCCGATTTGTTGGCCATGGGTTATGACCAGGATGAGATTGAAGAGAATCTGTCAACGACAGACCTAGACAGCAATGACGAGTATTTAGCGCGTCAGCCACTGTCCACGACATTTGGCACAAATGACGCTGCAAACCCGATGATGCGCAGGGTGCTTTACATCGAGGCGTATTCCCGTGTGGACTATGATGGTGATGGCATTGCAGAGCTGCGCAAGGTCTGCTGCATGGGTGGTGGCTATAAGGTGGTCAGGAATCTGCCGGCTAGCTACATTCCCTTTGCTGACTTTCCCTGCGACCCAGAGCCACACACAAGCCCCCTTGAGGCGATGTCGATTTTTGACATTACCCGCGACTTGCAAGAGATCAAGTCGGAAATACTCAGGAACACATTGGACAGTCTGGCCCAGTCAATTCACCCGCGCACAGCGGTGGTCGAAGGCCAAGTCAACATCGACGATGTCTTGAACAATGAGACGGGTGCAATTATCAGAATGCGCGCGCCTGGCATGGTCCAGCCATTGACCACGCCATTTGTGGGTCAGGCCGCATTCCCGATGATGGAATACATGGACCAGATCAAAGAAGATCGCACCGGCATGAGCAAGGCGGCCATGGGCTTGAATGCTGATGCATTGCAGTCAAGCACCAAGGCGGCAGTCAACGCAACGATCAACGCCAGCCAAGGCCGCATTGAACTGACAGCCCGAATCCTGGCTGAAGGCATGAAAAAGCTATTTAAGGGCATTTTGTTCTTGGCCACAACGCACCAGGACAAAGCTCGCATGGTCAGAATGCGCAACGAGTGGGTGCAGATCGATCCAAGGTTCTGGGACACCAGCATGGATGCCAACATCAATATTGCCTTGGGCAATGGCGACACCAACGAGAAGCTCCAAGCGCTGATGATGATCATGGCCAAGCAAGAGCAAATCTTGCAGCAGCTTGGCCCAACGAATCCCTTGGTCACGCCACAGCAGTTCAGCAATACCCTGCGAAAAATCGTAGAGCTATCTGGGTTCAAAGACTCAACCAGCTTTTTCCAAGATATCCCTGCTGACTATGTGCCACCACCACCACAGCAAAAGCCAAGCCCCGAAGAGGTGCTGGCCCAAGTGCAGGCTGAGTCCATCAAGGCAGACATCCAAAAGAAGGCTGCCGAGCTTGAACTAAAGCGCCAGCAGATGATCATGGATGACGATCTGACCCGTGACAAGATGGCCCAAGATATGTATCTCAAAAAGTATGAAATTGAGTTAAAGTACAAATCACAGATCAGTACAGCCGAAATTGATGCGGCCCAAAGTATTGATCGTGAAGCAATGCGTCAGCAGGCGCTCTTGGCCCAGCAGCAGGCGGCACAGTTTGTGTCCCAGCCGCAGCCACCAGCGCCTGAGATGATGCCCCCATCAACCTTTCAAGGAATGGCACAGTAAGTGACAAACGAAGACCAGGTAAACAAAGGCCGAAAGGCCAAGCATTTGCTGGAGGATGAAACCCTCAACACTGCAATTGCAAAATTGGAAGGCGACCAACTTTGGGCATTTCGTTCATCGAAACCCGAAGAGTCTGTGAAGCGAGAGACAGCGTGGTGTATGTTGCAGGCCATTGACGGCCTGCGGCAAGAGTTGATCAAGATCATGGACAACGGCAAGATTGCCCAAAACGCTATCGTCAAATCACAGAAAAACCTAATTTAAGAAATTACTATGGCAGAAATACAAGCGATGAATATGGCCGATGCGGCCAGTGCTATCTCGGCAATCTTAGCCCCCGAAAAGGGACAAGTAGAAGTTGACGAGACGCAGCCAGTCGAAGAGTCCGAAGAGGACTTGGAGACAGCGGCTTCTGAGGAAGATGACTCTGGTGTGGAAGACGCGCCAGATGATGAAACTTCAGAGGAACAGTCAGGGGAAGAGGAAGAGACCGAAGAGGGCGAACAGCCACAGACTTTCACTGTCAAAGTTGACGGCAAGGAAGTTTCTGTCACGCTAGACGAACTACAAAAGGGCTATTCCAGGACTCAGGACTACACTCGGAAAACGCAGCAAATTGCCGAAGTGCGAAAGCAAGTCGAGCAAGAGACGTATGCAGTCCGAGCCGAGCGTGAGCAATACGCTCAATTGTTGGGAGCATTGCAAGCCCAACTTCAGTCTTCAGAGCCTCAGATCGATCTGGATCGTCTTTATCACGAAGACCCGATTGAGTGGGTGAGGCAAAAGGAAGTTATGCGGGAGCGACAAGAGAAATTAGGTGCTATTCAGTCCGAACAGCAGCGACTCTCTCAAGTGGCCCAGTATGAACAGCAGCGCGCCATGGAGGCCCAACTTGCCAGCCAGCAAGAAGCTCTCTTGGCAGCCTTACCTGATTGGAAAGACCCCAAGAAGGCAAAGGCCGAGAAGGCGCTGGTCATTGAGTCTGCGAAGGCAGCAGGCTTTACCGATGAAGACTTGAAGAGCGTTTACGACCACCGACTGGTTTTACTGCTGCGCAAAGCGGCACTGTTTGACCAGATGGTAAGTAAGCGCCAAGGCATTAAGCCTGTGGTGAACAATGGCCCACGACCAGCCAAGCCTGGTGCAGCTGGTCGGGTTTCGACGACAACTGAGAGTACGCGAGCAAAGCAGCGTCTTGCAAAAACTGGCCGTATCGACGATGCGGCTTCTGCAATTGAACTTTTATTGAAATGAGGAAATTATGGCTATCGTAAGTAACACGTTCTTGACCTATTCGGCCAAGGGCATCCGCGAAGACTTGAGCAATATCATCACAAATATTGCACCCGAAGAAACCCCTTACATGAGCAACATTGGCCGTGAAAACGTGTCCAACAGCTTGTTTGAGTGGCAAACAGATACATTGGCCAGCGCTGCTGCCAATGCACAACTTGAGGGTGACGATGTTGCATCGTTTGACTCAGTTACAGCTACTGTGCGTTTGCAAAACTATGCACAGATTTCACGCAAGACAATCATCTTGTCAGCCACTGAAGAAGTGGTCAACAAGGCAGGGCGTCGCAGTGAGCTGGCCTACCAAATTTCTAAAAGGGCGAGCGAGCTAAAAAGAGACCAAGAATTTGTCATGCTCAATAGTGGCATTGCTGTTTCTGGTGACTCTACAACTGCCCGTGTGACTGCTTCTTTGGGTGCGTTTATCAAGACGAACACAGACAAGCAGACCAATGGTACTGATCCATCTTACACAACGCTGCCAAACAGCGCCCGTACAGATGGCAACGTGCGCACATTCACTGAAACCATTTTGAAAAATGTGATTCAGAAAGTGTGGACTGCTGGTGGCACACCTAAGATTTTGATGTGCGGTCCTGTTAACAAACAGCGCGTATCAGGTTTCTCTGGTATTGCTTCCAGCCGTTTCAACATTGATGGTGGTGCAAAGCCTGCCACATTGGTCGGTGCAGTTGACATTTATGTCTCTGACTTTGGCAATGTGCAAGTGATTGCAAACCGCTTCCAGCGTGAGCGCGATGCATGGGTGATCGATCCTGACTACGCCAAGATGACAGTGCTGCGCCCTTACCAGCAAGTCGAATTGGCCAAGACTGGCGATGCTGAAAAGCGTATGCTGATCGTTGAGTGGGGTCACAAAGTGTTGGCGGAAAATGCCCATGGTCTGGCAGCAGACTTGGTTACTTCTTAATCGAAGGTAAATGGAAAGGGCCGAGGAAACTTGGCCCTTTTTTTAAAATGATTCACAAAAGACTATTTAGCGAAAACAAAGATCAAGGCATCAAGCGCATCTGGCATGAAAACCCAGAAACTGGCGATGTGACCATTGAGACCCAACAAGATGTCACAGCGGTGATTGAGGCCAACAAGGCCATCTATAACGCTGTGGATGAGAAAGCCAACTGGACTGGTGAATGGCACTTGGTGGCATCCATCCCCGAATCCCTTTATTACAAGATGAAGGCCGAGGGCAAGATCGATGACCAGGAGTACATGAAGCGCTGGCTCAACGACAGCGACAACCAATTTTTTAGAATTAGACCTGGGAAAGTATGAACTACATTGCAGTCTGCACACCGGCCCGTGATCAGGTACATACCAATTACACATATTGCATGGTCAATATGGTGGCGTATCACACACTCAACACCACAGACGCTATCAGTCTGAAATTGATGCAAGGCACGATCATCCAAAACCAAAGGGCTGACCTTTGCTTGGATGCCATGAAAGAGGGCTGCACACACATACTCTTCATTGACTCGGACATGACGTTTCCACAGGACATGGTCGGCAAGCTGCTGGCCCATGACAAGCACATTGTGGCCGCCAACTGCGCACGCAGAAGAATGCCAACTGGACCGACTGCCCAAAACTATGACGAGAATGGCAAACGAATCCCCGTCTACACCATGCCAGAATCCACCGGATTGGAAGAGGTGGGAAGCATTGGAACGGGCATAATGCTGATCAAGCGCGAGGTGTTTGAGGGCATGAGTGAGCCATGGTTTGATATGCCTTGGCAAACGACACGGGGCTACATGGGAGAGGATGTGTTCTTTTGTAAGAAAGCGCAAGAGCTTGGCTACAAAGTCTACATCGACCATGATGTCTCAAAGGAAATTGGCCACATTGGCACGTTTGAATTTCGCCATGAACACACTTGGATTGTGAAAGAGGAAATGGAAAAAGAGGCCCAATAATGGCACTTACTACATACACAGAGCTGAAGACATCCATTGGTGATTGGCTTAACCGAGCCGACCTGACTTCTGTCATTCCTGACTTTATCTCTCTGGCCGAGGCACAAGTGGAACGTACACTGCGCACCAGGCAGATGATCGTCAGGGCCAATGCGTCTTTTGACGCGCAGTATGGCGCTGTGCCAAGTGACTTTTTGGAGACCAAATCCCTCAAGCTCACAAGCACAAACCCCCAGACCCCATTGCAGTTTTTGAGCATTGATGCCTTGGACAATGAGGCAGCCAATTACACGGCCAGTGGCAAGCCTAGATTCTTTGGCGTGGTCGGTGGTCAATTCAGAATTGTCCCGACACCAGACGCAACATATACGACCGAGCTGACCTATTACGCAAAGTTGACAAAGTTATCAAGCAGCGTGGCCACCAACTGGCTTTTGACTGCAAACCCCGACATTTATCTGTATGGCGCGCTATTGCAGGCTGCACCATACTTGCAAGATGATGCGAGAATCCAGACATGGGCAACACTCTATGAGCGAGCCTTGAATGATTCACAAACTGCCGATGATCGCGGTGCATCTTCTGGTGGTGCGTTGCTGACCCGTGCAAAGACTTTTGGATAAGGACTAGACCATGTCATCTTTTACCGACTTTACAGAAAGCCTAGTTTTAACCTGGCTCCTGACCAATGGCAGCGCTACACGCCCAACGGCTTGGTATGTTGGCCTATTCACGGCTGCACCATCTGACACGGGTGGCGGCACTGAGGTCTCTGGCAACGCCTATGCGCGAGTGGCCACCGGCACAATGACCATCTCTGGCACAAGCCCCACAAACGCAACCAACGCAGCGGCCATCGAGTTTGCAGCTGCAAGCGGTGGCAACTGGGGATCAATTGGCTGGGCAGGCATCTTTGATGCATCTACTGGCGGCAATCTATTAGCCTGGGCGGCACTCACAACAGCTCGCACCATCAATGATGGCGATGTGCTGCGCATCCCAGCTGGCGACCTTGACGTTACCCTGACATGACATGGCAGCCTATGGTCTTGGCCCGTATGGACAAGGGAACTATTCCTATGGCGTAAGCCTTGGAGCTGCCACCTTTGCCGCGTCTAGCACTGCGGCATTTTCAGCAAAACGCATCTGCATAGGTGCGTTTTCTGTTTCTGCTTCTAGCACAGAGACAGTCGCGGCCAATGTCGTCAAGACGGCATCATTCTCGGTTTCAGCATCTAGCAGTGCATCAGCTGCTGCACAACGTGTGGCCAATGCCTCGGCAACGGCCTCTAGCACCAGCTCCATGGCCGCAAGCGCTTTGCGCTATGCCATAGGTGCATCGACACTCTCTGCAAGCTCTAGCGTCAGCATTGCGGCCACACGGGTGGCCATTGGGGCATTTGCCTCGGTCGATACCAGCACCATGTCGGTCAATGGGGTCAGAGTCCCACTGGTTCAGATTCTGATTGAAGACTTTGCCACGATGACAGTGGCCACCAGCGTGATCGTTAACCAGTCGGTGCTGATTGCAGCCGAGTCTGGCATGAGCGTGAACGCGATCAGGAGAAGCAACGCTGCCATCAATTTCACTTGCCAGTCATCCATGACGATTGCTGGCAATCTAAAATGGGTGGCAGAAAGTGATACGGCAGAAACTTGGAATGCAATCTCTGACAATGCAGAGACCTGGACACCGATCACAGACACATCAGAAACATGGACCGCAATTAGTGACAACAGTGAAAGTTGGACACCAATTGCGGATAATAGCGAATCATGGCAAATTGCCGCATAGAGGTGAAAAATGGCTGACTCCACGACCACGAATTTATTACTGACCAAACCAGAGGTCGGTGCATCAACAGACACTTGGGGAACGAAGATCAACACCGATCTGGACACTATTGACGCATTGTTTGATGCCGGCCCACTGCTTAAAGTCACAAAGGGTGGCACGGGTGTCGGCACATCCACCGGCACTGGCAGTGTGGTTTTGTCTGCCTCTCCGACACTGACAGGAACTGTTGCCGCAGCAGCTGCGACACTATCTGGCAATCTAACCCTCTCTGGAGGCACAGCCTCGGGGGTCACGTACCTAAACGGCTCAAAGGTTCTGACAAGTGGCTCTGACTTTATATTTAACGCAAATGGATTGGGAGTTGGTGCGGCTCCAAATACAAGTCCTGGGAGTCCTTATTACAACTTAAATGTAGGTACACTAGGTGGTGGTGGAATTATCAGCGGTGGCACAGATACTTATTTCACAAATAATTTATATATTTCTGGTAATAATTATTTTGCTTACACAGGTGGTTCTGCTTACGGAAGTTACTACAACCAAACTGGTGGAAACCATACTTGGAAAACATCGACTGCTGCGGGTACAGGCGGCAATGTTGCCACTTTAAATACTTTAATGACGCTAAATAGCAATGGCGCACTTGCGTTGTTTGGCGGTGCTTCTGCAAATGGCGTAGGCATAACATTCCCCGCAACTCAATCAGCATCATCAAACGCTAATACGCTAGATGACTATGAGGAAGGAACTTGGACACCAAACTCTGGTGGTACAGCCACATACACAACACAAAATGGAACTTACACAAAAATTGGTAATAAAGTCACAGTGCATTTTGTATTTCAAGTAAATTTAATTCTGACTGGTTCTGCAAACAGTATTCTTGGACTTCCATTTACTGCGTCAGCTAGTGCTGGTTCGCAAAGTGGTCATATGTCTTATGCAACTGGTTTAACTAGCAATCAGATATTTATAGGCGGTTATGTTGGTGCTAGTGGAACAACATTTATCACCACCAGCTCTGGAGCGGCCTCAAGCTCTGTTACCACTAACAATATTATTGGCAACGGAACACTTTTAATTGGTGACATTACATATTTTATATAAGGAAAAATCATGTCTTTAACTAAAACCACAACTGTTGACCAAATTACTGTCACCGAGAACGGCATCGTTCTCTATCGTGAAGCTACACGCATCATGGAAGACGGCAATCAAATCAGCCAAACCTATCATCGTTCAAGCCTCACACCCGCACAAGACCTGACAGGCGTTCCAGCTAATGTTGTTGCAATCTGCAATACAGCTTGGACTGCTGAAGTTGTTGCGGCTTATCAGGCAGAGCAAGCACGAATTGCTGCTGAGCGTGAAGCACAAAATAACGGCTGACAATCATGGAAGACCAAGTAACCCACAAGCAAATCTACGACAGGCTGATTGCTGTTGAGACTAAGGTGGATTCCATCGACAAGAACACAAGTGGGCTTGTAGAGGCTATGAAGGCTCTTGATGGGGCTTTTAAAGTCTTGGGATGGATTGCTTCTGCTGCCAAGCCTATTCTGTGGGTGGCTGGTCTAATTATGGCTGCTGGTGCTGTTTGGCAGACTTGGATTAAAAAATGAAAGATTGGGCTTTAGCTTTTACGAGCGCAGCCCTTTTTTGCATTACTGTTATTTGGTGTGCCTACATTATTTTGTGGGCATGGTACTAGCGTTTTTGTTGGCTGTAACTATTGAGTACAGGTGTGTTAAGTGGGTTTGGGTTGGGGATGTTTACAACCGAAAAGTCTACTGTATTGAATGGAAAAAGGTAGATAAGAAATGATAGACCCCATCACAGCACTAGCTGGCATACAGTCAGCAATCAGCATGGTCAAGAAGGCAGCAGGAGTTGCCCAAGACTTAGGCTCACTTGCACCCATGATTGGCAAGCTATTTGACGCTAAGTCTGTAGCTACCAAGGCTATGCTTCAAGCCAAGCAGTCTGGTAAAGGCTCGAACATGGGGACTGCTCTCCAGATTGAGATGGCACTAGAGCAAGCCAGAGCGTTTGAAGAAGAACTCAAGATGCTGTTCATGCAGACAGGCAAGATTGACGTTTGGAACAAGATTAAGGCTCGTCAAGCAGAGATGGACTTGGCAGATGCCAAAGAGATAAGCGCATTAAAGAGAGCAGAGAAAGCAGCCAAAGAAAAAGAGCAAGAGATGAACGAGTTGGCTATGATTATTGGCGG
>Ga0209444_10001367_pt1 | contig 13376 bp, 12 predicted proteins | sample LauGreFaBDMM15DN_2_FD_188215 | JGI IMG/M metagenome (GOLD analysis project Ga0209444, IMG submission 188215) | Freshwater lake microbial communities from Lake Michigan, USA - Fa13.BD.MM15.DN (SPAdes) (version 2) | ecosystem: Environmental > Aquatic > Freshwater > Lake | place: Lake Michigan...
GCATGGTGCGTGTTGGCACCGCTTGCGCTTAAGGCCCGGTGTGCGAGCTGCTCAATGTCTGGGAGTTGTAAAACAGGCATAGAGTTTGTGCCGTCCTCAAGGGTATCTTGTTAAATAAGTGGGTGCCAATGCCCACGAAGGATACCTTGAAATCTACTTTCTTAAGGCTACCGAATCAGCCGCAAGTTGGGTTATTTTTGCCCAATCGCCTTGTGCCATGGCGTCGGCCGGAACTAACCACGATCCCCCCACACACACCACATTAGGCAAGGCTAAAAATTCAGATGCATTTTGCAGACTCACGCCGCCTGTCGGGCAAAACCGAACATCAAAAAACGGACTAAGACCTGCGTATTACGCAATCTCACCTCCAACATCAGCGGTAAGCCAGACAACAAAGCACCAGCTCAATAGACACTGAGTGGGCTAAGTAATTTAGCAAGATGACTAATAACTAGAAGGATGCTACTGATCTGGTAAATGATTCAGTAGGAGATTTTGCATGTGGGTCAACGATTAGGAATTCTTCGAATCATCTATTATATTTTTAGTATGCAATTTTTGAATACATGCCAAGTGTATTTTTTGCTCGACGCCCTCGGACAGTGCTTTGGGAAAATGCATTCAAAGCCTAACAATCTGAGTTACCTGAAGGCGGATGGGACTAACTGACCCCAAATTAATTTCAATTCCTGCACCCTGACTTTGAATGTCCAGTTGACAAGCCTGTGCGCGTTTGTGAAAAACATCAACGTCCTTGACCTCTATCTGAATAGCGCTGGGTAAAAGTCGCTCGCTATTTGAATTTTTACGAATTAATAGTCGAGACGATCCGATCGTAAATTCAACTCCATGAATTTCCGAACGCATGGCATTGTTGACGGCAGGCACAAGCCCCATAGAGATCAATCGCTGCGTCCATTCGATGCAATCGGCACCAACGCCCTCAAAAAATACAGCCGTCAATCCAACCGCACCATTGTCATGGTTTGTTGCGCCAGGACGTCTTATACATTCTGGGGTTAGATGCTGCACCCAACACACATAGGCGGCATCAGAACTGTGCCACGGCGTGTCAAAAAAACTGAATTTCGCTAAACCTTCGAAATTTCCTTCTTTTACTGGGCGACACCAATCCATTACAGCACTGACAGGGCATCCAAGTTGAGAAAGCGCTTTATGTGTGGCATGAGAATCTAACGTTGCAATTGCTAATATATGCAGTCCATAACGCTGTTTCATCGCTGGCGATAGAGGGTGCCCAGCAACAAGGTCGGTGATTTGCATCAATTCAATGTAGCCTTGCTCCAACATTACGGAATGTTGAGAACTCCCCGCTGGAATTCGGTGACCTTCGGCGTCTATGCGGGTGTGATCTGCGCGTGAAGTGAGCTGAAACCCCAGCGCTTTCCACAAATGGTACGCATCATTTAAATCCGGGACGATCAGACCCACATGGTCCAGCGAGAGGTTTTTGAATTCTGGGAGTCTATTCATGGTTTCATGACTTATGAAATGCCGAAAGCACCAGCTTTCAAATATTTGACATTCTGGCTCAACCAGGCATAGCTTCTACCCCCTAAGGGTTTAGCCAAACGGATAGAAAGACCCTCTACAACCGTCAACAGGGCAGGCAAATCAATGCCTGTGTCGTAGCCACTCTCATGCGCCAACCACACCAAATCTTCTGTAGCCAAATTCCCTGCCGCACCCGGTGCAAATGGACATCCACCCAATCCTGCAGCACTGCTGTCAAAACGTTGCACACCCACTTGAAGGGCCGCCCAAGCATTCGCTAAACCCAGGCCCCGTGTGTCATGCAAGTGAATGCCCAAGCGCTCTGGACCTATCTCACCCATCAATGGCACCATCAATTTTGACACTTGCGAAGGATGCGCAGCCCCAATAGTGTCTGCAATCACAACCTCATCCGCCCCGGCTTGAGCCATTTTTCTAGCCAACCGAAGTGTCACATCTTGGGACGTCTGCCCTTCATAAGGACATGCAAATGCAACAGCTACATAAGCCCTAGTTCTAATGCCGGCTTCTTTAGCTTGCACCAACACAGCTAGGCATGTAGTCAAGGCCTCGTTCAAACTCATCCGAATGTTTTTTTGATTCATGGTCTCTGTAGCAGAAAGTACAACACACACTTCACGTGCCCCAGCCGCTTGTGCCCGCAAAAATCCCTTTTGATTAGGTACCAAGACGCATAATTTCTCCTTTAAGTGAGAGCTCACTACAGCCAATAAATCTGCAGCATCTGCCATCTGAGGCACTGCAATCGGTGAGACAAAACTGGTGGCTTCAATTCGAGTCAAACCGCAAGCAAAAAGTGATTCCAATAGCCATTGCTTGTCAGCTGTGCTGAAGTGAACAACTTGATTTTGCAAGCCGTCACGTGGCGACACATCAGTGATGAGAAGTTTCTTCATGACATCTACGTCAACCAACGATGCCATCAGCTTTGAGCTGCATCAATTTTTGAGCGCTGTACCCCACCAACTCCCCAAGTATTTCGTTGGTATGTTGTCCTGTTGTGGGAGGCGATGTAAAAGTTTGCTTAGAACCTACCAGCTTGACCGGGTTGCCCGGCATTTGCACAGTCTCACCAGACTGCAATTGAATAGGCACGACCATGTCACGTGCTAACACCTGGGGATCTTGCAATGCCTGATCAAATCGATTCACAGGCCCACATGGAATTCTGGCTTTTCTTAGCAAGTCAAGCCAATGCGCACTTGACTGCTTACGCAAGACGTCCGTGATCAACGCATCAATTTCAGCCTTTCGGCTTTGTCGCACGGGTTGAGATTTGAGGACAGGATCGTTCAAGCCTGGAATATCCATGATTTCGCTGAAAGTTTGAAAGAAAGGATCGCCAATGCAAGCGATGATGATGTGACCATCTGCTGTGGGATAACAGTTATAGGGCACATGCACAAAGTGGCTGTTACCAATGCCCTCAGGCACTTGGCCAGACATCAAAAACATGGTGGCCATGTAGTTGAGCAAGGATACTTGTGCATCCAACATGGAAATATCGACGTGCCGGCCTATTCCTGTGCGCTCACGCTCTGCCAATGCCGACAAAACACCTATTGCTCCAAACAAGCCGCCGCCTAAATCTCCAATGGGAATGCCCGCCCGCATCGGACCCGTCTGGGGCGTGCCTGTGATGGACATGCCGCCGCCCATGGCTTGAACCACTTGGTCAAACGCTGGGCGTTGAATGTCCGGGCCAGTTTCGCCAAAGCCTGTGATGGAGCAACTGACGATTTTGGGATTGACCTTGACCAGACTATCGTGATCAATACCAAGCCGCTTCGTGACACCTACGCTGAAATTATCGATGACAACATCGGCATGCTTCACCAAATCTTTGAAAACTTCCAATCCTTTGGATTGCTTCAAGTCGATACAAATACTTTGCTTGTTTCGGTTCAGTGTTAGAAAATAAGCGCCCATGCCTTGCTTAGAAAAATCAGGGTCATTTTCAAGTAGCCGCCTGGTTCCCTCTCCTTGGCCCGGGGGCTCAACTTTGATGGTACGGGCACCCAAGTCTGCCAAAAGCATGCTGCCATAGGGACCCGACAGCATGTGGGTTAAATCCAAGATGGTAAATTGTTCAAGTGCCATGATGTGCTGATAATTTTTTAGTCTCGAAGGTGCGTAAATCTTTGCTACGATAGAAGTTCAATTTCATCGCAAACATTGAATCTGGAAAATTGTCAGAAATCTTAGCGTTTGTTTCATGCGCATCAGACCAAAGTCCAAGACCCTTCGCGCGGTCGCTCTGGCCAACTCACACCAAAATCTTTTTGAACAATCTTGGCCTGCGCTTCAAAGCAACCACCCCAACGCAATATTTTCCACGTGGGTAACTCCACAATGGTGCTGCCCATGCCAAATTCATTTTCGTAGCGCGAGGTGCCATAGCCCAATACCAAATCGCATCCGTTTTTAAGGTCCGATTGAACATCTTCTAGCTTGAACTTACTTCCTGAACTTGACACATTAGCGGAGGAGCCCATTAGCGGTTTTTGTTGCTCAAGACTCATCTCGGCCAGCGCATTGTGCAAAGGCCCAGCATTCATCAAAAGGTCCATGGTCTGTCCCTTGGTAGCCAAGCGCAGTGCACCATGTTGAACTGTTTTCAGCCAATCATGCCCGGGCTTAAATGGCGCTACCACAGACAAAGGTAAATCGTGGTCTACCGTTAAGCATCTCACCAAGTCTAATTCTCGCCGCCCAACATCGAAAACTTCGCGAAAAATATCCCAACTACCAATGACGCCGTTGGGTTTGGTCATAGGTCTTTGCTTCAACTTGTAGATGCGCTCAACACCTTCTGCAGTGTGCGCAAAGATGGCGTAAGAAACACTCAAAGGCAAAACGCTGACACCACCATTGACCATGCACTCAAACGCCATACGGGCATCTACCTGTTGCTGCACAACATCTGGTTCTTGACCACGATCAATTAGTTTCATGTGTTTCTCCAAGGATGTCTAGAGGTATCAAGATAAGGCATGAGCGACAACAAGCACGACAGTAGTTTTGATTCATCGTAACGCCGATGAATCAGCTGTAAACCCATGGGAAGCCCCCCAGAAGACCACAACGCGGGAACATTGATGCAGGGCGTTTGCAAGGCTGTCCACATGCGATTGAAAGTGGCTACGCCTTGAGTGTGCAGCCCAAGAGGTGCGACTCCCGGCGCGCTGAGGGTGAGCACACCGTCTAACGTTTCCAGCTGTGCTTCGAAGTGCATGCGGCAACGATCTATTTGATCTAGGGCATGCCTCACCGTGGCGCCCGTTAGCCCGATGTGATTGTTCAGTTTCGCTTTGAAATCATCGTGTAACAATTCTGGTGCGGTTAAAAATTCTGGCAAAAATGCAAAGCGCCCGCCATTTTGCATAACCTCATCTTGCCAGCGGTTGATATCTGCATGCGTGGAGTCAAACTCGACCGACTGAAATTTAATACCACTCTGTTGGAGCTTTTGAATCAACGCTTCAAAGGCCTGAGCAGCTTCAGGTTCAACCTCTTTCCAAAGGGGTGTGCGGCAAATACCCAGCCGCAATGGTCGGCTGACTTTTAGAGGCTCGTTTTCAAGTAGCCGATAGGCTTGCGCCAACATCACCAAATCCTCAGGGCATCGGCCGTAAAAACCAATAGTATCTAAAGGTGGTGAGAATCCTTTGATACCATCAAAGGGCACGCTGCCCCATGTAGGCTTTAGCGCAAAAGTGCCACAAAATGCAGCAGGCCGAATGGTAGAGCCGCCTGTTTGGGTGCCCAGTGCCAAAGGCACCATGCCATCGGCCACCGCCGCACCAGAGCCCGAAGATGAGCCCCCCGGTGTTCGACGAGCATCCCAAGGATTGCTGGTCTGGGGAAACTGCCCACCACACGCAAATTCGAGAGTACTTGTTTTACCCAAAATCACAGCACCCATTGAGCGCAGCACGGTCACACAGTGAGCATCTTCACCCGCTTGAAATCCTGAATAGAGAGGTGAGTTGAATTGGGTGGGTAGGTCTTTCGTGCGAATGACGTCCTTCACGCCAATGGGAATGCCATGCAACGGGCTCCTGCGAGGCATTGCATCGCAAGCTTTGGCCTGTGAAATGGCAGCCTCAGCGTCAAGCGCCGCCCATGCTTTCACAGTGCCTTCATGGGCTTGAATGCGCTGCAAACACGAACGCACATAGGCCTCGCTGCTAAGTTCAGAACGCGCCATCAAGGCGCTAGCCTGGCTGGCTGAAAGTTGCCAAAGTAAGTTGGACATTTGGATATTTCGCAGAGCTTTGAATTTTTTAAATAGTATGCATAATAGACTGTCAGATTCAAAGGATCAAGGTATGTACCAATGAATAATTTAATTAACACCTAGGAAAAAACTAGAATTGCATACAAACTAGACTCCATGCAAAACAAAGTTCACAGCCCACTGACTCGGCAATATGCGCGCTGGAGCCATCAATGTCGCCTGGAAAATCTTTCAAGTCAGACCCTTGAAGTTGCACATTTAGGGTTTGTCGATTGTTTAGGCGTGATGCTGGCAGGCGCCAACGAACCCGTGCTCCAAGCGCTGCGTGATTGGACTACTCTTCAAGGGGGCCAAGCACGTTCGCGTTGCGTTGGTCAATCGGAACGTTTACCCGCCAGCACAGCCGCACTCATAAATGCCACAGCTGCCCACGCCCTAGATTTCGATGACTTTGCGTTTTCAAACCACCCCAGTGCTGTGCTTTGCCCAGCCATTTTGGCTGCAGCCGACGCTTCACCCACGCCCGTTACTGGCGCACAGGCACTGAGGGCTTATGTCCTAGGTTATGAAATTTGGGCAGACGCTTTTGTTCGTGAACCGGATTTGTATTACGACAAGGGCTGGCATCCTACAGCTATTTTTGGCACACTGGGCGCAGCTGTAGCTGCCAGCGTGGTGATGGATTTGACTGAAGATCAAATTTGTCATGCGCTCGCATTGGCTGCATCTTACGCTGGTGGGGTATTTGAAAATTTTGGCACCATGGCAAAGCCTTTGCATGGCGGGCGAGCCAGCAGTGCGGGAGTAATGGCCGCAGAGATGGCGGCCAGCGGCATACAAGCAAGTGAGCAAGCCCTCGAAGGACCGCACGGTATGTTGCGGGCATTTTCTCCTGCGGGGCGTGTCGATTTGACCAGTGCATTGCACGAGAATGAAGCTTGGTGGATTCTCCGCTACCGCCTGAATCTCAAACGTTTTCCCGTAGTTGGCTCAGCCCAACGCGGAGTTGAAGCCATGCTAGGTTGGCGCGAGGGCAACCCACAAGTTCGGCCTGAAGACATCGAAAAAATTCACATTGTGGTGAGTCAGCGGCACGCTGCCGTCATGCCCTACAAAATGCCAAAAGATGCCTTGCAAGCCAAGTTTAGCTTGCCTTTTGCTTTGGTCTGTGCCCTGTTAAAAGGGCGTGTTGGTTTGAATGAGCTTCAAAATGATTTTATTCAATCTGCTCAGGTCCAACAGCTCATGAACTGTGTAACGATTGAGACGACTGAAGCGTTCGAGCCAGGTTGGCGCGATGCTGCACCTTTCGATCAACTCTGGGTCCATGAGAAAGGGGGGCGAATCACAGAATCCCCTGCCATCAGACGGCCGCGTGGTCATGCCGACTTGCCCATGAACAGCGCGCAAGTCCGTGAAAAGTTCATTGACACAGTCATGTTTGCAGGACCTAGCGCCGTACAAGCGGATGCCACCTACCAAGCTTGGATGAATTTTCCCAAAGTTCAAGATATTCGGGAATTAAGTTGGCCAGATCTACATGCCCACCAAGAGGCAAGGCGATGAAATCAATACGTGAATTTGTGCGCTATGCCCCCGTTGTGGGGCGTCCACCCATCAGTTGGCCTAAAGGCAAAAAACTGGCAGTTTGGATTGTTCCAAATATTGAGTTTTATGAATACACTCCGCCCCCCGCCATAGGCCGCGAAACCTGGGACAGAGTTCCCAAACACCCCGATGTGCGCGAGTATGGTTTTAGGGATTACGGTAACCGTGTGGGCGTTTGGCGTATGGACGAGGTATTGCAAGACTACCCTGTTCGCCCCACCGCCTCGCTCAATTTGGCTTTGCTCGACCACTTTCCTGAAATCACGCAGCTCATCAAGGATCGACAGTGGGATGTAATGAGCCATGGTATTTACAACACGCGTTTTTTGTATGGTATGAACGAGGAACAAGAACGCGCCTTTTACCAAGACAACATCGACTCCCTTAAGCGCCACACCGGCATGAATCTCAAGGGCATTCTCACGCCAGCCATCACTAACACCGAACTCACGCCCGCTCTAATTGCTGAGTCGGGTATGGTGTATCACGCTGACTGGGTGCATGACGATGTGCCAGTGCCTATTTTGGTACCTGGCCATAAGCTCATTTCAATTCCCTATTCATACGACTTGAACGATGCGCCTTTGTGGGATGGTCGTCCCTATGGTGGCAAGTATTTTGTTCAAGCTTGCAAAGACTCCTTTGATCGCCTCTATGCAGAAAGCAATGAAAGCGCCAAAGTTTTCTGCATTGCGCTCCACCCCTATCAAATTGGCCAACCACATCATGTAGGACACCTCAGAGAAATTTTGGACCACATCGCAGGTCACGAAGAAGTGTGGTTTGCTACGGCTAATGACATTGCCGAGCACTATTTGACACACCATTACGACACCCAACTAGCGCATGCCCAACAGGTTCAGCTGCGCGCAGACGATGCGCTGGCTCAAGCCAAGAAACGACAAGTGCGTGTGCTGCCCCTGCACAAGGAAACATCACAAGCACCCGGCCCTTGGCCAGCACAACGTCAAACAGGTTATGACCATCCTCACCTGGGTTGGTCACCTTTTCCAAAACGCCCCGCACTCAGGTGGCCAGGTCAAAAACAACTTGCTGTGGTCCCCTTGCTCATTTTGGAAGCCTATGAAGACCCTCTACCTTCAGGCTGGCCGCAAGTAAACAGTGTGGCCGGTGGGCTTATCAGAGATTTCCCCAATATCTCACGCGTGTCAACACGCGAGTATGGGCATCGCGTTGGGGTTTACCGCATATTGGATGCCCTTCGGCAGCGAGGCATCAAACCAACCGTGGCGGTGGACGCCATAACCGCAGAGCAGTACCCCGAATTAATCGAGCAACTCAAAGCGGATGACTCTGAATTTGTAGCGCACGGCCTTTCAGTCACTAGGCCTCAAACCAGCGCCATGACAGCGGATGACGAGCGGGCCTACATTGCCGAAACCTTGTCACGTTTGCAGGCATGTGGGCTGTCAACTCAGGGTTGGTTTGGTGCAGACTACAGTGAGTCCACCCTCACCCCCCAACTGCTGGGCGAATTTGGTATTGAATATCTGTCTGACTGGGCCAATGATGAACAACCCTACCGAATGACAGTACCAGGAAACATGTTGTCAACACCACTTTGGGCTGACTTTGATGATCAAACCGTATTGATCAATCGCATGTGCAACCTTGACATGTTTGAAGACCACTACATCAAGGCTTTGAATCAATTGGCCATAGACTCTAAAAAAAATGCCAGGTTGCTGCATCACGCGGTCCGCCCGTGGGTCATGGGTGCACCCCTGCGCATTGCAAGTTTTGAGCGAATGTTGGATCATGCGCTCTCGCTGCCACAAACATGGACACCTCAACTGCGGGATGTGGCTCGAGCATGGCATCAAGCAAATCCCAATCAGACATAAAGACGACACTCACTTATGATTGAACTTAAACAGGTTGCCAAAACCTTTGGCCAGGACGAGAAATCAGTGCATGCACTTCACCCTATTGACCTCACCATTCAACAAGGTGAAGTTGTGGGATTGCTTGGTTTCTCAGGCGCTGGCAAAAGTACTTTGCTTCGCCTTATCAACCGCTTGGAATCACCCAGCGGCGGACGCATTCTGGTCGAGGGTCAGGACATAACGCATTTGAGTGAATCCAATTTACGCCAAGTGAGACAGCGAATTGGTATGATTTTTCAGCAATTTAACTTGCTAAGCAGTCGCACCGCTTTAGAGAATGTTTTATTTGGCATTCAGGTCAGTGGTCGCGCAGGGGCAGATGCCACAGAAAAAGCCATGCAAGCTTTACATATGGTGGGTCTAACCGATAAAACAAAGGCATATCCATCACAACTTTCGGGAGGTCAAAAACAGCGTGTAGCCATTGCCCGAGCGCTAGCCATGGAACCAGGAATTTTGTTGTGTGATGAAGCCACTTCAGCACTTGACCCGCATACAGCTCTGTCTATTTTGCGACTTCTCAAATCCTTGCAACGCGAACGGGGCATGACCATGGTGGTGGTCACCCACGACATCAAAGTTGCCAGTTATTTGTGCGATCGAGCCATCGTGTTGGAAAAAGGGCGGGTTGTTGACAATATTGATATGCGCTCGCCAGCGCCTGTGAGCCTGTTGGGCAAGTTCTTTTTTGAAACAGCAAAGGGCTGGACCGATGAAACGGTTCTACCAGAGGAGGAAACATGAACGGCTTGATTGAAGCGCTGGTCCAATTTGGACCCGACTTGATAAAGGCAACACTCGACACCTTCATGATGGTCGGCGCCACCATGGTGAGCGCAATTTTGTTGGGCACCCCTTTGGGCATCATGTTGTTCTTAGCAGCACCCTTTGGCTTGTACCCACAACATGCCGTCCACCGCTTGACCAGCTATTTTGTGAACGTTCTGAGATCATTTCCCTTCATCATTCTGCTAGTTTTGTTGATTCCATTTTCACGATTTTTAGTGGGAACCAGCATTGGCCCCAAAGCCGCAGCTGTCGCTTTGTCGATCGCGGTCATTCCTTACTTTGCTCGCTTGGTTGAGCAAAATTTCCGCGATGTTCCAAGAGGAATGGTTGACATGGCCCAATCATGTGGTGCATCGCCTTGGCATATTATTTGGAAAGTTCTAATCCCAGAAGCAATGCCCGGCTTGTTGGCTAGCTTAACGGTGACAGCCACAGGCTTCATTGCTTATTCTGCAGTAGCTGGCGCTGTGGGCGCCGGCGGACTTGGTGATTTGGCCATCCGATATGGCTATTACCGCTTTGAAACTAATGTGATGATCTGGTGTGTGATCATCATGTTTGTGTTGGTTCAAGCCACTCAATGGTTGGGCGATGGCTTGGTGAGGTTGTTCGATAAACGTGTTTAATTTTTTTAACAGGAGATAGCTATGAAAAATCGTCGTTTGCTCTTATCACTGGTTACCTTTTTCGCTTTGTTAGGATCCGGTTTGACGCATGCTCAAAGTGTGCTTCGAATTGGCTTTTTTCCAGGCCCATATGCCGATCAATTCAAACGCGGGGTCCAACCCTACCTTGAAAGCCAAGGCATTAAGGTTCAGGCCATTGAGTTTTCCAACATCATTCAACTGAACTCAGCGTTAATGGATGGTTCGCTCGATGCAAATGTGTTCCAGAATCGCGCTTACTTGGAAACCTTCAACACCCAATACAAAGCCACGTTGGCCGAAGTTTTGCAGGTGCCTAGTGCACCTCTGGGCCTTTATTCCAGTAAACATCGCGATTTAAAAGCTTTGCCCAATGGCGCGAAGGTCGCTGTACCTAATGACCCCACGTCTTTAGGACGCGCCTTGGCCTTCATGCAATTGCAAGGTTTGCTCACCGTAGATCCTGCTGTCCCTGTTGGTCGCGCCACTGAGAAAAACATCACCGCGAACCCAAAAAATATTCAGCTTGTTTTGCTGGATGCACCGCAGATGCCACGAGCCATGCCAGAAATGGACGCTGCCACCATTTTGGGCAATCACGTCATTGCAGCGGGCATGCTACTGAGTTCGGCCTTGGCACTTGAAGATCCAGCGCCCCAATACCGTATCATTTTGGCTGCGCGCCAAGATGTGGCCAAAGGCGACTTAGTTGCCAAATTAGTAACCGGCTACAAATCAGCCGAGTACCGACGCTTCGTAGAAACAGATCCCAAGGCCAAAGGTTTTTCTCGCCCTGAATACTGGCGCTAAGCATGAACCAACCCATCCAAATGACCACAAGCGTAGCGAGCGCTTGTAAGGTCATTCGGCAATGCATTCAAGCAGGCACCTACCCAGGTGGCTCCTGGATTCGCGAGATGACCATTGCCCAAATGGCCAAGGTCTCTCGCACTTCGGTTAGGCAGGCTCTGAATGTGCTGGCCTTGGAGGGTTTTGTTGAACTCCACCCTAATCGAGGGGCTATGGTGGTTGACTGGAATGACGAAAACTTACTTGAAGTTTTTGATGTTCGTGTGATGCTGGAATCGTATGCTTGTGAACTGGCGGCTGAGCGTGCCACAGCGCAAGACATCGAAACACTCAAGCAACATGCAGATTCTTTTTCCGAGTTGGTCGAAAAAGATCACAAGCGACTTCGCCAAAAAATAACACTTGTTAACAACGAGTTGCACCAGCAAATTTTGCAGTCCTGTGGCAACCAGCGATTGGCAACTTTGCTGGTAGCCGTGGTTCAAGTGCCGCTTGTTCACCAAACTTTTGCTCGCTATGCAATAGATGACTTACGACGAAGCGCGTCGCAGCATCACGACCTCGTTCAAGCCATAGCTCGAAAAGATCGCGAATGGGCTAAGGCGACCATGATGGCCCATTTGCTATCGGGCAAACAAGTGATTTTTTCTAATAAAAATCAGATGGCTATCTCTACAGAGGACACTCAAGTCCTTACTACCAAAGGCAAAAAAAATAAATCATGAGCGTCTTAAACCCAGTGGCTGATGCCAAAAAAGCAATGGAAGTGATGCAAACGGGTGGCATTTCTATTCTGCCCAACGATGTAGGCTACTCACTGATTGCATCTACCCCAAAGGCTCTTCATCGAATTTTTGAGACAAAGCGTAGGACTCCGCAAAAACTCAATGCAATGCTAGGCAACCATGCGCATCATGAGGTATTACACAGAGTTTCCAGTCGCGGCAAAGAAATTGTTCAAGCTATTACTGGTGACTACAACCTTCCATTAGGATTGATTGCACCTTGCGAGCCCCAGCATCCAATGCTTCAGAACTTGGACCCGGATATTTTTGCTCGAAGCACGCGTGGCAGTACGCTTTTGATGCTGCTTAATGCAGGTCCCTTACACCGCGAAATTACTGACTTAAGCTTTAAAACCGGAACCCTACTGTTTGGCTCCTCAGCCAACCTGTCTTTGCATGGAACCAAGTTTCGGGTAGAAGACATTGAGCCAGAAATTATGCAAATTGCTGATGTGGTCATTGACTACGGCCTCATGAAATACCACCCTTGGCAAACTTCGTCCACACTATTGAATTGCGAAACTTTGGATGTAGTCAGATTTGGATCTTGCTACGAAAACATTGCTGATATTTTGATGCGTCATTTCAAAATTCGCCTGCCCGATCCACCTGTTCGCGCATAAAAGAGCAGCGGTGGATTGACATAAGTCAAACCTTGGACTTACTTCTTGCCATAACGGGTCACTTCGCAATCAAGATATCTTGGCCGCCAGTCTTCACTAAATTTGAACTCGGCACGCAAATCACACCACCGTGTTGTTGGTTGTAAAATTGCTTCCTGTCGTTTGCAGGTTTGGTTTGCAAAGTCTTAATTTTGAGGGTCTGATGCAACGCGCTAGGCCATGTTAATCATCACTGCAACCCCTTGGCTACGCAACATAATTAAAAATTCGATAGTGCATCGATAAAGGCCGTATGCGAAAAACCTTCGTCTTCAGATTGCGCAACGGTTTGAGCATGGTGCGTGTTGGCACCGCTTGCGCTTAAGGCCCGGTGTGCGAGCTGCTCAATGTCTGGGAGTTGTAAAACAGGCATAGAGTTTGTGCCGTCCTCA
>Ga0209444_10001370_pt1 | contig 13352 bp, 10 predicted proteins | sample LauGreFaBDMM15DN_2_FD_188215 | JGI IMG/M metagenome (GOLD analysis project Ga0209444, IMG submission 188215) | Freshwater lake microbial communities from Lake Michigan, USA - Fa13.BD.MM15.DN (SPAdes) (version 2) | ecosystem: Environmental > Aquatic > Freshwater > Lake | place: Lake Michigan...
TCCCGGCCCATATTGTGGCACATTATGAAATTGTACGATCATGCTGGAATCAAAGAGTTTATTATCTGTTTGGGTTATAAGGGCTATTTGATCAAAGAGTATTTCTCGAACTATTTTTTGCATCAATCCGACGTAACCTTCGACTTCTCGAGCAACGCCGTCGAATTCCATAATAAACGCTCAGAAGACTGGAAAGTAACGCTGATCGATACGGGTACAGATACTATGACAGGAGGGCGGATCAAGAAAATCCGCGACTATGTCGGCTCCGAACCATTTTGCCTTACTTATGGAGACGGTGTATCCGATGTAAAAATTTCTGAATTAATAAAGTTTCATAGTAATCGCGGAAAAATCGCCACAGTAACCGCCGTCAGTCCACCCGGTCGCTTCGGCGCTCTGGAACTTGAGGACACACAAACGGTGTCCGGCTTCCATGAAAAACCTCATGGCGATGGTGGCCGCATAAATGGCGGATTTTTTGTCCTGAATCCGGATATTTTTGACCTGATCGCGGGCGATTCAACCGTTTTTGAGCGAGAACCACTCGAGACACTCGCTAAGCGACGCGAATTGGCTGCTTACCAGCATGATGGTTTCTGGCACCCCATGGATACGCTCCGCGACAAGTCCTATCTCGAAGCGTTGTGGGCCTCCGGCAATGCTCCGTGGAAGGTTTGGCCGTGAACGTGCGTAATGACCCGCTTTGCAGGGCCTGTAGTGCCCCTCTGAGGCTCGTTGTGGCCGATTTGGGGTCGACACCGGTCTCCAATGACTTTCTCGATCTAGACGCTCTCAACCGTGGAGAAATGTTCTATCCGCTGAAAGCCTATGTCTGCCAGTCCTGCCGCCTCGTTCAATTACCACATCAGCACGCCGCGCAAGATCTCTTCCGCTCGAACTACGTGTACTTCTCATCCTATTCGACGACATGGCTGAAACACGCTGAAAACTACGCAAATATGATGATAAGCCGGCTTAATCTGTCAAAATCAGGTAAAGTTGTCGAAGTTGCGAGCAATGATGGTTATCTGCTGCAGTTTTTCAGACAAGCAGGAATCAATGTTCTTGGTATCGAGCCAAGCGCCTCAGTCGCCCTTGTCGCGCGCGAAGAACGTCATATTCCTACGATAGAACGGTTTTTTGGTCGTCAGTCAGCATTGGAAATTGCAACAACACATGGCAAAGCTGATCTACTCGTCGCAAACAATGTTTTGGCCCATGTTCCGGATATCAACGACTTCGTTGCGGGATTTGAGGTACTTTTGCAGGAAGAAGGCGTAGCAACTTTTGAATTTCCTCATGTTTTGAACCTCTTAAACAAGATTCAATTCGATACGATCTATCATGAGCACTTTTGTTACCTGTCGCTTCTTGCCTGCGAACCCATCTTTTCACGTGCCGGACTGCGAATTTTCGACATCGAAGAACTGCCTACTCATGGCGGATCACTTCGCCTCTACGTCTGCAAGGATAGCTCGTCACACAGCATTCAGGGCAGCGTTGACGTCATCAGGAAGAAAGAGAAATCATATCAATTGGATACCGATCTTCCGTATCAATATTTCACATCGAAAATCTACGAGGCGAAATGGTCCTTGTTGTCTTTATTGATTGCGCAAAAGCGACAAGGCAAGCGTATTGCAGCCTATGGCGCGGCTGCAAAAGGGAACACTTTACTGAATTTTTGTGGAATTCGATCAGACCTGATCTCTTATGTCGTTGATCAGTCGCCTGCCAAACAAGGTATGTATCTTCCCGGTACTCACCTTCCGGTGCTCGCGCCCGAACATATCTTTCAAGACCGCCCCGATTTTCTATTAATCCTTCCATGGAATCTACAAACCGAAATCATCGATCTGATGTCGAATATTCGTGACTGGGGCGCGAAATTCATAATTCCAATCCCCTCGGCAACGATCTTGGATTGAAAAGAGCGTGAAACTCGAGAAATCCCCGCTTGATGGTTGTTTTTTTGTTCATATGGAACCACGCAGCGACGAGCGCGGTTGGTTCAAAAGGACGTTTGATCGCGCGGCATTTCAAGAGTTTGGTCTCTCTTCCGGGATCGACCACACTGCTTTATCCTTCAACGCGAAGGCAAAAACGCTGAGAGGGCTTCATTTTCAGGCAAGTCCGATCATGGACGAAAAACTTGTTCAATGCGTTCAGGGCGCAATTTTCGACGTTGTTGTCGATATCCGCCCAAATTCTCAAACTCTTGGCTGCTGGTTCAGCGTTGAATTGAAGTCGACCTCCCATATTGCCCTCTTCATCGGGAGAGGCTTTGCGCACGGGTTTCTGACACTTCGCAACGATACCCTAGTTTCTTACCATATGACCCACGAATACGATCCCGCACTTTCACGCGGAATTCGATGGAATGATCCTGATCTAGCGATCAAATGGCCAAGAAGCCCTGCAGTAATCGCGAAACATGATGAGAAATGGCCAAATCTTGCTGACGTCAGCCTTCTGGATCTCGGCCTTGCAGGAGATGTCGGATGAAGACAAGAATTCTTGTTACTGGTGCCAATGGATATATCGGAAAACATGTATTATCCGCGCTGTTGACGAGTAGAACTACGGCGGAGTTGCATGCTATTCGATCGCCATTCGGCAAATTAATAACGGAGACCTCCGAAAATTGTAATTGGCACACCGTTGATCTACTCGACAATGCCGCAGTAGAAACAATTCTTGAAATCATAAGACCTACACATATTATCCATGCCGCCTGGGTAACAACCCATGGCGTTTATTGGGATAGCGACGAAAATTATCTCTGGCTCGAGGCAAGCGTTGGCCTTCTGGACGGATTTATTCGACATGGAGGCCATCGCTTTATCCAGATCGGCACCTGTGCGGAATATGATTGGTCGGAGGGGAAACTAATCGAAGGAATAACTCCGGAAAAGCCATCAACTCTTTATGGTCGATGCAAACTTGCTTTTCATAACGTACTGCTCGACCGGATTAAGCAGGGGCTGGTCTCTGCAGCAAATGGCCGAGTCTTCTTTACATACGGACCGTTTGAGAATCCCGCCCGCCTCGTGCCCTCAGCATGCCGCGCGCTTCTCGAAAACAAAAAAATTGAATTTAATTGCGGTTCCCTCTGGCGGGACTATATGCACGTCGCTGATCTTGCGACATCAATTGTCTGCTTGGCTGGGTCCAACCTGAATGGAGCGGTCAATCTGGGCTCAGGCGAGCCAATACGCCTTTCGGCGATGCTCGAGGAACTTGGGCGCATTAGCCAACGGCCCGACTTGCTTGCTTTTAGGGAACAAACGGAAAACGGAACTAATCCTCCGATACTGATCGCAGATACACGCCGAATCCGTGGAGTTGGTTGGATGCCAACAATCGACCTCCACGATGGATTATCTGCCACCTACCGTTGGTGGCAATCAACATGCGAATAAAACTCGACCAACACTACCCGAAACAATCATTGACGTGTGAAATCCAGAACCTCAGCCAATCCCCTGTAAAAGAGGATGGCGAGAGAGACGGGACTTGAACCCGCGACCTTCGGCGTGACAGGCCGACGCTCTAACCAACTGAGCTACTCCCCCAAACGGCGATCCGTCATCTGGTAGCCCACGAATTACGGGAGGTGTCGGACTCTGTCAAGCGTCCGTTGCCGAATCCCAGCGATGTTGACGATAACCAGATAAAAAATTGATGATTTCAAGACCTAAGGTGCGCGGGTAACTCTCCGGCAAGCGCTCTGAGCGCATTTAAAATCACTGCAATATCGATCAACTCCTGAACAACAGCACCTGAAAGTGGAGTTAGAAAGCCAAAGGCTGCGACCATCATGGCAACGCCTGAAAGTCCGATTCCGAAAAAGACGCTCTGCCATGCAATATTGAAGGAGCGGCGTGCGATGAAAAATGCCTCGGGCAACCGCGCTAACGTATCAACAAGAAGAACGACATCGGCTGCCTCGGACGAGGCACCTGCGCCCCTCGCGCCCATGGCAATGCCGACGCGCGCGGCGGCAAGGGCCGGGGCATCATTCACCCCGTCGCCAACCATAGCACTCGCGGCCAACCTTTCTTCATCCTGAACCGCTTGGACTTTTCCCTGAGGTGTCGAATGCGCAATAACAGTGTCGATCGGCAATCCTTGCGCGACCGCGTTAGCAACCTCCTGCCGATCCCCAGTAAGCAGAACCATCCGACGAATACCAATCTTGCGCAGCAAGTGTAGCGTTCGATTGGCTTCGGGCCGGACTTCATCGGAAAGCATGATCAACCCGACAAGCGTTCCATTCACGGCAACAGCGGTTATCAGGCCAGGTTGGTCCTCAATCTTGGAAAGTGCTTCCTGCGACCAGTCAGAATTTTTCGACTTTCCCTTAACAAACGAAACAGAACCCAGAACAACGTCGCGATCATTGACACGACCAATAACGCCATCACCAGGGACTTCCTCGACAGATAAAGGTACTTCGAGTGCGATCTTTTTGTTGGTCGCGGCGTCAGCAAGAGACTTTGCAACGACGTGATGGGATGCCTGTGCCAATGATCCAGCGTAGAACAGTAACTCTTTATCTGACCAGCTATCATCATGGATTAATTCATGGAGTGTTGGTCTTCCCGCAGTAAGCGTTCCCGTTTTATCAAAAAGAAGCGTCTTCGTCTGGGCTAAGCCTTCAAGTGCGCCGCCGTGTTTAACGAGGACGCCAATTTTTGCGCACCGTGATATTCCTGCGACAATTGCCACTGGAACAGCCAAAATGAGCGGACACGGGGTTGCGACAACGAGCACAGCCAGTGCACGCTCGGGATCACCCGAAAATATCCAAGCAACCCCTGCCAAGGTCACTGTGAATACGAGGAATGCAACAGCATAGCGATCCGCCAATCTCGCCATTGGCGCTTGGCTTGCTTGGGCGGATTCCACCAGTCGTATGATCGCTGCGTAGGTACTCCCCGCGGCGTCGGTTTCTGCGATGAGATCAAAGGCACCGCCAACATTCACGACACCGCTAACCACGATCCTACCAGGCTCGTGCGAAACGGGAACCGCCTCTCCTGACATAACCGATTCATCAAGGGTGATACCCACATTGGCATGACCATCTACTGGCAAAACTTCGCCAGGCCGAATAAGTAAACGATCACCCGGGGCTATATCTTCTATAGCGATCTCCACGAGACCGGTGGCACTATACCGGCGAGCAAATCGGGGGGATCGCGCCAATAGTGCAGTCATTTCTCGTCGGGCACGGGATTGGGCATAATCTTCCAGAACTTGCCCGCCAGCGAACATAAGAGCAATAACATTACCCGCCAGCGGTTCTCCTAAAATGAGAGATCCCGCCATTGCAAGGGCGGCAATAATGTCCAGTCCGACCGCTCCTTTGTGTAGATGAGTTAAAATCAAATACGACAAGCGAAAAAAGACAAGGGACGTACCAGTCATCCAGAAATAAGAGGCAATTTCTGGATAATCTTGAACATATGCTGCACCCCCGCTGAACAAAGTCAGCAGCGAGAAAACGACGAGAGCGCGGTTGAGAGCAAATTTTTCAAGAGCCAAAGACTTAAATCACCTATTGAGCGGTGCCCGCAGGCACTCGAATTTCCCGACAGTTCCTAAAATACAAAAAAAGCGAGATCTTTCGATCTCGCTTTTTTACTATGGTGGGCGGTGACGGTCTCGAACCGCCGACATTCTCGGTGTAAGCGAGATGCTCTACCAACTGAGCTAACCGCCCGATGATGAAAAATAAAACAACCATTTCGAGCGATCAACCAAATTATAGCCTCACCCGCTCGCCAAATATTAGTTGATTGCAGCCTTCAAAACAGCCCCAGCCTTGAACTTTGGTGACTTGGAAGCCTTGGTCTTGATTGTTTCGCCAGTGCGTGGATTACGCGCTGTACCAGCGGCCCGCTTTGTGACGCCAAAGGTACCAAAACCAACGAGACGAACCTCGTTACCAGCCTTCAGCGTTGCCGTAATCGAGTCAAGCACAGCATCAACTGCTGCTCCAGCTTGCGCCTTTGTCATATGGGTATGCTCTGCTACAGCAGCGACGAGATCGCCTTTGTTCATTTTGTTTCTCCGTTTAACAACACAAACGCGCCGAATCAAAAGGCACGTAGGAAACGATGTTCCCCGTTGAGCGCTTTCATGCAAGCGATTTCATCGGAAAACGATGATTATTACAGGGGAATTAGACAAAATTCACCCATAATGGGGCTATGGAAAAATCTTTCCATAAATCCTAATGCGCTACGATCCCCGACATATCGTCATCAGGCGATACAGCCGCCTTCGACACGCTCAGATCTTCCTTCCACACGATCGGAACTGGCTGCCTCACCAACGCATGAAGAAGAACCTCGTCCATCCGGGACACGGGTACAATCTCCATCTGGTTTTTGACCGAAGCAGGAATATCAACGAGATCCTTCGCGTTCTCTTCCGGTATGATCACCTTTTTCACACCCCCGCGTAGCGCTGCCAAAAGCTTCTCTTTCAATCCGCCAATCGGCAACACCCGACCACGCAGAGTGACCTCGCCGGTCATCGCGACGTCGCGTCGAACAGGAATACCCGTCAGCATTGAAACAATCGCCGTTGCCATCCCAATACCAGCAGATGGGCCGTCCTTCGGGGTCGCGCCCTCTGGAACGTGAACATGCACATCCCTGCGATCAAACAAAGGCGGCTCAATACCAAAATCAACAGCACGCGACCTGACGTAGGACGCCGCCGCCGAAATCGACTCTTTCATCACATCCTTAAGGTTGCCGGTAACAGTCATTTTGCCGCGACCCGGCATCATCACACCTTCAATCGTAAGAAGCTCTCCGCCAACCTCAGTCCAGGCAAGTCCAGTTACAAGTCCCACCTGATCCTCGGATTCAGTCTCGCCATAGCGGTATTTTGGCACGCCAAGATAAGTCGGAATTTTATCTAATGTCGCCGTTACGGATTTAATCTTCCCGGCAGACATCAGAATCTCTTTAACGGCCTTTCTCGCAAGATTTGACAGTTCGCGAGAAAGATTCCTAACACCCGCCTCCCGCGTGTAACGCCGTATGACGTACATCAAGGCATCATCGTCAATCGACCACTCTTTGTTCGTTAGACCATGTTTCGAAACGGCCTCCGGAATCAAATGACGTTTCGCTATTTCTAGCTTTTCATCCTCAGTATACCCAGCAATCCTGATCACTTCCATGCGATCAAGAAGTGCCGACGGGATGTTAAGTGTGTTCGCAGTGGTCACGAACATGATGTTCGACAAGTCGTAGTCGACTTCCAGATAGTGGTCATTGAACGAGTTGTTCTGCTCGGGATCGAGCACCTCCAGAAGCGCGGACGACGGATCACCACGGAAATCCATTCCTAATTTGTCAATTTCGTCCAACAAAAATAACGGGTTTTGGGTTTTTGCCTTTTTCAACGATTGGATAATCTTTCCTGGCATAGAGCCGATATAAGTCCGTCTATGCCCCCGAATTTCGGCCTCATCTCTTACTCCACCGAGTGACATCCTGACGAATTCACGCCCGGTTGCCTTCGCAATCGACTTTCCAAGCGAGGTCTTCCCAACGCCCGGCGGGCCGACTAGGCACAAGATAGGCCCCGTAAGCTTGTTGGCCCTTTGCTGAACAGCTAAATATTCGACAATCCGCTCCTTGACCTTTTCAAGGCCAAAATGGTCTCCATCCAGAATGGACTGCGCCGCCGGGAGATCCTTCTTGATCTTTGACCGCTTTCCCCATGGAAGCGACAACATCCAGTCAAGATAGTTGCGAATAACGGTCGCCTCGGCAGACATTGGCGACATCTGGCGTAGTTTCTTGAGCTCAGCAAGAGATTTATCGAGCGCCTCTTTTGTCAGCTTGGTCTTGCGAATTCTGTCCTCAAGCTCGCCCAGCTCATCCTTGCCATCCTCGTCTCCGAGCTCTTTCTGAATGGCTTTCATCTGCTCATTCAAATAGTACTCACGCTGTGTCTTCTCCATCTGGCGCTTAACGCGACTACGGATACGCTTTTCTACTTGAAGAACGGATATCTCGCTCTCCATAAAGCCAAGCACCTTCTCTAGCCGCTTTACGACATCGGTGATTTCCAGAACATCCTGTTTATCGCTGATTTTTATCGCCAAATGCGAAGCAATCGTATCGCCCAACTTTGAATAATCATCAATCTGCCCGACTGCCGTAACGACTTCCGGAGAGATCTTCTTATTCAGCTTCACATATCCTTCGAACTCGCTCACAACCGAACGGGCGAGAGCCTCAGCCTCGATCATATTAGGAGTGGTATCCGAAAGAACCACAGCCTCAGCCTCGAAGAAACCATCGGTCTCGACATAACTGGAAGCGCGCGCTCTGCCGACCCCCTCAACGAGAACTTTCACCGTTCCATCGGGAAGTTTCAAAAGCTGAAGAACGCTAGCAAGAGTGCCGATTTTGAAAATTTCATCGGCTGCCGGATCATCATCACCAGCGTTCTTCTGCGCCGCTAGAAAAATCAGGCGCTCACTCTTAACGACCTCTTCTAGCGCGCGGATCGACTTCGCTCGCCCAACGAAAAGCGGCACAATCATATGCGGAAAAACAACGATATCTCTCAGAGGTAACACGGGGTATTGCCCCGTCTGACCGGCTTCCACCTGGGGACGCTGTCTCGGCTGTGTCATTGAACAAGGTCCTTTGCTAAACAGACGCCAAGCCCTCAAAGAGCGACCTGGCGAACGGCTGGATCGAAACCAAAATGATCAACACAAGGTTCCAAACGCTGGAATCAACTCCTCAGGACGGGATGCCCTGCAGCGATGAGCAAGTCGACTCGACGTCTTAAATGGAGACTAACCTCCCCTGTTTCAAGACGCAAAATCAACCATTTTCTAGCAAAAATCACGCGCTCGATGCCGCCTCAATACCCTTGTCCGAGTAAATGTAGAGTGGTTTTGCCTTGCCCTCTATAACCTCTGGACCAATGACGACTTGTTCACAACCCTCAAGGCTCGGCAGGTCGTACATCGTTTCAAGCAAAATGCTCTCCATAATGGAACGCAATCCGCGAGCTCCAGTCTTTCGTTCAATAGCCTTTTTGGCTATTGAACTGACGGCCTCGTCAGAGAATGTGAGCTCGACATCTTCCATCTCGAACAACCTTTGATACTGCTTGACGAGGGCGTTCTTTGGTTCGGTCAGGATCTTCTTCAGCGCAGGCTCGTCCAAATCTTCCAAAGTAGCAAGAACTGGCAAGCGACCGACAAATTCAGGTATCAATCCGAACTTGAGCAAATCCTCCGGCTCCACTTCGCGGAAAATAGCCCCCGTACGCCGATCATCAGGAGATTCCACTTTCGCGCTAAAGCCGATAGAGGTCCCCTTACCACGAGCTTGGATGATCCTTTCCAAACCAGCAAAGGCCCCGCCACAGATAAAGAGAATATTTGTGGTATCAACCTGCAAAAATTCCTGTTGCGGATGTTTCCGGCCACCCTGCGGCGGCACCGACGCGACAGTACCCTCCATGATCTTGAGGAGGGCTTGCTGGACACCTTCGCCGGAAACGTCCCGTGTAATTGATGGATTATCCGACTTGCGGGAAATCTTGTCGATCTCATCGATGTACACAATGCCACGCTGCGCACGTTCCACATTGTAATCAGACGCCTGCAGCAGCTTCAAAATGATATTCTCGACATCTTCGCCAACATAACCAGCCTCAGTCAGTGTCGTTGCATCGGCCATCGTAAAGGGAACATCAAGAATTCGGGCCAACGTTTGAGCAAGCAACGTTTTCCCCGATCCTGTCGGACCGACAAGCAGGATGTTGGATTTGGAGAGTTCTACATCATTGTGTTTGGTCGCGTGATTAAGGCGCTTGTAATGATTGTGGACCGCAACAGACAAAACCTTCTTCGCGTGATCCTGCCCAATGACATAATCGTCAAGAACTTTACGAATTTCTTTCGGAGTCGGAACACCATCGCGCGACTTCATGAGCGATGATTTGCTCTCCTCGCGGATAATGTCCATGCACAATTCAACGCATTCATCACAGATAAATACAGTTGGTCCTGCGATGAGTTTACGAACCTCATGCTGGCTCTTGCCGCAGAAGGAGCAGTAAAGCGTACTCTTGGACTCTGCCCCACCAATTTTACTCATTGACCAACCTCCGCTCCGTCGACCGCAAACGACAGCCGCCTTCAGCTTGTGAAAATCCGAAACAGCCAAAGATTAACTAAGAACTGCTTCAGTGCCCTATCTAATATTCCCACCCTTATCCGAAAGGATCAAGGCAATTACTGTAACTGACAACCCGCGTATGAGCACTCAGATTACAATGTTTAGCAAAAGACTCTAAACAAAGAGGAAATCTCTATCCCAGTCATCAGCAAACTTCAGGCCAAGAAAAGAGAGCGCGGGATAAGCTTATTCATTGATCAATTCGATCATTCCGGAGTAGTCGGGCGCTTCGACATAACCTGATCAACAATGCCGAACGATAGAGCGCCGTCCGCAGTCATGAAATTATCACGCTCGAGCGCTTTTTCTATCGTCTCATAATCCTGCCCGGTATGGTGAACGTAAATTTCATTCAAGCGCTTTTTCAAACTTTCAACCTCGCGGGCATGAATCATGATATCCGTTACCTGCCCTTGATAACCGCCAGATGGCTGATGAACCATGATGCGCGCATTCGGCAGAGCGTAGCGCATGCCCTTTTCTCCGGCCGACAAGAGCAACGATCCCATCGACGCAGCCTGACCAACACAGAGCGTTGTGACGGGCGGTCGGATAAATTGCATTGTGTCATAAATCGCCAAACCGCTTGTCACCACACCGCCCGGCGAATTGATGTAAAGCGAAATCTCCTTCTTCGGATTATCCGCTTCAAGGAAAAGAAGTTGCGCCACAACAAGGGAAGCCATGGAGTCTTCGACTGGACCCGTAAGGAAGACGATTCTCTCTCTCAGCAGGCGCGAAAAAATATCGAACGCGCGTTCGCCACGATTTGATTGCTCAACCACCATTGGAACAAGCTGATTATAGGTTTCGATCGGATCGCGCATTAAGGGCTCCAGAATCATTTCTCTAGCACCCAAACCGATTCGGGCACCTACACCGCGTATAGATAGAGATTCAAAAGGCATTCTGAAAGAGGCGGCATACTGAATTGCCGCATCAATCAGATAAATGCTGGGATTTCCAAGAAACTTATTCCCCGGAAGGCGCTTTTGCCTTCGACTTCGCCTTGGGCTTCGACTTCGCTTGAGTGTCCGACGGGGCAGCCCCGTCGTCCTCACGAAGCAACTCTTCCTTCGACACCGTTTGGTCGGTTACAACTGCAGACGCCAAAATGTGATCGACAACCTTGTCCTCAAAGAGAGGTGCACGAATTTCAGCAAGCGCCTGAGGGTTATTCCGATAAAAATCCCAAACCATTTTTTCCTGGCCTGGGAATTGGCGGGCTCTCTCCATCAGGCCTTGAGATAACTCCTCATCCGATACCTGAACAGCTGCTTTTTCACCAATCTCGGCAAGCAATAGCCCGAGCCGAACCCGCCGCTTGGCGATGGTCAAATATTCCTCGCGCGCAGCTTCCTCGGTTGTGTTTTCATCGGCAAAGGTTTTTCCGGCACGCTGCATGTCGTTCTCAACCTGCTGCCAGATATTATTGAATTCCTGCTCGATCAATGAAGGGGGAAGTTCAAAATCGTATGCAATATCAAGCTGATCTAACAGAACACGTTTTGTCTTTCGCCGTGCAACTGCTTCATATTCCCGCGCTATGTTTGAGCGGATCGCTTCTTTGAGCTTGTCGAGTGATTCCATTCCCAACGAAGTGGCAAATTCGTCATTGATCTTGGTTTCACCCGGAGCCTCGACACCCTTGACCGTGACATTGAAGGAAGCCTCCTTGCCAGCGAGGTGTTGGGCCGAATAATTTTCCGGGAATGTCGCCTTAACGATCAGGGTTTCACCCTGAACCACGCCGATAAGTTGTTCCTCAAACCCGGGGATGAAGCTGTTCGAACCAATTTCAACTGGAACATCAGTTCCCGCTCCACCCTCGAACGGCACATCGTCGATCATACCGACGAAATCGATTGTTATCCGGTCGCCATTTTTCGACTTTGCACCCTCTTTGCGGGCTGTGAACACCTTATTCTGGGATGCCAGACGCTCAAGCGTTTCATCAACCGAGGTGTCGTCGACATTCGCAACGAGCCGCGACACTTTCAGGTCAGAAAATGATTTGACTTCAAAATTTGGCAAAATCTCGAGTGAAACCTTATATTCGAGACCCGATTTTCCTGAAAGTGCGGCCTCGACTTCTGCCTCGTTTTCCGGAAATACAATTTTCGGCTCGAGAGCGAGCTTGATGCTATGGTCTGTAATAATCTTCTGATTGGTTTCGTTGACCATTTTTTGAACGACATCAGCCATAACTGATCGACCATAAACGCGCCTAAGATGCTGCATAGGCACCTTCCCGGGACGAAAACCGTTGATTCGAACCTTGTCTTTCATCACGGTAAGCTCTGAAGAGAGACGAGCCTCCAGTTCCGGAGCAGGAAGAATAACGGAAAATTCGCGTTTCAAACCTTCGGAGAGCGTATTGGTAACCTGCATGATCTGACTTGCCTTCATATCGAGAAAAACATACCGGACGAACCCGAGAGAACGTCACGGCACAACGAAGATGGTGCGGGTGGAGGGACTCGAACCCCCACGACTTTCATCACTGGAACCTAAACCCAGCGCGTCTACCAGTTCCGCCACACCCGCAATCGGCGCCTAGCATGCCACGCGACGATAAATTTACCCTTGTAACGCGGCTCTATAACACGGTCTGCGCAGGACGCTAGCAAAATTCTTGCGAAGGATGGGACAAGATAATGAAACTCATGTTTTAAACGCTTTGCAGGCGACCGAGGATTTGCTTCAAACCGTCCGCAAGGTCCCTCGCTGCTAGACCGGGCCCTATTTGCCGTCCCGCTTCGGCATGCAACCAAACACCCGCCGAGGCAGCTGTAAACGCGTCGCACCTCTGGGCTAGCAACCCTCCAATTATCCCGGACAAAACATCACCGGATCCCGCAGTGGCGAGCCAAGGCGTTCCGTTCGTGTTGATTACAACACGTCCATCCGGCGCGGCCACCAGAGTATCGGGGCCCTTCAAAACAAAAACGATACCTAAAAAAGAAGCTGCAGCGCTGACCCGCTCGATACGGCTATCCAGAGAGATTATTTCTGTCTTTGATCTGAATAGGCGGACGAATTCTCCCTCATGAGGTGTTGCAACAACCAAATTTTGATGCTGCTTTTCAATAAAGCCACTCAATTCATCTA
>Ga0209444_10001373_pt1 | contig 13344 bp, 14 predicted proteins | sample LauGreFaBDMM15DN_2_FD_188215 | JGI IMG/M metagenome (GOLD analysis project Ga0209444, IMG submission 188215) | Freshwater lake microbial communities from Lake Michigan, USA - Fa13.BD.MM15.DN (SPAdes) (version 2) | ecosystem: Environmental > Aquatic > Freshwater > Lake | place: Lake Michigan...
TCTTTGCCGTCGAGGCGGAAGAGGCCGAAATCGGTCTGCACGGTGTAGCTGCCGCCGAGGGTTTGGTGGATGAAGAGCTTGGTGCCGGAAGCGAGGGTGTGTTTGTCGCCGCTGGGAATTTGGGTGGCGACGATCTCGCGGGAAAGGGTGCGGTCGGTGTTCATAGGCAGGCCGGCTGAGTTGGGGGATGGCTCATGGCGCCATCCTTGCCGATTACTTTTTGAATTTGGTTTGGATCAGGAGGCGGAGGGCCTCGTGGAGGTCGGGGTCGATCAGGCGGGCGAGAACCTCTTCGAAGAATCCGAAGGTGAGGAGTTCGTCGGCCTGTACTTTGGCGATTCCGCGGGATTGCAGATAGAACTCTTGCTCGGGGTCGATGCGCGATGAGGTCGCGCCGTGGGTGCAGCGGACATCGTTGGCTTGGATTTCGAGGCCGGGAAGCGAGCAGGCTTCGGCTTCGTCGCTCAGCATGAGGTTGCGGTTCGATTGATAGGCGTCGGTTTTTTGGGCGTCGGGATCGACGACGATGAGGCCGGAGAAAATGGTCCTCGCCGTGCCGCGCAGTGCGTTTTTGTAAAGCAGATCGGACTTGGTGTTCGGGGCCTCGTGAATTTGGAGCGTGCGTTGGTCGAATTCCTGACCGGCCTCGGCGACGGTGAGGGCGAGCATCTCCGAGAACGCACCGGGGGCGGCGAGGCGGGAGAGGGATTCGTGTCGGGCTTGACGGGCACCGAGGTGGAGATTGAGCGACTGCACACGAGCATCGCGCCGGACTACCGTGGAGTTTGACTGGATGGAGAGGGCGCGGTGGCTCCAGTCCTGTTTGCCGATGTAGGTGAGCTGCGCGCCGTGTCCGGCGTAGAGATCGTTGGCGCCGGCGGCGAATTGGACGGAAGTGTCGTCGTCCGAGCCGAAGTATTCGATCACGGTGGCCCGGGCGTTTTCAGCTAGAACCACAAGGGTGTGGGGGAAAACGGCCGAGGTGGCGCCGATCGCGTGGGAGCAAACGCCGATGGGCAGATCAACCTGCACATCGCGGGGGACAAAAATGAAAGCGCCATCGGCGAGGAAAGCTTCGTGAAGCGCGGCGAACTTCGGCGAGCCGAGTTTTAGCGGTTGGGCGAGCAAGTGTTCGCGCACGAGCGCATCGTGGTGCACGAGGGCGTGGTGCAGGGTATCGACGATCACGCCGCGGGCGATGAGATCGGTCGAGAGGAGTTCGCGGGAAACGAGACGACCGTTGGCAAAGACGAGCCGCGCAGCCTCCGGGATACCGCTGGGGGCGAGAGGGACGGACGCGGCGGCGGCGAGCGTGAAGCCGTCGAGCGTGAGGGTGCCGATGCTGCTGAAGCGCCACATCTCGTCGGTGCGGGTCGGCATCGGGAGCGAGGCGAAGCGGGCGTAAGCGGCACGCTTGCGCGCGACCCACCAACCAGGAAGGGAGGGTGGGAGTGACGCGAGGTGGGCGGCGAAAACGTCGGGGGTGAAGGAGCCGACGAGGGCAGCGGGAGCGGAGAGCGTGGATACGGACATGACAGGATTTCGATTTTGGATTCTTGAATTTCGATGGGACCGGATTTTCTCGGAGTCGAAAATTACCGGTCTGGAATCGAGAATTCGGCGGGCTTTAGCCCACCGAGCCTTCCATTTCGAGGTCGATGAGGCGTTTGAGCTCGACGCTGTATTCCATGGGGAACTGGCGGGCGAGATCGTTGATGAAGCCGTTCACGGCGAGGCTCATCGCCTGCGCTTCGGTGAGGCCGCGTTGCTGCATGTAGAAAATCATGTCTGCCGAGACTTTGGAAACTGAGGCCTCGTGCTGCGTGGAGTTTTTGTCGCCGCGCACGGTGATGGCGGGATACGTGTCGGTGCGACTGTTGGTGTTGATCAGGAGGGCGTCGCACTCGGTGTTGTTTTTGCAGCCCTTGAGGTGCTTGGGGATGTGGACGACCCCGCGATACGTGCTGCGGCCTTGGCCGACGGAGATGGATTTGGCGACGATGTTGGACGTCGTGTTGTTGGCGGCGTGGATCATTTTCGCGCCGGTGTCCTGATGTTGGCCGTCGTTGGCGAGGGCGATGGAGATGACCTCGCCGCGGGCCCGCTCACCCTTGAGGACCACGCCGGGATATTTCATGGTGAGCCGGCTGCCGATGTTGCAATCGATCCACTTGATCTCGGCGTCCTCGTGGGCGACGCCGCGCTTGGTGACGAGATTGAAGACGTTGTTGGCCCAATTTTGGACGGTGATATATTGGATCTTGGCGCCCTTGAGGGCGACGAGTTCGACGACGGCGCTGTGCAGCGTCGAGGTGGAGAACTTTGGCGCCGTGCAACCTTCCATGTAGGTCACCTCGGCGCCCTCGTCGGCGATGATGAGGGTGCGCTCGAATTGGCCGAAGTTTTCGGCGTTGATGCGGAAATACGCTTGGAGGGGCTGGGCGACTTTCACGCCTTTAGGCACGTAAATGAAGGAGCCGCCGGAGAACACGGCGCTGTTCAGGGCGGAGAATTTGTTGTCACCGGTGGGGATGACCTTGCCGAAGAATTTCTTAAACAGCTCGGGGTGCTCGCGGAGGCCTTCGGTGGAGTTGACGAAAATCACGCCCTGCTTGGCGACGACGTCCTTGATGTTGGAGTAAGCGGCCTCGCTGTCGAATTGGGCCTCGACGCCAGCGAGGAACTTCCGCTCCTGCTCGGGAATACCGAGGCGCTCAAACGTCTTTTTGATGTCGTCGGGAACCTCGTCCCAAGTGCGTTTCGGCTTTTGGCCCTGCGAGAGGTAGTAGCGGATTTTTTGAAAATCGATGTTCTCGAGGTCCTTGGTGGCCCAATGCGTCGGCATGGGCATCGCGAGGAACTTCTTCAGGGCGGCGAGACGAAACTCGAGGATCCACGGTGCTTCCTTTTTGACCGAGCTGATGTAGCGGATCGTGTCTTCGCTCAGGCCGGTGCCCGCGTCGAAGGCATAGTCGACCTTGTAGGAAAAATTGCCGGCGGTTTGATCGATGCCCACGGCGGGATGGTCGACGGTCGTTGCTTCGTCGTGGACGGGCGGAGACAGGGTGGTGGAGTCGGAAAGTGAGCTCATGGAAGGGAGGCTTGAAAAGGTGCGGTGCTTAGGCGGCGGAGGCCGCTAGTTCTTTTTTGATCCAATCGTAGCCTTTGGCCTCGAGTTCCAAGGCGAGCGATTTATCGCCAGATTTCACGATGCGGCCGTCATACATGACGTGGACGTGGTCGGGGACGATATGGTCGAGGAGGCGTTGGTAGTGGGTGATCAGAAGAACGCCGAGATTGGGGCCGCGCATCGTGTTCACGCCATCAGCGACGATGCGGAGGGCGTCGATATCGAGACCGGAATCAGTCTCGTCCATCAGCGCGAATTTTGGTTCGAGCATGGCCATTTGCAGAATCTCGCAGCGTTTCTTTTCGCCGCCGGAGAAGCCGTCGTTGACCGAGCGGGAGGTGAACTTCCGGTCGATCTTAAGTAGGTCCATTTTTGAGTAGAGGCGTTTGTAATAAGCTGAGGCGTCGAGTTCTTCTCCTTCGGCCATCCGGGCTTGCTGCGCGGCGCGGAGGAAATTGGCGATGGAGACGCCGGGAATTTCGCTCGGGTATTGGAAGGCAAGAAAGATGCCGGCGCGGGCGCGTTCGTCGGCTTCCTGGCCGAGGATTGACGCACCGTCGAGGAGAACCTCGCCGGACGTGATGGCGTAGTCGGGATGCCCGGCGATGGCTTTTGAGAGCGTGGACTTGCCGGTGCCGTTGGGCCCCATGATGGCGTGAACTTCACCACTGTGAATCGTGAGGGTCAGGCCCTTAACGATTGGTTTTTCACCGATGGAAACATGGAGGTCTTTGATTTCGAGTTGGCTCATGGAAAAAGAAGAATGGGGGACAAAAGAGGTGGGAAAACGGTGAGGGAAATCAGTTTGAGGAGGTCTTGGCCTTCCCGCGGAAAGTGATCTCAACGGCGTTGGCGTCGAAGCCTGCCGGAAGTTCGGCTTTCAACTTGGCAAACATAACGGGAGGCAGGTCGATGTCGTGGGTTCGACCGGTTGCTTCGTCGTGGAAATGGGCGTGCGGACGCAAATTCGGGCAATACCTGGTCGGTTCCCGCTCGAAATTGACGGCTCGAACGAGGTCGCACTGCACGAGGGTTTCGAGGCAGTTGTAGACGGTCGCGAGCGAGATACCGGGGAGTTCGGGTTTCACGCGGGCAAAGACCTCATCGGCGGTGGGGTGGTCGCGCTTAGTGAGCAAAACTTCATAAACCAGTTCACGTTGCGGAGTGGAGCGCAGACCGCTGTCCGCGAGTTTTTGTGCGAGCCCGGTGGGGAGGAGGGCGTTGTTGGCTTGGGTGGACATTTTTTTGAGGAAGGCACAACAAATTGGAATGATTCTAAGGTGCAACCAATAATTAGAACTATTCCAGATTGCTAGACGGCTGCGGCCACAAACGTAATCGGCGATGAGCCAAATTCGGCGGATTGCAGCCGGGAACATCGGTGCATGAAGACGGAGCGAACGGGGTGACCGCGCAACCGGGCCAATCTACCACTATATCAGTCAGTTTTTTCCAGGAAGATACGCACCGCGTCGCCCCACGACGATGAAACCAAACTCGGTCGAGGTGACCGGCTGGATCCCGGCTTGTCGGCTTCGTTTAAGATGCGGGGATGCGGGCGAACCATCCCGTAATTCGCACTTGCCAGAGCAAACTGGGTTCGCTGTTTTCTACATTCTGTCAGTTCACAACCCGTTCAAAAAACAATCCAATAACCATCCAACGATCGCAAGGCGGCCCATCGGTCGACCTGTGTAACGTAGATACATAGATCATATGAGCATCAGCATCACACCCAAAGACCTCCTAGACGCTGGCGTCCATTTCGGACACCAAACTAAACGCTGGAATCCGCGTTCGAAGCCCTTCGTCTTCGATCATCGTCAAGGTATCAGCATCATCGATTTAGCTAAAACTCATGCGGCTCTCGAAAATGCGGTCGCGTTTTTAGAAAACACCGTGGCCAACGGCGGTAATGTGCTCCTGGTGGGCACCAAGCGCCAAGCGAAGGAAATCATCCGCGAGGCAGCCGCTGCGACCAACATGCCTTTTTGCGTCGATCGCTGGCTTGGCGGGACGCTGACGAATTACGAGACGGTCAAAAAATCCATCGCAAAGTTTAAGAAATATCAAGCGATGGAGACGAACGGCGAGTTGTCCAAATTCTCCCGCAAGGAAGAGTCCGCGATCAAACGCGAGATGGTCCGCATGCAGAAAAATTTCAGCGGTATCGTTGATATGCCCGGCCTGCCGAATTCGATGTTCGTCATCGATGTGAATCATGAGGCGATCGCGGTCGCGGAAGCTGAACGCGCCGGTATCCCCTGTATCGGGTTGGTCGACACGAATTCCGATCCTGCTACGGTTTCGCACCCGATCCCCGGTAACGACGATGCGGTTAAGTCCATTCGGATCATCGTGGACGCCGTAGTCGCTGCGATTCAGAGCGGTTTGGCCCAGCGTGACTCCCGCCGCGCCGATCGCGGTGCAGCCGCTCAGGCTGCGGCCCAAGCGGCGGCGATCACCGCCGACCAAATCGATCTCGCGAAGATCGAGTTGCCTCCGGGGGTTGCGGCTGCCGTCGAAGGCGAGGCCGAGCCGACCGTGGCCAAGAAGATCGTCCGGGTGAAAAAGGCCGCCGTGAAAGCCGAATAACTTTCAGCATTCAAAACTTTCAGAAATGAGCACCATCATCACAGCCCAAATGGTCAACGAGCTCCGCGGCGCCACCGGCGCCGGTCTCCTTGATTGCAAGAAAGCCCTCACCGAAGCCAATGGCAGTGTCGCCGACGCGACGACGATTCTTCGTAAGAAGCTTGGCAGTAAACTGGACAAGTTGTCTTCGCGCACAACGAAGGAAGGTCTGATTGAGAGCTACATCCACCTCGGTGGAAAAGTTGGTGTATTGATCGAGATCAATTGCGAAACAGACTTCGTGGCCCGGAATGATGACTTCAAGTCGTTCGTGCGAGATTTGTGTTTGCAGATCGCTGCGGCAAATCCGCTTTACGTTTCGCGAGACCAGGTTCCGGAGGCTGATTTGGCCAAGGAGCGTGAGATCGCAGGCGCGGCGGTTGCCGGCAAACCACCGGCTGTGGTGCAAAAAATTGTGGAGGGAAAACTGGAGAGTTTTTATTCGACCATTTGCCTGCTCGATCAGCCGTTCGTAAAACAAAACGACAAATCCATCAAGGAGCTCTTGACTGCTCAAATCGCCAAGACGGGAGAGAATATCGTTGTGCGGCGTTTTACGCGTTACCAGCTCGGCGCCTAAGTTCGCTGCGTTATTACATGAGCCGCTCCCTGTCGGGAGCGGCTTTTTTGTGGCCGAACAGGACGGAGTCGGCCGACGGTATCGTGGCCGCGTGTGCTCGGCGCCAGGTGGGCGATTGCAACTTGGGCAAATCGAAGCAGTGATGACCGAATGCACGTCTCCCGATCCCAGATCGTCGTCCGAGGTCTCACCAACTGCTGCCCCAACTGTGGCGGACGCACGCTTTTCAAGACCGGAAAACTCTTTGAAGTGAACAAAGACTGTCCCGCCTGCGGTTTGAAAATCGAGCGGGCGAACGACGAGGGGTTTTTCCTTGGTTCCATGTCGTTAAATTACGGAGTGACCCTGGTGGTATTCTTGGTCCCCGTCATGCTGCTCGCCTATTTCGACGTGATCGGACTGACGGCGGCCATCGTGTTGGCTGGCGTCGGATCTATTCTTTTTCCCGCGCTGTTTTACCGGTCGTCACGGAGTTGGTGGTTGATGAATTATTACCTAGTTTTGCCTCATCACCTACCGGCCAATCGGCCGCCGCTGGAGGCGCAGCAGGATGAAAATATATAGTCGGGCAAGGGGCGTATTTTCGGCTTCCGTTTTCAGCGTCACGACCTACGTTTTCGAATTCTTGCGCCGGAGAGGTGGCAGAGTGGTCTAACGCGCCTGACTCGAAATCAGGTGTTCTCGAAAGGGAACCGGGGGTTCGAATCCCTCCCTCTCCGCCAGTTTTTCGGGGTGAGTTGCGGGTTTACCCAGAGGGTCGAACTATTGTTTCGATTCCGCATCCTTGTCTTTTGTCTTTTTTTCGGCATCGAACCCCCGCGACTTGCCAAATCTTTTTTCCGACTCAAACGTGATACAGTTACTCCTCATTTACCTCTCATGAACGAACAATCGTCCTCCCCACGCACCGAATATGGCTACGCTTTTCTTATCTTGCGCCTTTGGCTAGGCCTACGCGCACTTTTCGCCGGTTTGGAAAAATTTGAAAGCAAGGGTTCATACTCCTTTTCCTCTTATTACGAAAATATGGGGCGGATGGCGACCGGCATCGCGGGCGCGTCTTTTTTGCCCCTTTGGTCGACCAAGCTCTTTGCGTTTAGTATCGGTTATCTTCTGCTCGTGCTCGGACTAACCTTGCTGCTCGGAATCAAAACACGTCTCACCCTTGCTGCGCACGGATTGCTCTACGTCGCCCTTTCTTTTGGCTTGATGGTCGTGCAAGAAGCGGAAGGCGTCGCTTGGCTTGGGATGCACGTCGTCCTGACCGTCGGAGCCTTGCTGCTTGTCCAATACAACCGGTTCGCGGTGACCCGCGATTAATTGCCACCCGATCTTTTACCACCTTCCGCCATGTCTGACGTTAATTCCTCTCCTGTTTCTCGCCGTGATTTTATCAGCACCGGAGCCAAGCTCGGTGCTTTTCTGGCTGCGGCGCCTTACGTAGCGCGCGGTGCAGACGGTGCCGCCAAAGCCGATCAGCTAAATGTCGCTCTGATCGGCTGTGGCGAACAGGGCCGGATCCTCACCAACGCCGCCCTGCCTATCCCTGGAGTGCGTTTCAAGGCCGTCTGCGACATTTGGCCCTACAACCTCACGCGCACGGAGCGCCTCTTGAAAAAATTTGGCCACGAAGCCCGCCCGTTTGAGGACTATCGCGAGATGCTCTCATCGGTCGGCGACATCGATGCGGTCATCATCGCGACTCCGGATTTCCTGCATGCGGAGCACACCAATGCTGCGCTGCGAGCGGGAAAACACGTTTATTGCGAGAAGTTGATGTCCAATACAGTCGAAGGCGCTCGCTCGATGGTGGTCACGGCCCGGGAAACCAAAAAACTGCTCCAACTCGGCCACCAACGCCGCAGTAATCCGCGTTATCAGCACGCGCGTGATCGGATTCTTAATGGCGACCGCTTGCTGGGCCGGGTCACGAACATTTCCGGCCAGTGGCACCGCGCGGTGAGCGATGACTACGGTTATCCCGCCAACCAAGCCATCGTTGAGGCTAAACTCGGCAAATATGGCTACGCCAACATGCACGAGTTCCGTAATTGGCGGTGGTTTAAACGCTATGCAGGTGGACCGATGTCCGACCTTGGTGCCCACCAGATCGACATGTATAATTGGATGCTCGGCTCCAACCCCAGTTCTTGCATGGCCAGTGGCGGGACCGATTATTACAAGACCCACGAGTGGTTCGACAACGCCATCGCTATTTTTGAGTTTCCCACCAAAGACGGGATGGTCCGAGCCTCCTATCAAGTTCTGACCACGACAAGTGCCGGCGGCGGTTACCATGAATATTTCATGGGAGACGAGGGGGCACTCAAACTTTCCGAGAACCCGAAATACACCAAACTCTACCGGGAGGCCCGCGCCCCAGAGTGGGATCAATGGGTGGCGAAAGGGATCGTGGCCAGCCCGTTGTCGGGTGAGGGCGCCCCTGCCGCGGTGAAACCTTGGGAAAAGGTCGGAGTCAAAAAACTCGCTGGTCCCTCTAAATCGGCCGGAGTCGATGTCCGTGAAACGGCGGCTCTTTCGGCTTGGGATATTCCCGTGACTCTGGACAAAGCCATCCACCAACCTCACCTCGAGAATTTCGTGGATGCGGTGCGCAAAGGCACTCCGCTCTCCTGTCCGGGCGAATCGGCCTTCGCCACTGCGGTCACCGTGTTGAAAATCAATGAAGCGATCGCCGCTCAAAAGACCCTCAGGTTTAAGCCGGAAGATTTCATAGCTTAATTTTATCCCTTAATTCTCATTCTACCTATGATCCTCAAAAAGCTGTCCCTCGTCCTCGCCGTTGCTGTGCTGACCGCCGGCGCCCAAGCGCAAGCCCCGGTTCCACTGCAGTTGGAATTGCCCAAACCGCTCTTTGCCGGCACGCCCCGTCCAATTTCTTTGCCCAACCTCGAAGCCCCTCGCGCCGGAAAACGTCCCGATCTCATGGTTCCGGCGGGCACGGCGAATCTGTCCAAAGGCAAAGCTGTCACCAGCAGCGACTCTCTGCCGGTAATCGGCGAACTTTCCTACCTCACGGACGGTGACAAGTCCGGCACGGATGGCACTTACGTCGAGCTCGGGCCAACACCCCAATGGGTCCAAATCGACCTCGGAGCTAAAGCTAAGGTAGCCGCGATTGCCCTGTGGCACTTCCACTCCCAAGCCCGCGTCTATCACGACGTCGTGGTTCAGGTTTCGGACGACAAAGACTTCAAGACCGGAGTGACCACGGTCTACAACAACGATGACGACAACTCGTCGAAGCTCGGCAAAGGCAAAGATCTCGCCTACATCGAAAACTTTGAAGGCCGTCTGCTCGATGCCAAAGGGGCTGCGGGACGCTATGTCCGGCTCTCCAGCAACGGGAACACCTCGGATGAGCTCAATCATTACTGCGAGGTCGAAGTGCACGGGGCGCTGGTGAAGTAACGCCTGCGAGAAAATTTTAAGGCGAAAGGGCGGACCGCGGTCCGCCCTTTCTTGTGTCTGGGTTTCTACCTGCTTTCATCTCCTTCATGCTTGCTAACGTGCGCCGCTGGCTGCCCATCGCGTTGGTCGCAGTCACCGCCCTGTGGCTACGCACCCACGATCTCGCCGTGCGCCCGATGCACGCCGACGAGGCCAATCAAGCGGTGAAAGTGGGCGCCCTGCTCGAACGCGGCCATTACGAATTCGATCCGGCCGATCACCACGGTCCCACGCTCTATTACGCCGCGCTGCCGATCGCTTGGCTCCGGGGCGAACGGAATCTCGCGGCCCTTTCGGAAACCACGGTTCGGTTGGTGCCGGCGCTGAGCGGCACGTTAAGCGTGTTGTTGCTGTATTTTTTTGCCGCGGCGTTCGGTCGATGGGCGGCGATCACCGCGGCGGCGTTCTTAGCGATCGCTCCGGCGTCAGCTTATTATAGCCGCTACTTCATTCAGGAGTCGTTACTGCTGGCGTTTTTCCTGGCCACCATCCTCTGCGCCCAGCGCTGGTGGCGCTCCGGGAACGGGTGCTGGGCGCTCGGTGCCGGCGTCGGCGCCGGCCTGATGCAGGCGACCAAGGCGAGTGCGCCGCTGTTCATTTTCGCGGCCTTGGTCGCACTCTGGTTCGTTCGAAGGAATGCATTCAAGACGACACGGCCAAAACGTGATCTCGCCGTCTTCCTCGGGGCCTTTTTTCTGAGCGCGGCGCTTTTTTATTCATCGTTCGGTACCCATGTTGGCGGTCTCGCCGACGCGCTAGCAACGTATGCACCGGCTGCGGGGCGGGTGACCGAGGGCTCGGGCCACGAGAAGCCTTGGTTTTACTTTCTATCGCTGTTCGGTTGGCAACGTTCGGGCGGACTGCTTTGGCAACAACTCCTCTTTTCGGGTCTAGGGCTCGGCGGGGCGCTCGTCGCGCTGCGGCACTCGCACCCTTTCCTGCGGGGCGCGCTGATCTATACGACCGTGGTGGGGATCGCGCTTGCGGTTACTCCTTACAAAACCCCGTGGCACGTCATTCACCTGATACCCGGACTCGCAGTGCTGGCCGCCGGTGCACTCGCCGCGATTCCATTTCGTAGCGTCGCCATCGTGCTGGCGGCTTTCGTGATTTTGGCCCAGTGGCGCCAAACCGATCTCGCGGTTTTTCTCCGCCCGGCCGACGCTCGAAATCCTTACGCTTACGTCCATAGCTCACCCGATGTTCGCAAGGTGCGGGGGCTCGCCGAGTCGGCCTTGGCCCATTCGCCGCAAGGTGCGATCCGAGTCATCAGCGAAGAGTATTGGCCCCTCCCTTGGTATTTCCGGGGGCTTGATCGGGTAGGGTATTGGTCGCTTCCGCCCGATGATTGCGACGCCGCAATGATCCTCGCCTCGGCCGCGAATACAGCAGCCGTGCGCTCGCGCCTGAGGGGACGATATAGAGAGTCTTACCTCGGGTTGCGCCCGGGCTTCATTTGCACTGTGTTCATCAAGGAAGCCCCATGAACCCGTCCCCGCGCTATTCGCTCGTGGTCCCTTTTTTCAACGAAGCGGGTAACATCCTGCCCTTGATCGCCAACGCGGCCGAGATTTTGGCGCTGATGCACGGCGATTGGGAAGCGATCCTCGTCAACGACGGCAGCACCGATGCGACGGCCGACGAGATCGAGTTGTGCATCACCCGGTGGCCTCAATGTCGCGTCTTGAACCAACCCCAAAACCGCGGGCAGGCTGCGGCATTGCTCGATGGCCTGCGGGCCGCGCGGGGCGAATTCATTTTCACCATGGATGGCGACGGTCAAAATGATCCCCGCGATTTGCCTGCTCTCTTGGCCCACTTGGAGACGGAGCGGCTCGATCTGGCCTGCGGTTGGCGCCACAAGCGGCACGACGCGTGGCTCCGTTTGGCCATGTCTCGCTTGGCGAACTTCGTCCGCGGTCGCCTGCTTGGCGACCGTTTCCACGACAGCGGCTGCCAGCTTCGGGTGATGCGCCGGGAGGTTGTTGCGGTACTTTTCCCGTTCGAGTTGCTGCAGTCCTTTATCCCCGCGGTGGTGCTCGCAGCCGGTTTTAAGGTCGGTGAGTTTCGCGTTCGTCATCACCCCCGCACCCGGGGTGAAGCAAAGTATGGCCTCCGCCAGCTCTGGCTCCGCCCCATGTTGGCGATGTTCCGGCTCCGCCGCCGGCTTCGTCGATGATGCGTCACCCCTTCACGCACGAGGCGATGGCCACGACTTTCACGATCGTGATCGCCGACCAGCTGCGCGACTATGCCCGCCAGGCCACCATCGCAGCTTTTCGCGAACTTGATCGCTTGGAGAACGAGCTCAGTCTCTACGTCGAATCCAGTGACATCGCCCGGGCCAACCGGATGCAATGCGGCGAAACGATTTCGATCGGCGACGACGCTCTCCAGTGTTTGCTGCTGGCCGCCGAAGTTTCCCTGATTACGGGCCGAGCTTTCGATGCGGCGTATGCCTCCGACTACGGACCGGATGTCCCGCTGGATCCCGTGCCGTTTACGCTCGATCCCGCCACCCACACCTTAACTTCGCGCGTGCCGCGTCTCCAGCTGGATTTGGGAGCGATTGGCAAAGGCTACGCGCTCGACCAGCTTGAACGCGTCCTCGATGAATGGTCGATCGCGAGTGCTTGCTTGAGCGCGGGCGGCAGCAGTGTCCTTACGACCGGGGCTCCCCTTGATGGCGAGGGCTGGCGCATCGGACTCGGCGAAGAAGCGTCTTATTGCACGCTTGATTTGACGCGATGGGCGCTGAGTGGTTCCGGCCTCGCGGTGCAAGGGGCTCATATCGCCGACCCACGCACGCGGACGATCGCAGGGAGAGCGAATCGCACGTGGGCATTGGCGCCGACGGCGGCTCTTTCCGACGCCCTGTCGACCGCTTTTTTTGTTAGCTCATCCGCGGAGATCGAGCGGGTGTGCTTGGAGCTTCCGACCGTCGGCGCCGCGTGGATCACGAACGGGGCAAGCCTCGAGACCTGCGGTCAACTTCGCACCCTCGTGGCCTGTGGCGGGCGTCGCGAAACGTGAAGGGGCTAATTTCTGTTTCGGAAATTAGAGAAGAAACTGGCGGAGAGGGAGGGATTCGAACCCCCGGGACCTTTCGGCCCAATGGTTTTCAAGACCATCGCGATAGACCACTCTGCCACCTCTCCGTTTACCGACGGGGGGAGCTTTACGCCGCCCCGGCCGCTTTCAATCGCGATTTTTTCCGAGGAAAAATGCCAACCAGATGCCGAGCGCCAAAATCACCACCAGCCACCAGAGATATCTCAGTTCTCTGGCGGCAAGCTCGACGAACGCCAAAACCCGGGGGAAAATCACACAGAGTGCAATGATCGCACCCACGCCCACCATCAGGCCTAGATTACGCCGGGCGGCCGGGCTCATTTCTTAAGCGGAGGGGAAGAGGCTGGGGTGCCGAGCGGAAGAATAAAATTGGTCCCCGTGTTTTCGCCGCCGCCGATTACGAGGGGCGATTTTCCATCCCACTTTTCAACGATCTGGAGCTGAATCAGTCCGGGAG
>Ga0209444_10001379_pt1 | contig 13325 bp, 12 predicted proteins | sample LauGreFaBDMM15DN_2_FD_188215 | JGI IMG/M metagenome (GOLD analysis project Ga0209444, IMG submission 188215) | Freshwater lake microbial communities from Lake Michigan, USA - Fa13.BD.MM15.DN (SPAdes) (version 2) | ecosystem: Environmental > Aquatic > Freshwater > Lake | place: Lake Michigan...
AGCTCGACGGTATGTACGCGGCGTTGTTCCTCGCTGAGGATGTTCCAGGCATCGAAGCCGATGCGTTTGGCGAGATCGCGATCGGCGAGGCGGATGACGAGTTCCTCCCAGAAGGATTCTTGGCGAAATTCATCGTAACAGAGCATGTAGGAGGATTTTTTCTCAAAGTCCTCTGTTACTTGGTGGCGTTGTTCGGGCTCGTTGAATTCGATGACATCGGAATAGCCGGCGTGGAGCAGATATTCAAAAATCTTGTTTTCCAGGGCATTGATGGACGCCATTTTCCCTTGAAATGCAGTGGACTGATTCCACTCGGCCACAAGGGTGGCGAGTGAGAGAAGTTCGATGAGTGTGTGGACCTCGGAGTCTGTGAAGCGAAAATTCATGATAGAGTCGGGCGTGGGTGATCAGTCCCACTTGAGGCGGCGGGTAGATTCATCGAGAAGGAAGATCGAGCGGCGGAAATCGATCGAGGTGGAGAGCTTTTTGGCATCAGTGGCGGAACGTTCGTCTATGAGCAGAGTAAGTTTTTCTATCTCGGAGGGGGGGATTTTGGCGATTTGAGAGGGCTTGCCAATGTTTAGGGTTAGACTGCGAATGCACCACCATTTTTTGAGCAATTCGGCGGCTTCGATTTCGGCGTAGGGCTGGTTGATAGCCTGCGTCTGGGGCGCGTTGGCGGCATTGCGAAAGATGTTGCCGCGGAGTTTCCCGTGGAGCCTGATGTCATCGGAGAGAAGGCGAAGTTTACCCATGACGTGATCGCGCTCGATAGGATCAGGAGTAGGGATGGTGGACCAGATGCTGAGATATTCTTCGGCTAACATGATCAAGATGCGCAGGATGCAGCAGATAGTGTTGCGACGTAGGCGAGAATATCTTCTACGGGGGCGAGGCGGCCGATGCCTTGGTAGCCACAGGCGAGGTCGCCGCTGTCGGGGCCGATGAAATGTACGCCATCGCTGCGCAGTATGTCGACGTTGCGTTGTGTCGCGGGGTGTTGCCACATTTTTCCATTCATCGCTGGGGCGATGCAGACAGGAGTATGACGAGGCAAGGCAAGGTAGGTGGAGGTGAGTGGATCAGGGGCCATTCCGTGGGCAAAAGAGCCGAGTACCGCGGCAGACGCTGGTGCGACGAGAAAAAGATCGGCTTGATCGGCAAGGGCGATGTGTCCCGGTTGCCAGCTTTGTTTTTCATCCTCAAGGTGGACTAAAACGGGATGGCGCGTTAGTGTTTGTAAGGTGAGTGGCGTGATGAACTCGCAGGCGGAGTGAGTCATGATGGCGTGCACCTGATGCCCTGCTTTGGTGAGCTGAGAGGCGAGATCGGCGGCCTTGTAGGCGGCAATGGAACCGGTGATGCCAAGTACGATTTTCATAGTATTTTACGGTTGATGCAGGCGCGAGACGCGAAGTCTCTCGGCCATGAGCAGTGCCTTGAAACGAGTATAATCTTCCTCACGTGTGGCGGAAAGCAAGCGATATTGGTAACTGGGCCAGTGGGCCATTTCCTCCATGGCATTTTTCATGCGCAGCGCGATGACTTCTTCGACATCGGTATTGCGAGCGGTGAGGCGGGTGCGCAGTTCGTATTCGGAAGGCGGCATGACGAAGATATCGACGAGTGCGAGGCGGATGTGCGGATTAGCGCAGCCACGAACTTGGGCGGCGCCTTGGACGTCGATGTCCATAACAACGTCGTGGCCTTGGGTGAGTTGATCGATGACTTCTTGGCGCAGTGTGCCGTAGAAATTCCCGTGTACGGTGGCGTGTTCGAGAAATTCTCCAGCGGAGACTTTTTGTTGAAAATCTTCGGTGCAGAGGAAAAAGTAATCTTGCCCGTGAACTTCACCGGGACGAGCGGGACGCGTGGTGCAGGAGGTCGAATAAGAAGCCTCGCCTTCGTCAGCGAGACGACGGCACAAGGTGGTTTTTCCGGAACCTGAGGGGCCGGAGACAAGAAGCAAAATGCCAGAGCGTTGGGGCATGGGCGAAGTATATACGAATTCGGCGACGGATGGCAGAAAAAAATGCATCGAGATGGTGTGTAAGGTGAAGGGGATTTTGCCGTCATTTTTTCTCGTCAATGGGAGGCTCAATTGTTAGCATGCAGCATCATGAATGAAGTTCCGCAGAAAAAAGGCATGCCAGCATTGGGTTGGGTTGGGATTGGTTGTGGCACGGTTTTGTTGATCGGGATCGTGGCGATTTCCCTGCTGGTAGGCTTTTGTAAACGCAAAGTCGATGACTGGTCACAAAATCCTGAGCGTAAAATGGCGGAGTTTATGATCAATGCCAATCCGGATTATTCCGTGGTATTGTCGAACGATGAAACCAAGGAAATGACGATCAAGGAGGACAAAACGGGAAAGGAGACGACCTTTAGTTACAAAGACATTGCCGAGGGCAAATTCGCTATGACAACCAGCGATGGGCAAAGTATTGAGGTTGCCATGGTCAAGCCCGAGGAGCTTCCCGACTTTATTAAAGTGATTGAGGGCGGTGTGATGTCATCGGGTTACCAGTCGACAGCCAATGGCGCACTCACGGGCATGATTTTATACAAGATCACCGAGACACCAGAGAACGTGATTGCTTTCTATGAAAAATCTGTGGAAAGCTGGACGAACGCTTCCTCGGGTAAAAGCAACTTCACCTTGGGCGACATGGCGCAACATTCGCTGAATGTGTCGGATGCGACGCGCAAGATCAATGTCACGGCGCAGAATCAAGGTCAAGAAACCACGGTGTCAGTAACTTTTGAGCAGAAGTGATTTTTTAGAGCAACTCACTACTCCGCTTGCCTTTTTCAAACAACAGCGTTTCGCTGTAGCCAGACGCTTTGGCGAGAGCGATGGCTTGGGGAAAATCTCGGCCAATTTCTTCAGGGGCGTGGGCATCCGAGGAAATTACGAGGGGAATCCCAGCGGCGCGCGCTAGTTCAAGGAATTCATGGTGCGGGTAGGCCTCGGCGCAGGGTTTGTGCCAACCGGCGGTGTTGAGCTCGATGGCGCAGCCGCTGACGGCGATGGCTTCGATGGTGGGCTCGTAGTAGCGGGCGAGATCTCCATGTGGCCGATGACTGAATTTTTTCACCAAATCAGGATGGCCGAGGATGTCAAAAAGCTGCGATTCCGCCATGGCGGCGTATTCCTTCCAGTAGCGCGACCAGACCTCATCGACGTCGGATTCGGCCCAACGACCGAGCCATTTCGGGTTGTCGAAATCCCATGTGCCGAGGTAGTGAACGGAGCCGATGAGGTAGTCCCATTCATAGGATTCGCTTAGCTTTTCAATCCATGCTTGGCAATTGGGCAGCCAATCACACTCCATCCCTGCGCGGATCGGAATGCGTCCTGCGGCGTGCTTCTGGGCGGCTTCGATCCATGAAAAATACTCCGGCATTTTGTCATAAAGCATACGCCAGTCGTCAAAGTAAGCATCGCCCACGGGAGCATGATCAGAGATGCCATAGGCGCTCAAACCTTGCTTGATGGCGGCATCTACGTAATCTTCGGGTGAGCCGATGGCGTGGTGACAGAGAGGTGTGTGCGTATGAAAATCGGCTGGCATGGTTTGTGGTTGTGCGGACGCGATGATTTTGCTAGCATGGAAATGTTGGCACGACCAGCAAGATGATACCAAAGCGATGAAATTCTCCCATACACCCAATATTTTTACCACGGCCTTGGCTGAAAAACTGCGTTCGCATCCGAAGCGGATTGTTTTCACGGAGGGCGAAGATTTGCGGATTTTGCATGTGGCAGAGCATCTTGTCGCCGAGGAATGTGTGATTCCAATTTTGTTAGGGGATCGCGATCGCATTCGAGCTATGGCGGCGGAGAATGATGTTTCCTTACAATTCGTCAACGTGCTCGATCCCTCAAAATCGCGCGAGCTCTCACGTTTTGCGGAAATGTTTGAGCGTAGTAGTCGGGCCCGAGGTGTGGAAATGGACCATGCCGCGGCACAGGAAATCATGGCGCGGCCAGCATACTTCGGTGCGATGATGGCACAATATGGATTGGTCGATGGCGTGATTGGCGGCAATCAATCGCTCCCTGCGAGTTTATTCCGTGCACTGCTGCAAACTATCAAGCCCTTGCCTGATGTGCCGCGTGTTTTCAGTGCGATGATTTTGGTGGCGCAACATTTGCAGCACTTCGGCCGCGATGGTGTGCTTTTCCTTGCCGATTGCGGATTGATCACCGAGCCTGATAGTAAGCAGCTTGCATCCATGGCTATCGAGACCGGAAAACTGGCGCGTCACTACCTCGGTGGTCGTCCGCAAGTCGCCCTACTCAGTCACTCGACGAAAGGATCTGCGATGACACCAGCTGCGCAAAAAGTGGCAGCAGCCACCGCATTGGCGCAAGTTACCGCGCAGGAGCAATTTCTCGAAATCGATATCGACGGTGAGTTGCAGGCCGATGTCGCGCTCGATCCGCGTGCCTCGGAAGTGAAGCTTCCTGATCGCAAAGTGCGTCACAGTGCAGATGTGCTTGTATTCCCTAACTTGGATGCCGCGCACATTTCCCTGAAGCTTCTGCAACATTGCGCCGGTGCGCAAAACTACGGCCAGATCATTATGGGGCTAGCCCGTCCTGCTGCTCAAATTCCGCGCACCGCCTCCGAAGAGACTATCTACGGCACGGCGCTGACCGTTGGCTATGAGGCCATCAAATTTCATCAACTTTACCCAGAGGGTGAGGTCTGAGGCATTTCTCCTGAAACAAGCATCAATCGCATTTCGTAATTATTCTAAGCATATGAAAATCAAAACACTAATTCCTGTTGGCGCTCTGCTCGCGACATTTGTGCTGGTGCATGCAAATGCTCCTGCGCCCGAATCTGCACCTCCTGGATCGTTGGAAAAGATCACGGCTGCATTGCCGAAAGAGGATTGGGCCAAGCCTGCAAATTCACGTAAGCTATTGGTCTTTTCCGCCACTGCGGGATTCCGCCATGAGTCGATCGCTACGGGTAAGTTGGCACTGACTCAGATGGGCAAAAAGAATGGTGCCTATGAGACGATTATCTCCGATGATCTCGCCAATTTCGAGCCCGGAAAGATTGATCAATTTGATGCCATTTGTTTTCTCAGCACCACGCAAGATGTGTTCATGCCGCATCCGATGGCGATGAAAACGATGAGCGACGAGGAGAAAAAAGCAGCACAAGAGCGCTCGCTTGTGCTGCGCAAAAGCTTGATGAATTTCATTGAGTCCGGTAAAGGATTCGTCGGCATTCATGCGGCAACCGATACATTTTACTCATGGGCTGAGTACGGTCGTATGATCGGTGGTTACTTTGATGGGCATCCATGGGGTGCTGGAACGGAAGTGCAGATCGACGTCGAAAAAGGTCAGGAAAAACATCCGCTTGCCGTGATGTTCGGCGGTGAGAGCATGAACTTTAAAGAGGAAATCTATCAATTCAAAGACCCTTATCAATCGAAAAATCAACACATGCTGCTACGCTTGAACGTAGAGAAATCAGGGAAAGTGGGCGGCATGAAGCGAACCGATGGCGACTACGGTGTAGCATGGGCGCGCAACCAGGGCAAAGGCCGGGTGTTCTATTGCTCACTCGGGCACAATCACGATATGTTTTGGAATGAAAAAGTTCTCAGCCACTACCTCGCCGGCATTCAGTGGGCGCTGGGTGACCTCAAGGTAGAGATCAAGCATGAGTGATCATGGCGCCATCCGCAAAGATCGATGTCGACGACTTTCAGCGGGAGTTTTTTTCGCAAGTCGGTGACTTTTCACAACTACTGAATCTGATTGAGGCCTTGCACGGCATCCATTATTTCATCAAGGATCGATCTTGCCGTCATGTCGCCGTGAGTGATACGTTTGCGAAGCGTCTCGGTCTCGCCTCGGCGGAAGGAATGATCGGTCGCACGAACTACGATTTCTATCCGAAGTTGATCGCTGATCAATTCGCCCGAGATGATGAACAGATTTTGCGGACAGGCCAAGCTAAGTTGCATATCATCGAGATGATGCCGTCCGCTTGCGGAGGCTTCGATTGGATTACCACCAACAAAATTCCATTGTTTGATTCCACTGGTGCAGTCATCGGCATCATGGGCACGCTACAATCTCACGGCGATCAATTCACCTCGTGGGCCGATGGCGAGAGCATCGGCAAGGCAGCTGAATACATCCAACGCAATTGCCACGCACCCGTAGATGTCATCGCACTAACGAAAATTGCAGGTGTGTCTCAGCGTCATCTCAATCGGAAATTTCACGAGGTTTTCGGCATGTCGGCTCAGGATTTCTGGGTCAGCACGCGCATTCATCGCGCCTGTGATCGTATTACAAATTCGTCGAAAAACGTAGCGCAAATCGCTGCAGAATTCGGCTTCTGTGATCAAAGTGCCTTTTCTCGACAATTTCGCAAATTGATTGGTATGGCACCTTTGGAATATCGCCGAAAATTTACGCGTAGAAAATCCTCTATGGCTGAATAGTGCCGAAATTTGGCGGTCCAACGCATGGTAAAATCGCGTTGAGATGATATAGTTCTGGCAATCGCACGTAACCATATCAGTGATCCTCATGAAGATATCCCGCCATTTGTTCATCATCTCTTGCTCTATGCTCGGGCTCACAGGAGTCGCGTCGGCGCAGTCGGAGGCTGACGTTTCGTTTTTCCGCGATCAAGTGAAGCCCATCCTCCAAGAGCATTGTTTCGAGTGCCATGGAGCCAGCGATGGCAAAGGCGGCTACAAGATCAAAAGTGGGCTGCAATTGATCAGTCGCAAAGGCCTGCTCAAAGGCGGTGCACACGGTGCTGTGATCAATGAAGAGAGCCCAGAAAAAAGTTTATTGTTAGAGGTGATTTCTTATAACAACGAAGATCTGCAGATGCCTCCCAAGAATAAACTCAGTGATCAAGAAATCGCTTTGATCACCGATTGGGTCAAGCGTGGTGCTCCATGGACGCCAGAAGATGCCGATGTTTTGCACGAGGTGCATGATCCTCATGCGGAAATGACCACCGTTAACGATAAAACCAAGGCGCATTGGTCTTACAAGCCGATGCAGCGCCCTGCCGTTCCTGAGGTGGCTGGGTTTTCTCATCCCATTGATAAATTTCTCGAAGTGAAGCGTCAAGCACTTGGTCTGAAAGCGAATCCTCCTGCTTCGCGCGGTGAGCTGTTGCGCCGTGCCACCTTTGATCTCACTGGTCTGGCACCATCTTTGGCGGAAATACAGGCCTTTGAAAACGATACCTCGGCTGACGCCTGGGAAAAGCGCATCGATCGCTTGCTCGCTCTGCCACAATATGGTGAAAAATGGGGCCGCCATTGGCTTGATCTCGTGCGCTATGCTGAGTCCCAAGGTTTCGAGCGCGACACCCCGAAATCCTTTGTATGGCGTTATCGCGATTACGTCATCGATGCCTTCAACAAAGACAAACCCTATGATCAATTTCTCACCGAGCAACTCGCTGGCGATGAGATCCCGAATCCTACAGCAGAGTCCTTGATTGCCACTGGCTACCATCGATTGATGCAGTGGGATGATGAACCCGCGGATCGCTTGCAACATTTTCACGATGTCATTGATGACAACGTGCGTATCACCACAGAGACCATGCTCGGCATGACCGTTGGTTGTGCCCGCTGCCATGATCACAAAGGCGACCCGATTCCCCAAAAGGATTATTTTCAGATCGCCTCGTTCTTCCGCAACATATCGCCTATGGGCAATGGGGATACGAACTTGCGCATGATCGATACGGCGCAATCGCATTCGCCCGAACAAGTGCAGGCCATGCAGCAAGAGATGCAACAATTACGTGAGCGCATCCAGCAAGCGGAGCAAGCCTACACGGCGTTGCCTGAGCAAAAAGATTTCGCCGTCGAAAAGGAAAATGTTGCACTGATCACCGACTCCCGCGTGAAGCCGTGGAAGTGGCACTATACGACGAAAAAACCAGCGGATGATTGGTTCACTGTTGGCTTCCGAGCCGAGATGCATGGATGGCAAGAAGGCCTTTCTGCCTTTGGTACTGACATCCCTAACGGAAAAGCAGTGACTTCATGGCGGACGCCGGATATCTGGTTGCAAACATCATTTTTGTTAGAAAAAATTCCTAGTAGCTTGCGCATGGATCTTCACCATGATGAAGATGTTACGATTTATTGCAATGGACAGATTGTCTATCAAAAGGAAAAATATCGTGTCGATTACGCCAGCATGGAAGTATCGCCTGCATTTCTTGCGGCGTTACAGACTGGACGTAATGTCATTTCCGTTCACGTGCATCAAACGGGTGGGGGCCAGTTTTTTGACCTGGGCCTAGTTACCAAAGGTAGATCGATCCGTCATGAAATGCTCGCCGAACAAAATCCTCAGCTCACTCCCGAGCAGCGTCAGGCATTTCGTCAAGATGTTGCACGACTGGCTGAACTCGAAAAATTGCTCGAAAAACGAGCGGAGCAAGCCTTGGTTGTTGCCGAAAATGGCAAGGAATCACCGCCCACCTTCATCCACATGCGCGGCAGTGCACATGCCGAAGGTGCGCAAGTGCAGCCTGGATTTCCGCTGATCTTTGGTGGAGAAATGGCTAAGACGGAGCCTCATGACGCTGCCAATTCCTCTGGTCGCCGTCTCGCATTGGCCGAGTGGATCACCCGCGATGACAACCCTCGCACTGCGCGCGTGATGGTCAATCGCCTGTGGCAACATCATTTTGGTAAGGGCATCTGTGCCACTCCGAACGATTTTGGATTTCTCGGATCTGCGCCCACACATCCGCAGTTGCTCGATTGGCTTGCCATCGAGTTCGTGAGCAAAAATTGGAGTATGAAAGCAATGCACAAGCTAATCATGACATCCGCAGCCTATCAGATGTCCAACCGCCGCAGCGAGGTCCCGCTGGCGCAAGATCCTGCAAACGAAACGTATTGGCGCTTTATGCCGCGACGCATGACCTCGGAGGAGTTGCGCGACAATATTCTGTTAGCCACTGGCGAACTGAATTTGCAACAAGGTGGTCCGAGCATTTTCGTGCCGATCCCCGAAGAAGTTCTCGCCACTTCTTCCACCAAAGGTGGCAAGTGGGGAGAGAGTCCTCCCGATCAAGTCAATCGCCGATCCGTCTATGGTGTCAGCAAACGCTCACTGCAAGTGCCATTGCTCACCGATCATGATCAGGCCGACCTCGATAACCCATGCCCCGTACGTTTTGCAACGATCGTCCCGACACAGGCATTGGGAATGATCAACAGCGACTTCATCCACGAAAAAGCCCGCGTTCTCGCCACTCGCCTCAAGCGCGAAGCTGGTGATGATCCGACGGCTCAAGTCAAACTCGCCTACCAACTCATGGTACAACGCACAGCCGATGCGCAGGAAATTTCTCGCGCTGCAGAGTTCCTTGCACTCATGCGCGATGAGCACAAAATCTCCGCCGACGATGCGCTTCAACGCTTCTGCGTCGCCGTCTTCAGCTTCAACGAATTCATCTTCATCGACTAACCTTCACTACCTCACCGCCATGATCATCAAACCATCACAAAATTTCTGCGGCCAGATTCGCCGTCGTGAATTCATTCACCAACTCGGTGGTGGCTTCACCTCGCTCGCTCTCACTGGATTGCTCGGACAGAGCGGATTTTTTTCGCAAGCCCAAGCGGCCGAACTCAGTGCCAACCCACTAGCGCCACGCATTCCTCAACTCCCTGCGAAGGCGAAGTCGGTCATCTTTCTCTTCATGTATGGCGGGCCGAGCCACATGGATACTTTCGATTACAAGCCCAAGCTCTATCCGCTAGATGGCAAAACCATCCCCATCAAAACCTTCGGCCGTGGTGGTAAGAAAAACGAGGGCCGTGTCGTCGGGCCGAAGTGGAAGTTCAAGCAATACGGCCAGTGCGGCAAGTATGTTTCCGATCTCTTTCCTCACACCGCGCAATGCGTTGATGATATTGCTTTTGTTCACTCGATGACCGCAGACTCACCGATCCATGGCTCTGCGATGTTGATGATGAACAGCGGTTCGATTCTCGGAGGCAAGCCCTCTCTCGGCTCATGGCTCAACTATGGCCTTGGCAGTGTGAATGAAAATCTCCCAGGATATGTCGTCATGCTCGACAAGACGGGCGGTCCGATTTCGGGTGCGAAAAATTGGTCATCAGGCTACATGCCTGCTTCGTATCAAGGTGTGGTTTTCCGTTCCCAAGGAGATCCCATTCTCAATCTTGCTGATAAAAATGGCATGAGTCGCGTGCAGCAACGTTCCTTGTTAGATTATCTCGGTGATGCGAATCACAAACATCTGCAAGGTCGCGAAGACCATACCGATCTCTCCTCGCGCATCGCTAGCTATGAACTCGCCTTCCGTATGCAGGCCACTGCACCCGAGGCCATCGATATCGACAAAGAACCCGAGCACATCAAAAAACTCTACGGCATGGACGAAGAGCGCACCGAGGACTTTGGTCGGAAATGCTTGCTTGCCCGCCGACTCGTTGAGCGCGGTGTCCGCTTTATCCAAATTTATTCTGGTGGTGCTCACAATGACGACAACTGGGATGCTCATGGTGATCTCGAAAAAAATCACAACTTCCACGCAGGCAACACCGACAAAGCCATTGCAGGCCTGCTCAAAGATCTCAAACAACGCGGACTACTCGATGAAACACTCGTCGTCTGGGGTGGAGAATTTGGCCGACAACCCACGGCTGAATACGCCGCTGGCACTGGTCGCGATCACAACTCCTATGGCTTCACCATGTGGATGGCAGGCGGCGGCATCAAAGGCGGCGTCAGCTACGGTGAGACCGACGAACTCGGTTCGCAAGCCGTCGTCAATCGCTGCCAAGTCAAGCACCTCCACGCCACAATCCTCCACCAAATGGGCATTGACCCAAACAACCTCCGCTACTTCTACAACGGTCTCGACCAGAAACTCGTAGGCGTTGAAGAAATCGATCCCATCAGTGAAATCATGGCATAGCAATAGTTAGTCGATGGCGGAGGCTACGCTGCAATGATCTTGCTTTTGTGCAGCCCTTACGTGCTGTGTTTTACTTTCTCATAATGCAGTTCCGCCGAGGGTGCATGGACTAGTCGTGGCCGTTTGATGATTGGAATAGTGAGCCGACGATGTGTGTTTGCAGATGCTCTGGGAGTTGCTCTCGAAGCTGCACAATGTGACGCCGGTATGCGACAAAGAAGAGATGGCTCTTTCCACACCGCGCGATGAGGTTGCGGCTGATCTGTAATTAGTCGCGCACGAACCGTTTGGTGGGAAATTCGTTAAATTTTCCACTGCGGATTTTTTGCTTGTGCCGAGTAGCACCGCTCGCTCATTGATTTTGATTTTCCCTGTTATTGGAACGATAGAGGAGTATTCCGACAATCGCACCGAGTATGATACTCGCCTGATCGCGCAGGAGTGTATGAAAGTCTGCAAAGGGATACCAAACATAGCTGCGTTTACCGATGCCGATGTAGAAAAACATCAGGCCGGCAAGTCCCCCTAAGATGCAACAAAGAAGCAAGTCGGTGCAGCGGAAAAAAAGTTCACGCGCTCGGTGAGACTGTTGAGGTTTTGGCGTTGCTACATTTCCGATTCGCGCAAGTGGATGCTCACAGAACCAACGGGCCAGTAAGTATGAACCTGTTAGGGCACCAAAGCTTAGGAATACGATTTTGGTGCTCGGGCTATGATAATCGCCAAAGACGTAGCTTGCGCGGTAGTAGCTGGTCTTTTTGTAATAAATCGCATACATAACAAGCGCACCAAGCAATGATGCGATGCCAAACGGGGATGCGTAGCAGAGAAAAACAAAGATGCCGTGCAGAAATAAGGGGAAGTCCCTAGCAGGTTTTCCCTGATACGGTGTAAAGTCGTCCCAGGGGGATTTTTGGGGATCATCAGGTAATGGCATGGCTGAGTGAGTATCCTATCAAATACGCTGTTTTCTGCAAGATGAGATGCTCGAATTGAAATGATAGGATTCTCGCTCGCCCACGTATGATTATTTCGTTACAAATTCACCATCGCTAAACTATCTAACCTTTATGAAGAAAAAAAATTTCCTTACGCTCGCATTGATCGCCTGCACCACTGCTACGATCTACGCTGCGCCGCCCGTCATCACCAAAGAAATCCGTGAGGAGAATGGCAAAAAAGTCGAATACATGTTTATCGATGGCATCAAGGTGCACGAGGAAGATCCAGCGAAACAGCCTCAGCCCAAAGTTGTCACGCCTTCAGCATATGACGCTGCCGCAGCCAAAGCACCCGCCGATGCCAAAGTTCTGTTCGATGGCGCCGAGGAAACCTACAAAAATTGGACCGCTACCAACGGTGAGCCGACGAAATGGAAACTCATTGATGGCGCGCTCGAGTCCGCTCCCGGAACTGGTTACATCCAGAGCAAAGAAAAATTCGGTTCCTGCCGACTCCACATCGAATTCGCCACTCCCACCAAGGTCCAAGGCTCTAGTCAAGGCCGCGGTAACAGCGGGGTCTTTCTGATGGGACAATACGAAGTCCAGGTGCTCGATAGCTATGAAAACGTCACCTATCCCGACGGCCAATGTGGTGCTCTCTACGGACGTTCCAAGCCGCTCGTGAATGCCAGCCGTAAACCTGGCGAGTGGCAAACCTACGACATCACCTTCCACCGCCCGATTTTTAACGAAAAAGGCGAAGTCACCCGCCGCGCCAAATTCACCGTCATCCACAACGGCATCAAGATCCAAGACAATGTCGAGCTTTCCGGCGGCACCGGCTGGGCAGGCCCACACTCGATTAGTGAATACGCTAAGCACGACGACAAAGGATTCCTGCAAATGCAAGACCACGGCAACCCCGTGCGCTTCCGCAACATCTGGATCCAAGAAATCGCAGACGAAACAAAGTAATGCCGCATTCATCCTTAATGGATGAAATAAGACTTGCTGATATAAGACGTAAGACTTGAAAATACCGCTGTCTTTCTAAGTCTCTGCGCGTGTCATTTCTTCCCCTCAAAAAATCCGTAAAATTAGTTTTTTAACTTGCGGGAGTAATTGGCCATTCAGTTAGTCCAACTATCTTCGTCCCCAAGCTGGCTCCGATTGTGGCTGATCAATGACCTTTGTTGTTGAAACGAACGAAATGCAAAGGCGCGGAGCTCGCAAAGTAAACCGCGTAGGATTTTCATCTGCCTGCCTCTCTCAGTTCCACCCGGTGAAATACGGATACTGATTTTTATTTTCGTTCACTATTTCGTGCAGGCTTTACAGAAAGCAAAGAAGTAAACTAAGTGTTGCGAGTGTAAAAATACTCATTTCCAAGGACTGACCC